>Ga0209636_10007510_pt1 | contig 11110 bp, 11 predicted proteins | sample DeeMarSWOR152_54_FD_187464 | JGI IMG/M metagenome (GOLD analysis project Ga0209636, IMG submission 187464) | Marine sediment microbial communities from White Oak River estuary, North Carolina - WOR-1-52-54 (SPAdes) (version 2) | ecosystem: Environmental > Aquatic > Marine > Intertidal zone >... | reverse complement strand
ATCTCTCGTTAATCTCAATGGCAAATAAAAATTCCCATTTGGCAGGAGTATAAAAAGTAGTTTTGAATAGTTCTTTAGATATTACAGCTCGAATGAGTCCTTCTGGGTTAGAAATCGATTTTAAAAATCAAGCATATGTTATAACTTATCCAGATGATATTTGGAAAGAATATCCAGAAAATATGAAAGAATTCCTTTTTGATAATATCGTCTATGCTGCTACAATTCATCTTCCTTTAGTTTTTGAAAAAAATAAAATTCTGTATAATACGTCTCCCCCGCTATTTCAACCATATTTCTTTCAGAACTTCATCATGGATCTGCCCTCATGTGCAGATGTTGATGACGCTAAAACATCGAGGTTAATTCAACTATTCTTGAATCTTAAGGCGCTATTTAATGATAATAACACAAAGTTACCGAAGGATGACGGTGATTATTACCCTTCTTCTTCAGTTGTGAGTTTCTCTTTTGGTAAGGATAGTTTGTTAACCTTTACTGTCGCTCGTGAGATAGGATTAAACCCTGAGGTCGTATACATTACTGAACCCTCTTTAAAGTACGAAGAGAAACACAAGGATGCCCTAGCAAAAAGATTACACCTGGAAATAGGAGTGGAACTGCATAAGATAATCCACACAACAGGCCTCTTACGCGATCCTGCTCACATAGGAGTCAGGAAGACCGAGCTTGGTTGGGGGCTTCAATCTACGGAGTACGCTTTATTACTGCTTCCATTTGCACGCAAGTTTCAAGCAGAATACATCCTTTTCGGAAACGAAAATAGTTGTTCTGTTCACTACTATGATAAAGAGGGCTACATCTGTTATCCTGCGTACGATCAAACGCACACTTGGACGCTTCAGATAGACAACATGACAAGGATGACCACTAATAATAAGGTGAAAACTGTAAGCCTCATAGAACCACTTAACGACATCGCAGTGATGGCGGTTTTAAATCGAAGATACCCGGAGATTGCTAAATACGAAATGTCGTGTTTTACCGAAACTGAAGCAGGAAGAAACCATAGATGGTGTCAGTCATGTAGTGTCTGTTGTAAAATGTACCTCTTACTCGTGGCAATCGGTGTAAACCCAAAAAGAGTGGGGTTTACGAAGGACATGCTATCCGATGAGTATAAAGAATTCTTCTCCCTTTTCGGTGGGAAAAAGGTGGTTACCTATGCTTTGACTAATCTAGGAAGAGATGAGCAACTTTTTGCCTTCTACCTTGCTCATAAAAATGGAAATAGAAGTGACCTTGTTAAAAGGTTTGAGAAATTATTCTTGAAGGAAGCAAAAGAACGTGAGGACGAACTGCAGGAAACTTTCTTAAGCGTTCGAAGGTCGATCACGGTACCTCCAAAAATACTACAACAGGTAAACAGCATATATCGAGAAGAATTGGAAATTTTCAGATAGGATGGTTGTCAGAAGTAATGAAGGTCGCGTTAATCTGTAATACACGTCAAAGCAATAAGGAATTTGAGGTTGAGTACGATCCGCCTGATACTATAAAGAAGATAATGCAAGGTATCGAACGATCTGGACATGAAGCCCTCTTCATAGAAGCGAACGAAGACGCGTATCCAAAACTGGTTAAACTTAAACCCGATCTCGTATTCAATCGCGCAGAGGGTATAAGAGGTGAAAGCAGAGAGTCGCAAATCCCAGCTTTCTTGGAGATGCTTGGTATTCCATATGTAGGATCCAACATCCTCACAACAGCCACATGTTTAGATAAAGCTATGGCGAAAACAGTTATCTCTTTCCATAAAATCAGTACTCCAAGATTTCAGGTACTCGCTAATAATAGTGACAGACTGAACTCAGAATTGGTTTTTCCGCTTATACTAAAACCAATCCATGAAGGATCTAGTATTGGCATCAACGAGGACAACGTTGTCTGGAATGAAGACTCCTTGAGGAAAAAAGCTTTGAATATGTTAAAGAAGTATGAGGAACCCATTTTAGTCGAAGAATTCATTGAAGGACGGGAATTGAGTGTTGGATTGCTTGGAAACGATAAACCACCAGTATTACCGATTCTCGAAGTCGATTTCTCAAAATTTCCAAAAGAACTAGCTACTGTTTATGGCCAAAAGGCGAAAACACTTTTTGACTCTTCCGCAAACTACATCTGCCCCGCCAAGTTATCACAATACAAACGTGAAGAAATTGAAGACATGTCAATCAGGTGCTTTAATGTTCTAAACTGCAGAGATTTTGCTAGAATAGATTTTAGAATGAACAAGTCAGGCAGATTATACGTGCTTGAGGTGAACCCTCTCCCAGGGCTAGATTATGACGAGGGGAAAGATGAGCTCAGTTTCTACCCGATAATGGCTAAAGCTAGTGGACTGAGTTACAGCGAAATGGTCAGAAAGATATTAAACGCAGCAGTTAAACGCTATCATTTAGAATAATTGTAATCGATTATAAGGCGATTACTGAGACATGCTTAGTTATGATTATGAAAAACTATTGAAGTGCGCAGAGAGGCAGTTATCTAGAAAAATCGGTTTCAAATTTATAATTGCCAAAAAAACGAGTGTCACAAATAAAATTATTTCTGATCTAATAGAAATCGAGAAAAAGACGTTCAAGAGAGAATTTAGATATACTATAAAAGAATTTATCGAGAGATCGAAGAAAAAAGATTTTGTGCTTTTTATTACTTACGCTTTAAGAACACCCTTTGGCTTTGCACTTGGCTACAAAGAAGAATGTAATGTCTATTACCTTGACACTTTAGCCACTATTCTGAAAGGAAGAGGAATAGGGAAGACTCTCTTGCATCTCTTATCAATATGGTCATTTGAAAAAGGCCATATTTGTATAACAATTCGCACGAAAAATGATAAACATCATCACACAATTGAGTTTTACGAGGAAGAGGGCTTTTATAGAATTCCGTGTTCTTCATCCGAAGGAATAGGCATGAAGAAAGACTTAGAACAACGAATAATTGATGAATATTTTAGAACGATAAGTAAACAGTAAAATAAAAACAGCACGAAGCAATTAATATCGTGTAAAAATTCAAAACATGTTTAATGTTTGTGGCTGAACATTATAGTTTTAAATAATGAATGGGAAATCTAGTTTATACTTATAGGAGATAAAATGGTGTCAGCCTGTTTTACTTTGGCAGATTTACACCCATCTCAAACAAAGGTGTACAATTATGCTAATCCGCAAGGTACTAAAAGAGAATTTGATCGCAGAGGGTGTTTCAATAACAGTAGGCGTAATCGCGGGCTTAGGATTAGCGTCCATCATTGCAAGGTTTACAGAAATATCTGGATTAATGATTCTCCTTCCAATGTTACTTGGCATGTCTAATGATATTGATGGAGCAGTCGCAGCTAAAATTGGATCTGCCCTGCATCTCGGTGTTATCGATGTAAAATTACGATATAGTAAGGATTTGTTCAACATTATTTTTACTGCTTTTCTTTTGAGTGTCTTAGAAGCGGTATCAGCTGGGATTTTAACTTTTGCTTTAAGTCGAATTTCAGGTTTTGCATCCGCTGAACTCTCAACCCTGGTTGGAATCGCTCTCTTTACTGGTTTTGTCAGTAAAATAATTTCAATACCTACAACAGCTATTGTTGCGGTTCTCCTCTTTGGCAGAGGAATCGATCCTGACTCTGTTATGGGACCCATACTAACCTCATATGGAGACGTCTTAACGATAGGAACTTTGTATTTAGCGACTTTACTTACACAAAATCCATATTTCTTTATTATTGTTTTTGGAATAGTGGGGTTTTTCTTCTTAATCTTTTCCAGTCTTCACAGAATATTGTGGTCCGCTAAGGATGTTGAAGAGCGCAAGCCATTTTATACAATTTCAAGAATGTTTAGAGAAAGTGCCCCAACTCTTCTCATACCGATGATAGCGACTGCTCCCGCGGGATTGGTACTTTCCAACTTTGAGGAAACACTTGTTTTAATGCCAACTCTCTTAATCTTACTCCCGCCATTAAATGATCTAGCTGGAGATTTTGGCTGCGTTATCGCGTCAAGGCTTTCAACTGCTCTATATTTAGGTAGAATACAACCCTGGTTTAAAGGGATAAGTGAGTTAAAGAACGAGTTTATTACTATCCTTGTTACAGGGATGATTTCATCGATCTATCTGGGAGTAACTTGCCACTTTTCAGCACTAATACTTGGGTTTGAGAGTATAGGGATTACAGTATTGGTGATTTTAAGCCTAATAACAACCACTATGTTGATTGTTTTCGAATTTATTATTGGCACTATTGTAGGTCTTATTTCTTTTTCGAAAGGTCTAGATCCAGATAATATAACAATACCTATAGTAACTGATCTAGGCGATACAGGTGGGATCATTTTCCTCATGTACTTCTCATTAATTATTGGAGTGTTAAAGTAAAAGAGATAATTATTTTAAATAATAATGGTTCGAAATAACATGAGGTGAATGATGTGAGTGAAGAATGGGATGAAGAAGAATTTGATGAAGATGAAGAAGAATGGTAATATTATGAGAGAGAAGATACCAAATCATTTAATCCCTTTTTGATTCTATTCTTCCTGATTTCATCTTTGAAGTGTTGATTCATCGATCCATTTCAGATATTTTTGTTCTCCTTTGGTTATATTTAGAAGTATTATTTCCGGAACCTCATATGAATGCAGATCTTTAATTGTTTCTTGAACCTTATTAAATAAAGTTGATTTTGTTTTCATTATTATAGCTATTTCTTTCTTTTCAACGATGTTCCCTCTCCATCGATAGATCGAAGTAATAGGAAAGATGTTAGCACAGGCTATTAATTTCTCTTCGATCATTTTTTTTACGATTTTCCTAGCTTGCTTCTTGTTTGCTGCTATCGAATATATGATTGAATAGTGTGATTTCTCCATTTTCTTTTCTCCATTAATAACAGGGATGACATTTTCTTTACATTATTATCATTGTGCTATCAAAAAGTAGGACTTGTATATGTTTACAAAATAATATAGTTTAAGGAAGCTACTCCAATAATGTCAATGATGTATTCAAAACTGAATCTGTGTAAACCATGGAGTTGATAGGTAAAAGACACGCCTTATTTTGATATGAATAGTGTTTGTGATTTAAAATCTTTTATAAATACAAAAATTATAAAGTGAAGTATGATTCACATAAGAGATAGCCCATGTTCCACGTTTTTTGAGGTTCTCTCTACGAATAGCAGATTAGATATTCTTGTTGCGCTTTATGATGGAGTAAAATCTGTAACTGAGCTTGCTGAAATAGTGAACACTGAAAGAACAAACATTTCCCATCAACTACGAATACTTAGAGGATGCAGTTTTGTCTTCGTGAGAAAAGAAGGCAGAAAGAGGATGTACTCAATTAACATGGAGACTGTGAAGCAAATATTTGATCTAGCTGAAGAACATGTTGAAAAATTCTGCAAGCATAAGATGAAGAAATGTGAAAAAAGAAAGAGAGAATGAACGTTTATTATCCACTTGCAAGATTCGTTAAATCCTCTTCGCCCTCAGCATACCCAGAAGCTATGATGAAATCGCCTGAGCGAATCACTGTTTTAGGTTTTGGTCGGACGAATCTTTTTCCTCTCCTTATTACAAGAACCCACATCCCGGTCTCCTCAGGAATTTTTGCCTCTCTCAACGTCTTACCTTTCAATGGCGATCCATCTGACACTTGCACTCTAGTAACTGTCTCTTCAGCTTCTTCAATAACTTGACTTAGTATTGGATGGGGTTTCAGACCTCGGAGAACAACCTGAGCTATCTCCTGCGCTGCGTCAGCGATCATTTCGGTCACAACCCCGAGACGTAATAAACCCAGAATATATTTTGGTTCCTTGGGTTGAAATTCAGTTGAGAGAACTAACAATTCATACTCAGTATGCAGACTATCAACATAATCTTCTAGTTCTTCCACTTCTTCTGCGAGTTGTTGTCTGTTAAAGAGGATTGAAGAATAAGCGAGATCAATCATTAACTCGGACGTATTCTTTAAAGTGGTGAGTTTATTCGCGATTCTTCTAAATTCCCTGGTTATCTCTACTCTCTCTTTCTTAGAAATTTTCTCTTTGCCTTTCACTAATTTAGATAATTTATCAATACCAGAGGACGCGCCTCTTACGAAGATTATATCATCTTCATGGATTTTTTCATCACTGCGAGGGTTAATTACCCATTTTTTTCCTCTTCGTATTGCTATGATGTCAACTCCCATTTCAGCTGCTAAGTCAAGTTCTTCCAACTTTTTATCGATTAACCTTGATGTGCTCTCAACTTCCAATCTTGCAAGTTTTTCTTCACTTAGTTTGAAAGATTCACGTATTATCGGGTGAACGCCAATTTCCTTTAGAACAATGGATGCTGCATCAGCTGCCGCGTCGGATATCTTATCGGTTGCTGCTGCTACTTCCGATATACCAACCAATGCTTCAGCATCATCACTATCTCTAGCTGCAATCATCATATTCATATTCAGTAAATAGACTAGCGTATCCATCTGTTCTTCAAGTTCAAGAACCTCTTCTGCTAGATTTCGACTGTGAAAGAGAGTTGCTGAGTAGGCGAGATCTATCATTAACTCTGAGATGTTTTTCATCTCTTTCAGGAGTTCTCGTACTGAAACAGGCTTGTACTCGATTTTTCTATGCTTTATCAAACGGAGAATACCGCTCCGAATAAAAGACTTTACTCGCTTATGACAGGATGTGAACTATATAATTAAGATATAGTACTTTTATACTATTTTTAACTTTATTTGTTGGAAACACTTTTAAGTTTATGAAGTATTCGAATTGCTTCTCGGTTTAAGGTATATTCATTGTTCCTGAAAGAGATAATCCTTGAAAACTTCATGTCGTACGAATACGCGAGATTACCATTTAAACCAGGACTAAATATTATCTGCGGGCCAAATGGTTCAGGAAAATCTTCAATTTTACTGGCAATGTCTGTTGCTTTAGGGCAAACATATACTGAACGTTCCCGAAGATTAAGTGATTTAATTCGTTGGGGTGAAAAAGTAGCAAGGGTCACTCTCGTATTCGACAATACATCTGATAGAAGAAGACGACCATTTCCTGATTATAAGACAGACGACTTTCAATTATCTCGATATTTGAGGAAAGATGGCACTTACTGGTATGAAGCTAACTTCCGAGCGATAGATAAAACAGATGTTATTCACCTACTCTCAAAACATAGTATAAATCCAGATAACATGTTGCTGATAATGCACCAGAATATGGTAGAGGAGTTTGCTTTAACATCTTCACAGAAGAAACTTGAAATGATAGAGGAGGCGGTAGGACTCAGCGAGTACAGGAATAGGATAATCGATTCACGCACCAAGCTTTCAAGGATTCTGAGCGAAGAAGAATCAGTTAAAAACCTCTTCGAGGGAGCTAAAAATACTCTTGATTACTGGACGAACGAGTACAATAAGTACAAACGTGCAAAAGAATTAGAGAAAAGAAGAAAAAGACTCGATAGGGAACTATTCTGGTCGCGATTCCTTAAACAGGAAAGAATCAAAGAAAGATGGCAAAGAAAGGTTCAGGAAAAAAAAATAAAACTCAAACAAATTGAAGAGGAACTCTCGAAAACGAAGGAAGAGGTTAAGAATCTAAGCAACAGCTTGAATGACCTAAATTATAAACGCAAAAAAAGATACTTTTCACTATTACAATTGGAAAAGGACAGAAAAGCAGCTGAGGTAAAGGCGCAGGTATTAACAAACGTCATTCAGAGAATATCCAATCCAGTTGAGAATCTTCTCGAATCTGAGAATTACTTTGGAAAGATGAGGAAAGACATCGAATTATCGGATGAGATAAAGAATTCTTTGAATGAAGAGGTAAATAACGCTGAAAAAGAGTTATTGAATCTCGAGGAAAGAATAGGTTCCACAACGGAGGAATACATAAACAAACGTGTCAGAGAAGAGGTTCTAAGCTTCAGACAGACTATCATGAAAGAAGAAATCGAAGACTGCTCAACGGAACTATCCAGAGCACAGATTGAATACGACAATGTCAGAGCTCTGGCTGATGAGTATGAACCTAGAATTGAAACTTCCAAGGAACCCAAGGAAATAGCTGAAGAGAGAAAAGTAGCAATCGCTCTTCTCAATTCCCTAGGTAAGATTAGCGAGGACGCTGAAAAAATGTTTCAAAGTTATTCTGAGACCTATGGAGAATTAAAGAATAAGATAGAGATCCTCTCAGAGAACAGAGAACGGACAATGCAGGAGATAGAGACCAGAGTCGAATTGTGGAGAGGATTAATCACCAATTTGCTGGAGAAGATTAATCCCACTTATCAAAAAATTCTCTCCAAGATTGATGCTTACGGAAAAGTTCGACTCATTCAGAGTGAGGATGTGGAAACAGCGGGTTTGGAGCTTCACGTGGGATTCAAGGGAGGTAAACCCGCTATTCTAAATGCTTACACGCAGAGTGGAGGGGAGAGAAGTACAGCTACCATTTCTTTCCTCCTAGCATTGCAGCAACACATTAAATCACCTATTCGCGCGGTGGATGAGTTTGATGTACACATGGACCCTCGAAACAGGGAGCTTCTAACAGAGATTATTCTATCTTTGATGACTGGAAAAGAGTACCAGTACTTAACCATAACACCAGGTCAGCTTATCGGAAAGTTAGAAAATGCCCACATAATCACGGTGCAGAAGACGAGCGAAGCATCGAAGGCAACCGTTGCGGATTAACATGTCGAGAAGAAAGAAAATAGGTAGAGAGTATCTCCTGAGAATACTCTCGCTTTGCCTTTCAGTGTCCAAGAAGGGTGTAGATCCCTTCGAAGTGGAAGTGAAAAAGATACTTAACTCCATCAGCAGATACTTATCTGAATGGGAGTTACCAGAAGACTTCAAACTAGATATTGAAACGCTCAGCCAATTATCCTCCATCGTGGAGTTACAAGCCAGATGGATCAAAAACTTATCCTCTTCTCTTTACGTGGATCCTCTGCTCATCGAATTAAAGATCAAAATGCTCAGCTCTGAACAACTGAAGACCGTTTTCGCTAAATGCTGGCATCCCATCGTCGAAATGCAGCAACTAGTACCAAAGAGAGTAAAGGAGGCGATAGATTACTGGAATCTCCTTCCACCAACCGAGGAAAGATGGCCAAAACTTGAAGACCAAAAAATAAATGGAGTAGACCAGACTACTTTCGAGGAATTGAAGAAACAAGGATTAATTGCAGAAGCTACCTTTGAAGACTCTATAAAGGAAATGTGGGAGAAGTTGAAATCAAAGGGAGATGAAGTTTCTTTCTGGGAGTTTATTCGTTCCGATTCTTACGAAGAAGCAGCAAAGAGAGCTTATTTAACCAGTTTCCTCGTCACCTATGGTTATGCTACAATGAAAATAGACTCTTTGAAAGAACAGGTCTACCTTATACCCTTCAAGGAACAACAGCGGAAAACAAACAGAAGACAGGGAGTCTCAATACCCTTATCCATCGCTAAAACGGAGTTAAATAAGGTGAGAGAAGCATGAGCACTCCATCCTATACTAATAAGATGAAAAAAGCTGTACAGATGCTCTTTTTCAGAAGACACAGGCAGCCAGGTGTTAAAGGATGGGAGTTGAAGAGGAGTCTTGGCAGGGACTACATGAAAGTCATCCAAATCCTGAACAACAGGCTAAGAGATATAGGGATGAAAGTTAAAACGGTTTATGAGGATCAAACTAATAGGGAAAAACCAACTAGAGAACAACTAGAAAAGGCTAGGTTCTTCGTGACCGTTAGCGATCCATCAGCTATCGACACTTTATCAGGATGGAGGGTGGATGACATCGCAGCTTTAACAGCTGCCGTAGCCTACATCAACTCCAAGCAGGGAAAAGCCCCACGAAAAGAAGTGGAAAAACTACTGAAAGAGAAACTGCCAAACTGGCGGGTTGAAAAAACGCTCAACATGTACATAAGAAGAGGATACTTAGATGAGGATGAGGATAAGATTTTGTTTTTAGGATGGAGAAGCAGAGCAGAGATCGACCAGAAACTGCTATCAACTTTACTATTAAAACAACCAACAGAATAGAACCTAACCGTTTCAATAGTGAACAAGAATGGATCTGGAGGAAATACTGGAAGAGACAGCCTTCAACCTTATACGGTTAGCGACAACGAAGCTTCCTGAGGATGTCAAATATGCTCTTCTCAAAGCATATGAAAGAGAAACATCTGAAACCGGTAAAAAGCAGCTGGCAACCATAATAAAAAACATTCAATTAGCGGAGGAACGCAGAGTACCCATGTGTCAAGACACTGGGTTCTTGGAGTTCCACATAGCGATAGGTGAACAGTTTAACCACTCTATAAAATATTTCGACTCACTGAAAAAAGCCACTAGAAGAGCAACCGCAAATATACCTCTAAGACCAAATATTGTGCACCCGTTAACCAGAAAGAACTCAGGTGATAATACGGGGCTGAACATCCCAATAATTGACTGCGAAATCGTTAATGGAGATTTTATGGATGTATTAGTCGTTCCTAAGGGCGCAGGGTCAGAGAATATGAACCGTTTGTTAATGTTAAACCCAATAGAAGATTTGAAAGAAGTGAAGAGGTTTGTCGTAGATTCCGTTATAGACGCAGGTTCCAAGCCGTGTCCTCCGACAATTATCGGAGTTGGTCTTGGCGGTTCCTCAGATTATGCAATGAAGTTGGCAAAAAAAGCAGCTACGAGACCGTTAGATAGAGTTAACGCTGATGAGCAACTATCTGACCTCGAAGAGGAATTAACCGAATTAGTCAATATGACGGGTATAGGACCGATGGGGTTAGGAGGGTCAACGACAACCTTGGGTGTAAAAGTTGAGAGGGCAGACTGCCACACAGCAAGCCTACCTCTGGGGTTTGTCATGCAGTGTTGGGCAGCGAGAAGAGCGAGAGCAAGAATATATCAAAATGGCTTAGTTAAGTATCTGAGTCATAAGGATGAGACGACGTGAAAACCATTAAACTTACCACGCCTCTATCAGAGAAGGATGCTAGACAGCTGAGAGTTAGAGACGAAGTCTTCATAACTGGAGAAGTGTACACAGCGAGGGATCAAGCAC
>Ga0209636_10007509_pt1 | contig 11111 bp, 4 predicted proteins | sample DeeMarSWOR152_54_FD_187464 | JGI IMG/M metagenome (GOLD analysis project Ga0209636, IMG submission 187464) | Marine sediment microbial communities from White Oak River estuary, North Carolina - WOR-1-52-54 (SPAdes) (version 2) | ecosystem: Environmental > Aquatic > Marine > Intertidal zone >... | reverse complement strand
CTAGTTCTTGCTCAATATAATACCTGCAGTAATCCAGTCTTAATGCAAAACCTGCCGTATCAGCCTTAATTTCATTCCAATCCGAAAGAATACTGTTTACATCAGGATTGGTTTGGTACAGGGATTGAAGAACTTCAGGATTTGGTGCCATACTTATCACTTTTCCATATTCCACAAACGGACGGTCATCGGTGTTTATCTCCCCATCCACGCAAAATTCTTCAAAATCTTTACCATTTAAATAAAACCGGGCAAGGAGCATCTCACAACCTTGAATATCTGCTTCAGCAAGGTCATCGCGGACCTGCTGCTGTTTCATCCTTTCCTGCAGAACCTGCAAATTCAGCCGGTCAGGCCCGAGGGTTCCGACAGCCAGGGTAACACCCCGGTTCACATACCAGAGACTGGCATCAGGGAATACTGAATGAAATGTTTTCAGTAAGGATTTATATTCGAATGCTGTCATCCAGTTTGTTGGCATCCACTGGCATATCACTCCCTGTTCATTAAGATGTTCTCTGCATAATTCATAGTATTCACGTGTATAGAGATTATTACCATATCTGGGATGAATGGCATCGCAGGTAATAATATCAAACTTTCTATTCGAAGTTAGCAGCCAGGCCCTTCCATCCTCCGGCATGATCTCAACCTTTTCGTTATTGATAACATCATGATTGGCAATAGTAAAATATCTGGCAGAAGCTTTGATCACGGGTGGACATATTTCTGCAACAGTGATTTTTTCAATTTCTTCAAGATCAAAACAGCCAGCGGTAATTCCAAGGCCAAAGCCGAGAACCAGAACTTCCTCAGGTTCGGGATGAAAGAAATAAGGCATGTAGGCAAGCATCCTGTGCGACCTGAGGTCATCTGCCGTATTATAGGCAAATAGTACACCATTAATTGATAAGGCTGTGTATCCAATCGGATACCGGTGGATGGTGACAGTCCCGCAGGCCGCCTCATCATAATAGATAATTTCCTCTCCCGGTTTTTTTCCGATTTTTGTTTTGAAATAAAGATCAGTGGGAAGAAACACTACCAACAAAAAACATATTATTATCACTCCGGGCAGAACACTGATTCTATATCTGATTTTCTTCTGAGGATGGAATCCAAGTACAAGAAGGCCAAGTATAACGTTCAGGAGGGCTGTGAGCAAAATTGACCGGATCACACCAAGTAAAGGAAGCAATATGAATCCTGCCCCGAAAGCACCTGCTATCGACCCGGCAGTATCAAGCATCCCTATGATTCCGATCTTTTCACCGAGATTTACGATATCCCTGGCATATAACCTGCCAACTACAGGGAAAGTCATACCCATCAAAACCACAGGTAACTGGATAAAGATGAATATCAATACATACTCGCGGCCTGGAATGTTTAACCAGGTCGAATAAAGCTCCCGTCCCTCTATCAATCCGGGCATGACCAAAACGGCCAGGTATAACTGGATAACCGATATCAATCCGATGACAATTTCAAGGTATCCCATAAATGCAACCAGGTCAGTTAACCTGTTGATAAATCTCGATATAATAAATCCACCAAGGGAAAGGCCACAAATAAAAGCAGCAATGATTACAGAATAGAGGTAAACAGTTTTGTCATATGAAAATTCAACAAAGACCCTCGTCCATATCACTTCAAAAGATAATGTAGTAAATCCTTCAACAGTGAAAACAATCAGAAGGAGTATGAGAATATTCCGGGGTAATGGATGCAGCTGGTATACAGAATCTGATCCATTCGGCTTAGGTTCAGGAACAGTCTCCCGGGAAGATGATGAAAACAGTAGCCAGATAAACACTGCATTAAAAATATTGATCATACCTGCTATGAACATGGAGCCGGATATGCCGGCATATTTTATCAGAAAAAATCCGGCCAGTAAACACCCCGTCACTGCTCCAAGATTATTCAATGCATAAAGAAGACTGAGGTCCCGGCCAAGGCTTCCAATGCGTCTTGTAACAATTTTAACCAGCACCGGTAGTGTTCCACCTATAAGGGTCGAGGGTACAAGAAGAAAAAGGAAAGAAAGAATAAACCGGATGATATGAATCAGTGAGACCGATTGATAGAAAAAGTTACCAATAAAGGTGTACAACTCAGACAAACCATGAAATAAGAACTGAAAAAGCAAAGCAAAAATGGCCAGTCCGGATTCAAGAATCACAAATAGCCTTATTGCATTTTTATTATCTGAGACCTTTCCAAAAAGCAGGCTCCCGAGGGCCAGACCAGTCATGAAAGTCCCCAGTACCACACTTACAGAGAGAATGTGGAGCCCAAAAATGTGACCGAACCGTTTTATCCAGGTAATCTGATATATCAGGACAGTCACACCCGACAAAAATGATACTAAGTAAAATGGTCTCTTCATGCTTCTCTTTATGTTCCCTTATTGAACCAATAGACTAAAATATTTATAATTCATTTCACCCCTCTTCTAAAGTGGTTGTTTAAAAATTACATTATTTCATATTTCCCGCAGATTAAGGTAGATAATATCTCAAATTAACAAGGATCCCGATAGCCATCGGGATTGTTCTCAATACATAAATATTTTTAAAGTTATACTTTTAAGGAACATTATAGTGAAAATTAGATTTAGTGTCTTTATACTGAGATTTCTTGACTCTCCTCACCTGTCCTCTCCTCTCTACAGTGCAGAGAGGAAAGGGATCTTCTGCATTGTTTTGTAAATGTTATTTTTCGTTTTCTTTAAAAGTAACATTTAATTATAACCTATTAATCTTCTCAAAACTCATCCATTTATTCCCCCTCTCTGCCTTGCAGCTACTCTTTATACATAAGTCAAATAGTATTATTCTTCGGGTAAACTATCCCGGCTGGAAAGCCGGGCTCTACACGTTCAATCAACACTTTAATTAGTCCGGTTAAAAGCCGGACTTACATGTTCTGCTATCTATTGATGATTCTAACTTTTAAACAATGTAAAAATACCTTAATAATAGAAATATTAATGGTGGTTCGACTTTTAGTCGAACCTATTGCTATGTTTGATGACGACCTGTAGAGCCCGACTTTTAGTCGGGACATTCAACAACACAGCAATTAATGTAGAAACCAGTTTTCAACCAGGACTAAATAACCATTGTTATTTCCAGCATAGCTCGGTTTTTAATAGTAACATAGAATAAATAATAAATAACATTAGACTTATGTATAAAGAGTAGCTGCCTTGCAGATAGGGGGGCAGGGGGAGAGTCACGCAAATCTCTTACGGAAACAATCAATCTGCTTCCTGGAATCCTTCGAAATCCTTCAGGAACCTTTCCAGGTCTTTGATGTATTCGGCATAGTAATGATTAATCTGTTCTTCATATCCTTCATCTCCCAAATTTTTCCATTTATTTCCCGGATAGACTGAATGATCAATAATATGTCTGAGCACTTCCCCGTTTGGTGCAAGATCTGTTTCTCTCGAATACTCGATTATGGGATGATCATCTTTATCGGGTATAACTCCGGGGAACAATATATTCAGTTCCTGATCTGTCATCATCAGAAGTGAAACCAATTGAACCGGATTATATATCTCACAGTCAATCAGAAACTGCATAACCACATGATCCGAAAGTTTTTCAGACAGATTCATAAAATCATAAGTAAAGGGCATTTTACTTCCAAGTAACAACAAATGAGATCGGCTGATATACCATAATCCGGAATATGGGAATATTTCTGTAAAAGCCTTCACAAGACTCCCAAACTCATTGGTGGTCATCCAGTTAGTAGGCATCCACTGACATATAATGCCTTTTTCACTCATCCTGTTTGCACATAACTGATAAAACTCAAGTGTATAAAGATTTGGACTTAATCTGGGATGAACAGCATTGCTTGTAATAATATCATACTTCTTTTCAGATCTGAATAAAAAACTTCTGCCATCATCTATAATCATATTTACATTTCCTGCATCAGCCGAATGATCATTAATAAAAGTGAACCAGGAAGAAGAAACTTCCATCACTTCACTGCTGATTTCTGCCACATCTACTTTTAATCCTGCAATCTTTGACAGGCAATTAACTGTAACGCCCATACCATATCCGATAACCATTGTTTCCCCCGGATTATCGACTAATACATAAGGCAAATAAGCCAGAAGAGTATGAACCCTGATATCTTCGGTATTCGTGTATGCTGTCTTTGCACCGTTCACTGCAAGAGCAAGGTGCCTTGAGGGTATACGGCTGGCCAAAACAGAAGCTGCAGGTCCCTCGCGGTATTCGAGGATCTGTTCCCCGGGATAATAGCGGAACCTGCACTGAAGATATTGATCGCCGGGGAAGAAGAGCAATACGATCAGAAACAGGGAAGTGGTGGCTGCTAAAGGCAGCCCGATGCGAATCTTACCTGTCTTCTCAGAATAAAAGGCCAGCAGAAAACCGGGTAAGATGTTAAGGAAAACCACAAACAAAAAAGTATAATAAACACCTGTCAGTCCAATCAGGATAAAGCCTGCAATAAACGAACCCAGTATTGATCCTGCGGTATCCAGAAAACCGAGTAATCCGATGCGTTTGCCAACGTGCCTGAGCTGATCGGTATATATTTTACTAACAAGGGGAAAAGTGATCCCCATTAAAGAAGCAGGTATAATTAATATGAAGAAGATCAGGACATATTCCCTGCCTGCCACCTCAAGCCATGATTGCAGGGCTTCCCTTTTATCAACCATTGCAGGTGAAAGGGTTATGAATAACACAAATAACAAAAGTGATGTAACTCCTATCAGTATCTCAAGGATCCCAAGGAACCTGATCTGGCTTTTAATTGTATCCACTTTTTTCCTGATCAGATAACTTCCTGCTGAAAGGCCTGTAATAAAGCTGAAAATAATGACTGTATAATAATATGTATTCTTTTCAAATACAAATTCAATAAAGATCCTGTTCCATAAAATCTCATAGGCCAGCGTTGTAAATCCTTCAATAGCGAAAACCAATAGTACAAGTCTGATAATGTTCACCGGATATTGTTTTTTTGATATATTTTTCCCAATATCCTCATTCATGTTATCCCGGTTCTCTGAAAGCTGTCCCTTTAAGAGAAAGAATAAACATCCCACAGCAATGGCATTAAAGAAATTAATGATGCTGGCTGTAAGGATTGTTATTTTCATTCCTGAAAGACGGATCAGGAAAAATCCTGCCAGCAGACAACCTGTTGCTGCTCCGAGGTTATTTAATGCATAGATCCAGCTGATTTTGTTACCAATTCTGTTCAGGTTACTGACCAAAAACTTACTGAGGACAGGGATAATTCCTCCCATAAGGATTGTGGGGATCAGTAAAAAGATAAAAGACAATATGAATTTGATCAATGGAAGCTGGTCGCTTGTTCCGGTAATCTGGTTTGCCAGGTATCCGTAAATTCCCGTTATCATCTTAATACCCGGTTGGAACAGAAGGGCAAAAAGTCCGATGCCTGATTCTATTATGACAAGCAACAACAGGGGATGGACTCCCCTGTCTGACCATCTTCCAAATACGTAGTTGCCTATCGCAAGACCTGCCATAAATGCAGCAAGGACCGTGCTTGTTGACAGGACATGAGCACCAAAAAAAAGGGAGAATTGCCTGATCCAGGCAATCTGGTAAACAAGGGCTGAAATACCCGACAGGAATGCAAAAAAGAGCAAGAGCGGATACCTGTTCCTGATGAAGAAATTCTTTATCAAATCCTCTGCAAATTTATCGTTTTACAGGAATGCTTTATGTGGGATATTTTTCAGGGTAATCAACCCCAGCCCGGATTTTGTTTCAGGTTTCCACCACTCAGGTTAATCTCATACATAGGGATTGGCAGGTATTCATTTTTACCTTTCTGGTATTTTGGTAGGATGTTTTCAATATCCACCCACATAACATTGCTCTCCGGAAGCAGGCTCCAGCGGACAAGATCATGAAACCTCAGGAATTCAAATCCAAACTCCACATCCCTTTCATGCCTGATTGCTTCAGCCGTGACTACTGATATGGGATCCAATCCTGCCCGCTCCCGTACTTCATTAATGCAATCCAGAGCAAGTTGTGTGCTTGTACCGCCATTTACCTGAAACTCAGCCTCTGCAAGCATCAACAGGACATCAGCATAACGCATCAGCCGGATATTGTTGGGGCCATTATTCGATTTATGTGCCGGATCAAAATATTTCTGGTATCCATACCCCTGGTATATGGAGACATTTGTGTGTTTTGTATAATCCCAGGCAACAGAGGGAGATCCATCGAGATAGTGAATGGTGTCCCCATCTTCGAAGAACGTTACATATCTTCTTGGATCATACTTGAATCCTGCCGGATGAGTGGGCGGTGCCAGTTCAAACTGTTCTACAAATTCGGCAGTCGGAGCAAGGTTTCTATAACCATCGGGACCAAAATAGAGATCCGTTAATCTGCCATCTGCCTGCCAGCCACCTTCCCACTGTTCCCAGCCACCATAATGAAACTGGATCTCGAATACGGATTCCATGTTATTTTCACTATCATAGGTTGCATTTGGTGAAGAGAGATCAACAGCTGAAAAGTTGCACTGATAGGCATAACAGAAATCAAGAGAATCATTCCCCAAAGGTTTCATCAGTTTATAAATGCCCATATCTTTTAATTGCATAAGGTATTGTTTGGCTTTCTGAAAATCCTGGAAATAGAGATAGGTCTTGCCAAGCAATCCCAGGGCAGCACCTTTTGTAGCCCTTCCAACCTGGTCGGGAGGATAAGAATCCGGAAGTATGGCAATCGCATCGGTCAGGTCCGATACAATCTGGGTAAAGAATCCTTCCCGGGTTCCATTCGTAAGTTTAACAGAAAGGTCAGTAATTACTTCTGTTATCAGAGGAGGTTGGTTATATATCGTTGTGAGATAAAAATTATATTGTGCCCGCAGAAATTTTACCTCTCCCAGTAACCGTGCCTTAAGGGTCTCATCCATTTCTATGGGCGGGATTTTTTCAAGCGCTACATTACACCTGTAAATACCTTTATATAAATAGGTATATACATTCATTACCGGGGAATACCTGGAATCAAACGCAAAATTGTTTAAAATAGCCTGTTCGTGTATGCCCCTGTCACTAAAGGTGGTGAATAAAAACCAAAAATTGATATTGATTGCACCAGGATGCTTTAAAGGATCATAACAGGATGTAACTGTTTCTATTGCATGTTGTTCAGTTTTGTAATACTGTGCCTCACTGTAATTATTGGGTGGTTCAATATCCAGAAATTTTTCAGAACAGGCAAATAGAAAAAACAGGAGAAATGCTGTTACGTAAATATATTTTAGCGATTTCATTGTAGAATGATTTTAATCTCATTTAAAAATCAAGTTGTAAACCTAAAGTAAATGACCTGGGAACCGGATAAAAACCACTATCGATCCCTGCATATAATGGATTGGTTACGCCGGAGACATCCTGGGAAGTTTCACCTATTTCCGGGTCATATCCTGAATACTTTGTAATTGTATACAGGTTGTTCGCGTTGGCAAAGATCCTGAACTTTTCGACTCCTATCCTTTGTGATAAACGTTGGGGAAGAGAATAACCCAGTTGGAGAGTTCTGATCCTTACAAAGGATGCATCTTCAATAAACCAGGAAGATATCCTGCTATTCCTGTTTTCATCTATAACATCTACACGTGTCTGTGTATTGGTGGGATTTTCGGGTGTCCAGTAATCAAGCACGTCCACCAGTTTATTTTCATCTTTTCCCCATTTATCTGTCGCCAATCCTATATTTGACATATGCTCATTGTAAATCTGCATATTCTGCATTCCCTGGAAAAATATAGTAAAATCAAAGCCCTTGTACCAGGCATTAAAATTTAATCCGTAAATAAAATCAGGCAACGGTTTACCAATAATAGTCCTGTCCTCATCATTGATTTTTCCATCTCTGTTCAGATCCTTGAATTTTATATCTCCGGGTGAAGTAAACTGCTCCTGGGTGGGAGTCAGTAAATTATATGTTCCGTCAGGATTTTGAATGATATTGCCCAGATCGTCATGTTCAAAGTCTTCCAGTTGCAGAATTCCATCAGCCACAAATCCGTAGAAACTGCCAATGGTATGTCCCGGCTTTGTAATTGTCCAATCTGTTAATATATCGGCAACACCAAGGTCTATAACTTCATTTTTAAGTGTTGTTAAATTGGCCGATATTGTATATTGAAAATCCTTTTCCATCTCTTTGTAAATCAGGTTAAATTCCAAACCGCGGTTCTGTACCTTAGCAAGATTGACCCATGCTCCCACCGTTCCCCCGGCACCATATTCAACATACTTCCCAAAAACGACGGAGATAGGCCGTTTCACGAGCATGTCTTTCTGGTTTTTGATATAATATTCACCTGTAAATTGTATTTTATTCCCGAAAACATTGAGATCCATTCCAAAATTGGTCATGGCTGAAGCTTCCCACTTTATAAGGGGATTGTTCTGAAACGATGTGGAAGCTCCCCCAAGCCAGAGATCCTGGTTGACACCGAAAATGTACCGGCTGTTACGTAACGGATCCATCAGGGCAAAATACTGATATTCCTGCAGATTCTCATTTCCGGTCTGCCCCCAGCCAAAGCGGAGTTTTAACATATTAATCTGTTCGACTCCCTGCAGGAAATCCTCATTGATTTTCCAACCCAGTGAGAAGGATGGAAATGTGCCATACCGGCCTCCTTCAGGGCCAAAGCGTGTGGATCCGTCCACCCTGACACTGGCTGTTACCAGATACTTCCCTTTATAATCATAAATGATACGGCCCAGCCAGGATTCGAGCCGGTGCTGTTCCTTACCACCATAAACCGTTTCAACAACTTCTGCCTGGTTCAAAACGGCAATTTCCGGATAAGTAATATCCTTGCCAACAGCACCATTCCATTTCCTGTCGATAATGGTTCGTTCATAGGCAGCCATACCCGTAAAATTATGTCCTCCCAGCTTTGCAGTATAGGTAAGCATATTATTGATAAGATATTCCTGAGAAAATGAATTATCCTCAGATAGCTTTGAGTGTTCGGAATCCCTAAGTCTCATGTTACCAAGGGTGTACCTGGGTGTCCATCTGCGTTGATCATCCATCTTATAGTTTGCTCCAAATTTTAGCGAATAGGTCAATCCCCTGATAATCTCAAAATCAAGGTATACACTGGAAAGTACTTTATATTCAACCAGCGTGTTTTCATTCAGCATTTGCTCCGCTACCGGGTTGGTTCTTTCATTTGCTCCTGTCAGGGTATCTGTAGGACCTCCAAATCCACCGATGGCATTTTCATCATATACAGGCATGAATGGGGAAGTGATGGTTGCTATCAACCAGGAATTTCCATTACCATAATGGGCAACATCATTCAGAAAGAGCCTGGAGAAAAGAACCGATTCCCCTATTTTTATTCTCTCTCCGACAGTAAAATCTGAATTTGCACGAAGATTGAATCTTTCCAGTTCAGTATCGATTAAAATTCCCTCTTCAGTTGCATAATTGCCTGATATAAAGTATCTTGAATTTTCATTCCCGCTGGCAACGCTCAGGTTATAATTCTGCATATAACCCACCTGGGTAATTTCATCCTGCCAGTGTGTATCGGTGTTTTCATTTCCATGGACACGCCTGGCTGAATCAGAGTAAACAGCATGATAATTATCGACCATGCCAGGATTCCGGGCAAGATAATTCTTGTATGCAGCCTCCATCAATTCGGTATATTCGGCAGCATTCATGACATCAAAAGTTTTGGGCACATATGTATAGCCGAGGTTAGAATTGAAAGAAAAAACAGGTTTGCGATTTGTACCACGCCTGGTTGTGATCATCACTACCCCGTTTGCTCCCCTTGCACCATAAATGGCTGTTGCAGAGGCATCTTTCAATATCTGAAGGGATTCAATATCATTGGGATTCAAGGAACTCATGATATCTTCATTAACCGGTATTCCATCAATCACGTATAATGGTTCAGTATTAAGACTGATGGAGCCAATTCCCCTGATCTTGACATTTGCACCTCCCCCGGGCATACCGGATTTAGTAGCCACATACACTCCGGCTGATCTCCCCTGAAGAGCCTGATCGAATGTAGTAAAATTCGACTTGTTCATATCCTCTACATCGACAACAGCGATGGATCCGGTAAGATCTTCTTTTCGCTGAGTTCCGTAACCTATCACTACCACTTCCTCAAGTTCCTTAAGATCAACGGCCATTATCACATCAATCTGTGACCTGTTTTGAACAGGAATCTCCTGTGTAAGGTAACCTATAAATGAAAATACCAGGACAGCCTCTCCATCCGGTACAGATATACTGTAAAATCCATCAGCATCAGATATCGTACCCCGGGTTGTACCTTTTACCAGGATCGTTGCTCCTACGATGGTTTCCCCCGTAGATGCATCAGTTATCCTGCCGGAAACATCCAATTGTTGAGCTGATAGTACAGGGTGAAGGAAAATGAATAAAAAAAAGAAAAGATTCTTAAATAGTTTTGGAATCATTGCAGGTTTGTTTAATTAAGGAAATATATTAATGCATACGACTATTGTAATCAGTTAAGTTCTTGCAGTGATGGGATCAATAGATATATTGATTGTACTTGTAATCATCCATAATACCATACGTTTCTACCAGCCAGGATTCTGTTTCAGTGCTCCCCTTGAAAGGTTGATTTCTGAAAGAGGGATTGGGAGGTATTCGTTTTTCCCTTTCTCGAAGTAGGGGAGTACAGTTTCAATATCTACCCAGGGATCATCCAGCATACTCCAGCGAACCAGGTCAAAGAAACGGAGCCATTCAAATCCCAGCTCAACTTCCCGTTCATGCATGATTGCTTCCCTGGTTACCACGGAAATCTCTTCTAGACCGGCCCTTCTTCTTACTTTGTTGATACATTCAACCGCAAGGGGGGTACTGGTTTCCCCATGGTCCATAAAATCAGCTTCTGCCATCATCAACAGGACATCTGCGTAACGCATCAGTTTTAAATTTGTAGGGCCGTTATTGCTCTGATGGGCGGGATTGAAATATTTGGCCCACCCAAAGCCTTCACTGATTGCTCCGTTCATATGTTCATTG
>Ga0209636_10007507_pt1 | contig 11112 bp, 9 predicted proteins | sample DeeMarSWOR152_54_FD_187464 | JGI IMG/M metagenome (GOLD analysis project Ga0209636, IMG submission 187464) | Marine sediment microbial communities from White Oak River estuary, North Carolina - WOR-1-52-54 (SPAdes) (version 2) | ecosystem: Environmental > Aquatic > Marine > Intertidal zone >... | reverse complement strand
CTTGAAGTATTGCAAGGCTGATCGAACAGGAGCTTGAGAAAGGGGGAATCAGAAAGAAATCACTTGCTCATGTGTTTTTGAAGTGGTCGTCTTTTTAAACTCAACTATAGGGATAGAATTCTTCAAGGCCATTGTCTTTACAATCTCAAGAAAGCGCCTGACCATCATCACGGCAGGCCAAGTCCGGTTTGCCCTCTGCCGATTTTGCTCGTACCAGAAGAGCGTCAGCGGCAAAATTACTGCCTCGTCGCCGGTACCCTCAAGCTCGTCGGCCAATTGGGCAAGAGCATTCGGCATTTGCACCGGTAACCGGACCACTTCCGCGTTACCACGTCCGCCTCTGCAGGCGCCGGCAGAACCCTTTACAAAATGCTCCCTGCACGCCAGCGGCCTCTGGTCATAAATGGTACACAGGCCTTTGTAGAGAAAAGGACACGGCAGCTTCAGATTCTTATACCAGTTTGACACAAGATTCAGGTTAATCGGGCCAACCAGGGACGGCCCTGTTGTCCGCTTCGTAAATTGCGTTGGTGGTCTTTGACTCAAGATACGTTTGGTCGTAAGAAGACAGGCCCTGAATATCGATTCGCGCCGAGACCTTGGTTCTTGTGCAATCTCCTCTTTCAGCCGAAACGCTTCCGGCACTGACAGAGGCACAAGGTAACGATCGCAGCAGGCCGCACAGCCTTTGCGGCACGGGATGCTGCCTCCATTGCCGTTTGTTTTTTCAACTACAACTTCGGTAACCTTTTTGGAAATCCCGCGTGCCAGCGGGACAATGTCGGCCAGTCTCGCCCGTTCTTTGCTCACAGCAATACTAAAATTGACCTTTTTGCCGAGGATAACAAGCTCAAAACCGATAACCTCTGTGGCACTGTTGCTGCTTTCGTTCGTCCCGATGGGCTCCCCCACCATTGTTTTCGCAGGATTTTCAGCCACTAAACAGCTTCCAATCCCCCCGTTAGCACTTTTCTAAACCGTTTGTTTGCGGAATTAAACAAATCCGCTGCTTCTACCACCCCCGCACCAGTAAGGGATGCTTACCATACTATCGTCCACACACCGTTCAACTCTTTAGCGGCTAATCGGTCAGTCTAAGCAATCCGCCGGATATTTGATATGAATTTTGAATCAGGTCTGCTTTGATTTAGACTGTGTTACTTCGGTGAGATATGAGCAACAACGAGTGAGCGACAAATTATGGAAATATGCCGTTTGCCTACATATTAGTCCATCACTCCGGCGTTGAGATTTACTCTTTACGTGATGCACTATGGAGATGGAATGGGTGGCGGCGGCTGGTCAGATACGGGCGGCTCCGGCTCATAGTCCAGGGCACTTAGCGCATCTTTTAGCTTTTCAAGGCTCTTTTCCAGTGCATCTATAGACTGTTCCTCGTGCTGTGTCGCAGAATGAATCTTCTGCTTCGCTGTAACTATATCGCCTTTATACATATCACCATAATCTCCACTTTCAAGCAATTCCTCGATCACTTCGTACCCCGCCCACTCTTGAGCTAACGCAGCCAGTAATTCTTCAATCAGCGCTATTTTTCTCTCGATTACACGCTCGGCGGCCATTGTGGCACTTAGATAGGGAGTACAAGTACCTATCGGCGCATCGGATTTGACCCACGTCGGATCGCTGTCATCGACGTCTGCGGTGGCGCCAAACTGTCCATCGTTGCCATTGCCGGACAGGTCATATACAATCTGCCCCGCACAGAGCCGAAACTCCCAACACCGCCAAAAACAGACTCGTTCGTACCCTTTTCATTCTCGCTTCCTTTCAAAGCTTGTCCCTGTTCAAGCAGGGAACTGTTAAAATGTATAGCGCACCGATACCTTCTTATCAAAAGTTACCTGAATAGGTGCTGCATGCTCGCATTTGTTCCCCGAATTCCGCCCTTAGGAATCAACTAAAGGCCATACCATCATATCCAGTATAGACGCTTATAGCAGTCCGGCGGTTGACAAAGAATAAGTAAATTTTCTGAAAAGTTTGGCTTTTTAATTAAAATGACGTAATAATGAATCTTTTTTGCAAGGACGAAACCAAGTAGATATGCATTTTTGATTAACTTCGGCGCCGGAGCAGGCGTCCGTCTGATACTTTCTATATTCTTGCGGACAGAGAAAGAGAAGCTATAATGTCGTGGAACCTTGTGAGATTGACTAAGCAGGGATGTGGTTATGCGGTGTATCGCAAAATGAAACCTTAGTGGGATAACAAAAAAGTTAAGCAAATAGAAAGGAATGTATTATGGAGCTAAGCTGGCTTGACATCAGCGTATTTCTGGCGTTTTTCGGTGTGGTTGTCGGTGTGAGTATGTACAAGAGCCGGAGGGAAGAAACCAGCGAGGATTTCTTTCTTGCAGGTCGAGGTCTGTTTTGGCCTATGATCGGCCTATCTTTGATAGCGGCGAATATTTCAACCGAGCACTTTGTTGGTATGGCGGGCCAGGGAGCGGGTATCGCAGGAATGGCTGTGGCCAGTTATGAATGGATCGCGGCGATAACACTGGTTGTAGTGGCTCTGTTTTTCCTGCCGAAATTTCTGCGAAGCGGAATCTATACCATCCCCGAATACCTTGAATATCGTTACAATCCCTCAGCCCGTGCTTTTATGGCGATTTTGACGATGTTCACCTATGTCCTCGTTACTATCTCCACGGTGCTTTATTCCGGAGGATTGACACTTCAGACATTGTTCGGCGACCTGAACAACCAGACGCATTTGCTGTATGGAGTGTTAACAATTGGAGTTATCGCCGGCCTATACACAGTTTGGGGGGGGCTAAAGGCGGTTGCGTGGGCGGACCTGTTTCAGGGTTCGGCATTGATTATAGGTGGTGCTATCACGATGGTGCTCGGCTTTAAGGCCATAGGCGTAAAGACCTTCTTTGAAGTCAACGCCGACAGGCTGCACATGTTCCTGCCGAAGGAGCACCCTGTTTTACCCTGGACGGCTTTAGTAGTCGGCCTGTGGATACCGAATTTTTATTACTGGGGTCTGAACCAGTATATCTGCCAGAGGACGCTGGCCGCCAGGACCTTGCGACAGGGGCAGTTAGGCGTTATTTTTGCGGCAGCATTGAAACTAATCATCCCCTTTATCATCATTCTGCCGGGTATCATGGCCCTGCATCTCTATCAGGATAAGATGCTGGTTAACGGGCAGGTCAAAGCCGATGCGGCCTATCCGGTGCTTATCAGAGAACTGTTAGGCCCCGGTGTCCGTGCGTTTATCTTTGCGGCCATCAGCGGTGCGGTAATCAGCTCGCTGGCATCGATGCTGAACTCCGCCTCGACTATATTTACAATCGACCTGGTCAAACGCCATATATATAAAGGCGCCTCAGAGAAGACCCAGGTACAAATCGGCCGGATCTCGACTATCATTTTTGTGGTGATAGGCGGAATCATAGCTTACTTTCTGAGGGACTTCCCGAAAGGCATCTTTACCTTTATCCAGGAATTCCAAGGCTTCATTTCACCGGGTGTGCTGTCTGCGTTTTTGTTCGGATTGTTCGTCAAACGGGCGCCGCGCTCCGTCGGTATCACAGCACTGATAGGAAGTGTCGTAGTGTATACGGTTCTAATTGTATGCTTCAGCGGCTATAATGTCTTTCAACCCGTCACGTTCGCTCTTGAGCCGGCATTTCAAAAAATGGGATTTGATTCAGTACCTACGATTGCATTCCTGAATCGTATTGCGATTACCTTTGCCGTCTTACTTACTGTTATGCTCATTATGACCGTACGCAAGCCCCTGACAAAGCCGGTTAAAATGCCTGTTCGCGCAGATTTCGATATGAAACCGACACCTAAAGTTTTGTGGCTGGGGCTGGCTGTTATTGCGGTGACCCTTGTTCTCTATTATATCTTTAGATAATCTACATCACCGGATAAAGGGAGTATTTTGAATGGACGTTACAAAGCCGACCAAACAGATAATCGACAGGCTAAAGTCACTTGCACGTGACAACGGAATTGACATAGCCGGCGGCAAAATTCGACGCAGCTCGTCCCGTTTCTGTCTTGGCGTTGAGCACGGCGACTACAACGGCACGGAGCTTTTCGGGGTGGCGACAGACAGGTTTATCTGGATGGCCTATAAGCCGAACGGCACCGACAGAATTAAATTATTTAGCGGGAACTTTCCTGATGATGGTGTCATCGAATTCAAGTTAGGGGATGTTCCTGAGCCGAAGTCGGCGGCGATAGCTGAGACGTGGGGACGCTTTCCCTGTGGGATTGATTATATCTTGAGGCGCGAAGGTTACAAACTCAAACAAGGCATTGACGGCGTTATATATGGGAATATCCCCGGCGGCGGGATGAGTCGGTCGGCATCTTTGAGTCTGAATTTAATTTTGTCACTGCTTGAAGCAAACGAAATCGAGATTGAAGATAAGATGCAGATTGTGGACCTGGCCCAGGCAGTAGAGAATGACTATATTGGCTCACCCTGCGGCAAGCTCGACCAGATTATGATATTGTTCGGGCAGGAAGGAATGGGGACATATTACAACCCGGCAAAAAGGTCTGTGGATTACGTTCAACTTGGGCCGAGTGCCACCGATTTTCGTATCGTGGTGCTTGATACGGGGACGGTCCGGCCTGGCCTCGAAAAATCAACATATAAAGTACGAAGGGCGGAATGCGAGAAGTTAGTTTCGATATTACAAAAAGCCAATTACGATATATCGTGTCTTGCGGATATCAAGGACGAGGCAATTTATGAGAAGATTACGGTAGAATTCGGAGAGAGTCACCCTGATTTGTGCGATCGGCTGAAGTATATTTTCGGAGCACAGAAGCGGTTCTATAAAATGTTAGAAGCGTGGAAGGCTGGCGACATTGAAACCGTGGGTGATATATTCAGGAAAGACGGCACAGGGCTGCGGGATGATTATAAGATATCGGGTGTGGAACTGGAGACAATGTGCGATGTTGTGCGGACGGTGCCGGGCGTTTTGGGAGAACGGATGTTAGGCGGCGGCGACAAGGGAGCATCGGGTGCACTGGTTCGGGCTGAAAGTGTCGAAGCGGTCCAGAAGGCAGTTGATACAGCATATCCGCGCAGTCACTCTGAGTTCGCCGATAAATATGCCGTTCATATCTGCAAAGTTGTGGATGGTATCAGAGTTTATGAAGATTCACTTTAAAAGTGACACCTTTGTGTGCAGAGTCCTTACAGGCAAGGCCATTATTGTAACAGGTATTTATGTCAGAAAAATTCTCAGTGTTAAAAAGGGGAGTATATTGGGCTGCAGTCCGCGCGAACAAGAAGATTGGTGAGCGATTCTATCGGCTTAGCCTGGAATTTCCCGGCCCCGGTACGGAGGCGTTTGCCAATGTGCAGCCGGGACAGTTCGCGCAGTTGGACCTTTCAGGTGTCACCCTGCCTCCGGCTGAGATGATACCGCAGGAACTGGCAGATTCGGCTGAACGTAAGATACTGCTTCGGAGGCCTTTTAGTTTTGCCGACGTTACAACAAAGGACAATAAAACTTCTGTTGATATTCTCTATTGCGTGGTCGGGCCCGCCACTTTGCGAATGACGACGCTGTCGGCAGGTGATTCGGTCAGCGTAATCGGGCCTTTGGGTAACGGCTTTCGGGTGGCGAAGGGCAAGAAGACAGCGCTTCTGGTTTCCGGCGGGATGGGAGCCGGACCGCTGCAGCATCTGGCGAAGATTCTTACGGCTGATTTCCCGCGCATTGATGCAGTTGCTTTTGTCGGCGCGAAGAGCGCAGAGGAGCTACCATTTGAGCGACGATTGAATAAGATTGCGCAACATCTGGAGTTTTCATTGCCGGAGTTTGCCAGGTATGGCATACGGTCGCTGGTGGCGACGGATGACGGCTCGGCCGGTTTTTCCGGGCTTGTCACCGATTGCCTTTCGGAATGGCTGGGAAAGCGCGATTTGGCCGGCGAGAATACGGTTATTTATAGCTGCGGGCCTGAGGCAATGCTGGCGCGGGTGGCTGAGATTGCGAAAAAGAAAAACATTGATTGCCAGGTCAGTATGGAACGGCGGATGGCCTGCGGGATTGGCATTTGCCAGAGCTGCGCGGTAGAATGTAAAGCAGCCGGCTCAAATGAAACTATTTATAAACTGTGCTGCGAGGATGGGCCTGTGTTTGACGGTTCAGAGGTGGCTTGGAGTATTCGATGACCAACATCTTCTCAGATCGTATTTCTGATGTTCCAAGGTCGTTCATTCGTGAAATTCTTAAAGTAGCCGTAGACTCTTCAGTCATTTCGTTTGCCGGAGGGCTGCCCAATAGAGAACTTTTTCCCGTAGAGGAACTTCAAGCGGCTGCAAATAAAGTATTTGAATCCGCAGGGAAAGAAGTCCTCCAATACAGCAACTCAGAAGGTTATCCAAAACTGAGAGAGTACATCTCCAAGAGGTATTTAGAAAAGAAGGGGCTGGACATTGCGGTTGAGAACATCCTTATAACGAGCGGCTCACAACAAGGTTTGGATTTGTTAGGTAAGACTTTCCTGAATGAGGGAGATGATGTAATCATTGAAGAGCCGGGTTATTTGGGGGCCATCCAGGCATTTTCTGTTTATAAATCGGTTTTTAATCCTGTGCCTGTAGGCGAAGATGGGATGGATATCGATTGTCTAAAAGAATTAATTTCAGCCAAATCTCCCAAGCTAATGTATACGGTACCAAATTTTCAAAATCCATCGGGTATTTCGTATCCGGAAAAAAACAGGTATGCAGTTGCTGATGTTTTAAGAGATAAAAGCATTTTCCTAATTGAAGACGACCCTTATGGAGACTTGAGGTTCACGGGAGCGGAAAAAGAATCTTTCGGGAAAATACTGCCGGAGAATACCATTTTATTAGGCTCATTTTCCAAGACCATAGTGCCGTCTTTTCGACTTGGATGGATTACAGCTCCGAATGATACTATTATGGAGAGACTCATAATAGCAAAGCAGGCTTCTGATTTACATACAAACTATTTCACACAGAGAGTAATTTGCCAATACCTTGCTGATAATGATTTGGATAAACATATAGACAAGATAATCAAAGTTTATAACAGCCAACGTTTGGCAATGATTAAGAGCATTGAAAAGTATTTTCCATCCGATGTTTCGCATACACATCCCGAAGGCGGCATGTTCCTTTGGGTAACCTTACCGGAAGGAGTTTCGTCGATGGAACTCTTCAACTTGGCAATTAAAGATAAGGTTGCTTTCGTGCCGGGAAATCCATTTTATATAAATAAAGATAAGACTAATACATTTAGGCTTAATTTCTCCTGTGTAGACGAGAAAACAATTGAAACAGGTATAAAACGGCTTGCAAAATCTATCGAAAAGCTATTAAGCTAAAACAGGAAAAGCAACGCAAAAGAAAAATAGAAAAGATGAGGCGCAAAAAGAAGTGGCAGAATACATGGATATATCGATTGAATTTGCGGGATTGAAGCTGTCGAATCCGGTTTTTACGGCGTCGGGGACGTGCGGCTACGCCGACGAGATAAGCGATTTTATGGATGTAAATTCACTCGGCGGATTTATAACCAAGAGTATTACGGTCAAGCCAAGGAAAGGTAACGCTACGCCGAGGATTGTGGAGACGGATTCGGGGATGCTTAACGCGATCGGGTGGGCAAACATCGGCCTGGATGCCTTCGTTGAGGAAAAACTTCCGGTCCTCGAAAAGCTGTCGTGCGCGGTGTTCGTTAACATAGCCGGCGAGACGATTGATGAATACGTTGCGGTTGCGGAGCGGCTGGCGACAGAGCGAGCGATAGCGGGGCTTGAGCTGAATATTAGCTGTCCTAACGTTGAGCTGGGCGGGATAAGCTTCGGGACCGACCCTTCGCAGGTGGCGGCTGTTACGTCTGCGGTGAAAAAGGTAGCCGGAGAAAAGATTTTGATGGTGAAACTGCCCCCTGCCGTTACGGATATCAGTGTCATTGCCCAGGTAGCATTTGACGCCGGCGCCAATGCATTCAGCCTGATAAATACGTTTACAGCGATGGTTATCGATATTGAAACGCGCAAGCCGGTTCTGGCCAACAAGACAGGTGGATTGTCGGGGCCGGCAATAAAGCCGATAGCGGTTTACCTTGTCAATAAGGTTTACAATGAGGTTGCGAAAGATTTTGGAATTCCGATTCTGGGGACGGGGGGAATCAGGACGGCTTCAGACGCTATCGAATTTATTATCGCGGGCGCATCGGCGGTGGCGGTGGGGACAGCGAACTTTATTGAGCCGGGATGTGCGGTAAAAATCATCGACGGCATAAAAGAATATTGCGTTCGCAAAAATATTGCGAATATCAAAGAATTGGTCGGCTCACTTGAAGTGAACCGGGACCTTACAAGCTAAACTTTGTCGCTAATATCAAGAAGGTGAGGGTGGTTTGATGCTCGATTCTATCCACAGGACGCCCAATGGCGGATACTCGATGCCTGCAAGAGTTCTCGCTTCGGTGTTTCTATGGGTTTCCTTTTTGTCGTATACAATTGAAGCAACAGATACTCCGAAGGCATTTGTGCTGAATGCGGATTCTTTCAGGCATTATATCGAAACATTCAACGAAAATGATGAGGAGTTATACGTTCAGCATATTCCCAACGAAAAGGCGTGGGAGTTTCTGAATGCAAACGTTCCGCTGTTTGAGTGTCCCGATGGGGATTTTGAGCGGACATATTACTTTCGCTGGTGGACTTATCGCAAACACATCAAAGAGACGGCTGACGGGTTTGTAATCACTGAGTTTCTGCCGAAGGTTGGATGGTCGGGCAAGCACAATACGATTAACTGCCCTGCCGGTCATCATTTTTACGAGGGCCGATGGCTGCACAATCGAAAATACTTAGATGATTATGCGGTGTTCTGGTTTCGCAAGGGCGGCAGCGTGCGAAGTTACAGCTTCTGGGCCGCCGATGCAATGTGGGCGAGGTATCTGGTAACGTTTGATAAGCAACACTTTACCGACCTGCTCGCTGACCTTGTCGAGAACTATAAGGCGTGGGAGAAATCGAGGCTTGAGCCGGACGGCTTGTTCTGGCAAATAGACGACCGTGACGGTATGGAGGTCTCCATAGGCGGCAGTGGCAAGCGTGCTACAATCAATTCCTATATGTACGGCGATGCCGTGGCTATTGCGAAGATCGCGTGGCTGTCAGGCAGGAATGATATTGCCGCAAAATATAAGGCCGAAGCACAAAGAATCAGGCAACTCGTTCTGGATAAACTCTGGGATAATGAGGCGAGGTTTTTTAAGACGCTTCCTCGCAAAACAGATAAGCTTGTTGATGTGCGTGAATTGCATGGTTATGTACCCTGGTACTTCAATCTGCCGGATGCAGGCAAGGGTTATGAAGAGGCGTGGAAACAATTGATGGACCCAAACGGTTTTTATGCGGCGTTCGGGCCGACAACGGCCGAGCAGCGCCATCCGAGATTTGCCATCTCGTACAAGGGACATGAGTGCCAATGGAACGGGCCGAGTTGGCCTTTTGCGACCACTCAAACACTTGTAGCGTTAGCTAACCTGCTGAATAACTACAAACAGAAAGTCATCAGTAAAAAGGACTACTTCGAAACGCTGAAAATCTATACGAAAAGTCACCAACTCAAGCGGGAAGACGGGCGGGTCGTACCCTGGATTGACGAGAACCTTAATCCCCAAACGGGCGACTGGATATCGCGCACGCGATTGAAGAGCTGGAGAGAGGGAACGTGGGACGCAGGTAAAGGAGGTAAAGAGCGCGGCAAAGATTATAATCATTCCAGTTATTGTGATTTGATAATTTCGGGGCTTGTTGGCCTTCGGCCTCGGGCGGACGATATCGTGGAGGCTAATCCGCTTTTACCAGCCAATACGTGGGACTGGTTCTGCCTGGATAACGTGCTGTACCACGGCCAAATCATAACAATTGTATGGGACAAGACGGGCGGGAAATACAACAAGGGAAAAGGACTGCGGGTGTTTGCAAACGGTAAGCAAATCGCACAATCGGAAACTATAGAACGTGTAATGGGCCGGCTGCCGCTGGCTGAAAAAGATAAACGGTCCCGAACAAACGAGACCGGTGCCGGCTGGCGCAAGTACGAGAAGAATCCTGTTCTGGGTGGTAAGCTCGGCACATGCTTTGATGTGGCAGTGTTAGATGAAAGAAATACTTACCGTATGTATTTTTCGTGGCGGCCAAAAAGATCTATTGCTCTGGTCGAAAGCCGAGACGGGATTCATTGGAGTAGGCCGAGGATTGTATTAGGGCCGAGGTCAAGGTCAGGCTGGGAAGGCCGGATCAACCGCCCTGCCGTTATTAAGCGCGAGAACAATTACCATATGTGGTATACAGGCCAAATGAGCGACCGTTCGTGGATTGGGTACGCTACGAGTGCGGATGGTGTGATGTGGCAAAGGGCCGGTGCCAAACCTGTGCTATCAGCAGAACAGCCGTGGGAAGGAATGGCGGTTATGTGTCCCCACGTCCTATGGGACCACAAAGAGCATTTATACCGAATGTGGTACTCCGCTGGAGAGCAATATGAGCCGAACGCCATCGGGTATGCAACAAGCAGAGACGGTTTGAACTGGACGAAGTTGCCGGGCAATCCGGTGTTTGCTGCTGAGCCGGGTAACGAATGGGAGAAACATAAGGTAACCGGCTGTCAGGTGATTCGGCTGGACAACTGGTACGTGATGTTCTACATCGGATTTAGAGATGAACATCACGCACAGATTGGGCTGGCGCGGTCGCGCGATGGCTTGACAGGCTGGCAGCGTCATCCTGAGAATCCTATTATTTGGCCCGGACAAGGGACATGGGATGGAGACTCCTGTTATAAGCCCTTTGCTATATACGAAGAAGGAAAAGACCGCTGGCTGCTTTGGTATAACGGCCGGCTGAAGAGTGTCGAACAAATCGGGATGGCGATACACGAAGGTAAATCTCTTGGATTTTAGGCAAGCAAATATATTTTATGTGAGGAAAAATAATGGTTAATAAGAAACTTGGAAGAGAGAATGTGGCGCTTAAAGTAATGACGACTGTTATTATGTTTGTGCTGCTGTTGCTTGTTGCAGATTTAGTGGCGGCAGAGTCATAAGTGCAA
>Ga0209636_10007506_pt1 | contig 11114 bp, 12 predicted proteins | sample DeeMarSWOR152_54_FD_187464 | JGI IMG/M metagenome (GOLD analysis project Ga0209636, IMG submission 187464) | Marine sediment microbial communities from White Oak River estuary, North Carolina - WOR-1-52-54 (SPAdes) (version 2) | ecosystem: Environmental > Aquatic > Marine > Intertidal zone >... | reverse complement strand
ACCGTCACATGTTCAGAAAAAATTGTAACCCTATTTTCTTCGCAAATTCAACTCTATCACGATGCCAGGAAATCGAAGCATTTTATTCCCGGGAACGTTGCCTCCTCCCCCAGTTCTTCCTCGATTCGCAATAAGCGGTTATATTTAGCAATCCTATCGCTACGGGATAGTGATCCCGTTTTTATCTGTCCGGCATTGGTGCCTACCGCCAGATCAGCAATGGCCGTATCCTCGGTCTCTCCGGATCGGTGAGAAATGATATAGGCATACTGAGCTCTCGCAGCCCTCTCGATGGTCTCCAGGGTTTCGGTCAATGTCCCCACCTGATTGGGTTTGATCAGAATAGCATTGGCCACTCCTTGCTCGATTCCCCTGTTGAGCCTCTCCGTACTGGTGACGAAGAGGTCGTCCCCCACCAATTGAACCCGATGCCCCAACCTCTCCGTGAGGAGTTTCCAGCCCTCCCAATCGTCCTCCGCCATTGCATCCTCTATAGAGAGGATGGGATAACGGTTTACCCACTCCTCGTAAAAATCCACCATCTCCTGCGGAGTCTTCGGGGACATACCCCTCCCTGCCTTCAAGACATAGGTTTCCTTTTCGAAGAACTGGCTGGCCGCCGCATCCAACGCGATGTATATATCCCTGCCGGGTTGATATCCGGCCCTTCTAATAGCCTCCAGGATTACCTCTACGGCCTCCTCGTTGGAGGAAAGGTCAGGTGCAAATCCACCTTCGTCCCCTACCGCGGTATGATGCCCCCCCTCTTTCAGAACGGATTTAAGATGATGGAAGGTTTCGGCTCCTAAGCGGAGGGCCTCTCCGAAGGTACTGGCCCCAACGGGAAGAATCATAAACTCCTGAAAGTCGAGATTGTTATCGGCATGCACCCCCCCGTTGAGGATGTTCATCTGAGGGAGCGGCATGGTATGTCCTCGAATGCCCCCCACATATCTAAAGAGGGAGACCCCCAAGAGCTCGGCTGCAGCCTTGGCACAGGCTAAAGAGCTTCCCAAGATGGCATTGGCCCCCAAATTCCCCTTATTGTGGCTGTCGTCTAATTGGATCATAATCCGGTCGATGGTTGGTTGATCCAGGACATCCAATCCAATGAGCTTTGGGGCGATACGGGTGTTTACGTTGCGAACTGCTTTTAATACACCCCTTCCCAAATATCGATGGGGATCCCCGTCCCTGAGCTCAATGGCCTCGTGCTCTCCTGTAGATGCCCCGGAAGGAACGGCAGCCATTCCCCGCGTTCCGCTCTCCAAAGAAACCTCCACTTCAATGGTGGGATTTCCCCTGGAATCGAGAATCTCACGACCGGTAACGTGTACAATGTGTGGCATGACACCCCTCCTATTTCTCGGTTAGGAGTTTGTTCCCGATATAGCCATAATGAACCCCGGATAGGATGGTGAAGAATGCCGCCAGCTTAATGATAATGGGAAATAGGAATTCAAACCTCCAATGGAGAACGGAAACGGAAAGCAAAGCCCAGATAACCGTGAGAATCTGGAGAACGGTGGTGATCTTGCCCGTATACCTGGGCTTTATCGTGGGTTTACGATCCATCATGGTCAGGACCCAGAAGCCGAGGGCGATGAAGATATCTCGGCTCATAACGATTACCGTTAGCCAACTCGGGATGATGCGGAGAATAGCCAGGGTGACGAAGGCTGATGCCAGGAGGAGTTTGTCGGCGATGGGATCAAGATAGGAGCCCAGGTCTGTGTGCTGGTGCCAAATTCTGGCGATAAAACCATCAAGGGCATCGGTTATCCCCGCAATGATGAAGATGATGAGGGCCCCCTGGAATGATTTTGAGATAAGAAGGATGATGAATAAGGGGATGAGAAGTATCCGGACGAGCGTCAGTATATTGGGAAGGTTCATGGCCTTTATTCATCCTTCCTAAACCATTATCTATGCGTCAAGAATTTTATGATATGTTGGGTTTGGGCTGGTCTCACTCAATCGGAGTATTCCTCGCCCCTATAGAGTGGCTTAAAGGCGGTGTACTTATCTATGAAGTGCAAATCTACCTTCCCTGTGGGGCCGTTTCTCTGCTTCCCGATGATGATTTCAGCGATTCCCTTATTGGTTGTCTCCTGCTTATATAATTCCTCCCGATAGATAAAGATGATTACATCGGCGTCCTGTTCGATGGCCCCGGACTCCCTCAAATCGGCCAATTGTGGCCTTCTATTGGGCCGATCTTCTGTTTTTCGGCTTAATTGGGAGATGGCAATAACCGGGATAGAGAGCTCTTTTGCTAAGGCCTTCAGAGATCTGGAGATTTCGGATATCTCCTGCTCGCGTCGCTCTGCCCTTCTCGTCTTCATCAACTGAAGATAGTCGATGATGACCAGCCCCAAACCATGTTCCGCTTTCAATCGCCTGGCCTTGGCCCTGATCTCCAGGTTCGAAATGGCGGGGGTATCATCGATGAAAAGAGGGGCCTCGGAAAGGTTCCCTGCTGCTAAGGTGAGTTTAGGCCAATCGCTCTCGCTCAAGAAACCACTCCGCAACTTCTGCCCTTCAACCTCCGCCTCTGAGCAAAGCATCCGAAGGGCCAATTGTTCCTTGGACATCTCCAAGGAAAAGACGACAACAGGAATTTTCCCCTCAATGGCGGCATATTGGGCTACATTGAGGCAAAATGCCGTTTTACCCATGGCCGGCCTTCCGGCCACGATGATCAAATCCGAGGGTTGAAACCCTGCTGTTTTTCTATCCAAGTCCTTAAACCCCGATGGGATTCCCGTAATGAGTTCCTTCTTCTCATAGAGCCTTTCTATGGTTGTAAAACTCTCCTTGATGATCTCCTTAATGGGATAAAAGGAGGGCCGAACCCGGTGCTCGGAGATCTGGAAGATTAGCCGCTCCGCATCGTCTAGGAAGCCATCCAGGTCTCCCCGGTCCTCATAGCTCTGGGTGATGATTTCGGTTGATGTCTGAATTAATTTCCTCAAGATGGACTTCTCCTTGACGATCTTGGCGTAATATTCGATGTTGGCTGCCGTTGGAACGGAATCGATTAACGAAGCCAAATAGGAGGCGCCACCGATTTCCTCCAGGAGTTTTTGATATTTCAGCTCATTGGTCAAGGTAATGAGATCCGATGGTTCATTTTTCTCCGAAAGGGCGATCATGGACTTGAAGATCTTTCGGTGGGCTTCCCGATAGAAGTCGTCGTAAGTCAGGATTTCCAAAACCCTATTGAGAGACTCGTTTTCTATTAAGATTCCACCCAGGACGGACTGTTCTGCTTCGATATTTTGGGGGGGAACCTTATGGAGCGAATCACCGGTTTCGTTCATCTTTGTGGTTACTCTCTGACAACCCAGAGCTTGAGGTTGGCTGTAACCTCGGGATGGAGCCTAATTGGGATTGTATAGACCCCAAGGTTTTTGATGGGTTCTTCCAAATCGATCTTTTTACGGTCGATTTGAAACCCGTTCTCGTTGAGGTGTTGTTCGATTTCCTTGGATGTAACCGATCCGAAGAGCTTTCCGCTCTCCCCCACGGGCTTGCTTATGGTGCAAGAGAAGTCCTCAATCCTTTTAGCTATTTTTTCGGCATCCCTTTGGATCTTATCCATCTTGTCCTGGGCGAGGCGCTTTTCGTGTTCTAATTTCTTGCGATTTTTAGGAGTTGCCTTAATAGCCAGTCTATTGGGTATCAAATAATTCCTTCCATACCCATCCGAAACTTTTAGCAAATCCCCCACCTTTCCGAGGGAGGGAACATCGGCGAGGAGGATAATCTCCATTCTCCTTCCTTTCCTTGATCTCAATGAGATATTGTCTGGGATTGCGGCAATTCACCCTGACGGGTTCATCCCGGGGAAACTGTACCTATCGGTTATTTCATCACCGTGGTAAAGGATAAGATGGCGATGTTTCTGGCCCTCTTTATGGCGGTGGTAATCTCCCTTTGGTGTTTGGCGCAGTTTCCCGATATCCTTCGGGGGATAATTTTGCCCCGTTCCGTAACGAAATGTCTCAATATCCTGGGGCTTTTATAATCGATTTCAAGGGTCTTATCGGCGCAGAAGCGGCACACTTTCCTCTTAATATAGGTTCTTCGCCTTTTGTTTACGGAGTTCTTCAATTGATTGCCTTTCCTCATCGTTTACTGACCTGGTTACAATGCTATTTTCCAAGATGTTCAACGGAATCGGCTATGATTTCCACCTTTGTTCGGCTTTGGCCCTCTGGGGTTTCCCATCTCCTCTGTTTCATTTTCCCCTCAATTAAAACCCAGTGGCCCTTTTGGATTTTTTCCAATGGGTCCTTTCGGTCCCGTAAAAAAACCAGGATATCGAAGTAATCGGTGGTCGTTCTGGAATCACGGCCATTCGGTATGGCAATGGTGAGTTTACCCACACATTCACCCTTCGGATTGTAGCGGATTTCGGGGTCCCTTGTCAAGCTTCCGATGAGAATGACTCGATTGTATCCGCGCACTAACTTTCTACCTCTTCCTCATTCCCTTCGCCTTCATCGAGCTCGGTTTGTCCACCTTCTGGGGGTCCTATAACCGAGGGCTGTACCTCATCCGGAGTTTTTTCACTCAACTTAACCGATTGATATTTCAGGACGCCATCCGAAAGGCGAAGGTTTCTTTCGATCTCTGCGAGGACTTCACCATTTCCCAAAAAGCGGATGAGGATGTAATAGCCCTTCGTCAACTTCTTGAGTTTGTAGGCCAGCTTTCTCCGACCCCATTCCTCCACTTTGATCAGCTGACCATTCAGATTTTCGATAATCCCCTTCACCTTGTCAATCAGGGCTTTCACCTCCTCTTCAACCAAATCTGGATGGGCGATGAAGATGGTTTCATACATTCTCATGGACGATCTCCTTTCCATTCGCTTGAGTCGTTGAAGGGAAAACCTCTATTTGAGGCGATCGGATTGGGGGAGGAGTTTGGTGGAGATTTGACTTCTGGCCACCTTGACCCTCACCTTTTCGGTTATCTCCAACGTGACAACGGTGTCGGTCAATCCGGTGATTCTGCCATAGAGCCCTCCTGACGTAATTACCTGATCGCCCTTTTTTAGGTGAGCCAGCAATTCCCTATGCTCCCTTTGCCGCTTTTGCTGGGGTCGAATGAGGAGGAAGTAGAATATGGCAAAGAGGAGGATAAGAGGAAGGAACATTCCAAACCCTTGTTGACCCCCTTGGCCAGGGGCACCCATTGCATAGGCGATGTGATCGAACATGGTGACCTCCTATCTATGTGTTGACGGCAATATTTATGAAAGGCTATCCAGCTGGGGATTCCCCATTAAAGGTCATCTTTCCCCTCCCTTTTCTCATTCCACTGCTTGCAGAAATGTAGCAGGTTGTCCCGGCGGATGGCCTCCCTCAGCCCTTTTATAAGCTGTACATAATAGTATAGATTATGGATTGTGTTAAGCCTCATAGCCAGGATTTCCCTAGCCGTGTAAAGATGTCTTAAATAGGCCCTGGAATAGTGACGGCAAGTGTAACAGCCACACCCTTCTTCAATGGGCCGCTCGTCGGTGGAATGGCGGGCGTTCTTGATCACCAACTTTCCGAAGGAGGTAAAGAGCATCCCGTTCCGTGCGTTTCGGGTGGGGATAACGCAGTCGAAAAGGTCGATTCCCTCCTTGACTGCATCAATGAGATCCTCGGGTTTCCCAACTCCCATTAAATACCGAGGATTATCCCGGGGCAAGAGCGGAGCTGTATAGCTGACCATGCTGTACATGATATCGGGGCTTTCACCGACACTTAACCCCCCGATGGCATATCCGTCGAAACCAATTTCACGGAGCTCTCTTGCGCTCTTTTCCCTCAAATCCTCGAACATACCGCCCTGAACGATCCCGAAGAGTGCCTGTCCATTTCCTCGGAAGGCCTCCTTGCATTGCCTCGCCCATTCCGTTGTCAAGCTCGTTGAGCGTAATGTATATTCATAGGAAGCGGGGTAGGGGATACATTCATCCAAGCTCATGATGATGTCCGCTCCCAAGGACTGCTGGATCTCAATGGCCATTTCCGGGTTGATGAAATGCCTCGAACCATCGATGTGTGATTGGAACGTCACTCCATCTTTGGATATCTCCCTCAACTGGCCCAGGCTAAAGAGCTGATATCCGCCGCTGTCGGTGAGAATGGGTCGATTCCAATTCATGAAACGATGGAGTCCTCCCAGTTGTTCGATGATCCGGTGCCCTGGCCTCAGATAGAGATGGTAGCTATTATTCGAGATGATCTCAACCCCGATTTCAATAAGATCATCCGAGGTCATGGATTTGATGGTGGCCTGGCTCCCAACTGGAATGAAGGTGGGGGTCTCGAACTCACCATGAGCGGTGACGATTTTACCGAGCCTTGCTCCGGTCTCCTTCTCCGTTTTCATGAGATGGAATTGAAAACTCATTTCACCCAGATCAATCCTTGGCGGCCAAGGAAATTCTAGCCCTCTTGCGGCCTCAATCCTTTTATTTCCCTTCAAAGTATCAGCATCCCGTCCCCATAGCTGAAGAAGCGATATTCGTTTCTAATGGCTTCTTTATAAGCTTTCATGATGAGTTCCCCGGTTGCGAAGGCCGAGACCAACAATAAGAGAGTGGTCCCCGGAAGGTGGAAATTGGTGACCAGTATGTCTACCATCCTGAAGCGAAATGGGGGTCGGATAAAGAGGTTTGAATAACCAGCAGTGGCCACAATTCTTCCACTTGCATCGATGGCGGATTCTAGTGCTCGGGTAGTCGTCGTACCCAACGCGATGATTCTTCCTCCCCTCCCTTTCGCCTTATTGAGAGCCTCAGCAACCCATGGGGTTATTTCAAAATACTCAGGAGCCATTTTATGATCTTCAACCCGTTTAGTCCGGATGGGGGAAAAGGTCCCCACGTTTACATGGAGGGTAATGGGAACGACGGACACATCCCTCCCTCTAATCCTCTCCAAAAGGGAATGAGTGAAGTGCAAGCCAGCCGTTGGAGCGGCAATGGAACCCGGTTTTGTGGCGAAGATTGTCTGATAACGCTCCTCATCAAGGGCGGTTTCTCCCCTCTTAATATAGGGGGGTAACGGTATCCTCCCACAATGATCGATAGCCTCATAGAAATTCCCCTTGAAGTGGAATTCGATTCTCCAACTTCCACTATCATCCCTCCCTAGGAACGTTCCCCTCAAGCCATTACCAAAGAAGACCTTTGAGCCATGGCTTATGGATCTGGCCTTTCTAACCAAACATTTCCACGTTCGATCCCCCATCCTTTCGGTGATCAGGACTTCAACCCTTCCACCGGTTTCCTTACTCCCTGAAAGCTTTGCCTTTAACACCTTCGTATCGTTGACGACAAGGACATCACCTCCATCAAGATACTCGGCTACATCGTAAAAGGTTCGGTGCTCAATAGAACCCGTATCGCGATGGACTACCATCAGCCTGGATTGATCCCTTTCCCTCGATGGATATTGGGCGATGAGACTACGTGGAAGCCTATACTGGAAATCTGCTAGATCCATTTAACTGCTCACAATTTAAATTTATAAGATAATCATAAATATCTCACAAAGTCAATTAACAGGCATATCTGGAGGTTTTTGCGTTTCTCTAGTACTCTTGCAAACGCTCATGGGCGTGTTGAGCGAGATTCATTGAGGGGATAAGGAGGAGGGAAGCGGAAAGGCATTTGTTTTTCGTGGGTATAATGATTTGACATCGGACAAAGGATTATTTAAGATTTAACAATTTAAAACAATATCTTAGAAAGTCAGGAGGAGGTAGGTACTCATGCTGTATAAGGATTCAGGAGTGGATATAGATTTGGGAAGCGAGTTCGTAAGGAGGATAAAGTCCCTTGCCGAATCCACGTTTAGTCCTGGAGTTCTTACAACGCTTGGAGGATTCACCGCTTGTTATTCTTTGGATCATATTGGACATCGCTCCCCTGTGCTTGTAGCCTCGACGGATGGGGTTGGGACAAAACTCAAAGTGGCCTTCATGGTCGACCGGCATGATACGGTGGGAATCGATCTGGTAGCCATGTGTGTCAATGATCTCCTCGTCAGTGGAGCCCAACCCCTCTTTTTCATGGACTATATCGCAACGGGGAAGTTAACCTTGGAAAAGGCCGTTTCCATCATTGAGGGGATTGTAAAAGGATGTAAAGAGGCAGGGTGTTCCTTAATCGGCGGGGAGACCGCGGAGATGCCCGGGTTCTATAGGCTCAACGAATATGATTTGGTGGGTTTCGTGCTGGGAATTGCCAATAGGGAAGAGATGATCGATGGGTCCCACATTTCCATAGGGGATAGAATGATCGGACTTGCCTCCAGTGGACTCCACAGCAACGGGTATTCATTGGTGAGAAAGATTCTCTTCGATCATCTTAATCTGCATGTGGACGATCGGATTGAGGAGCTGGGGCGGACAATCGGTGAAGAGCTCTTGGAACCCACACGAATCTATGTCAAGGCGGTGAATTCCCTGAAGCGGGAGTTTCACCTCCGGGGTATTGCTCATATTACAGGTGGGGGAATTAAGGAAAACCTTCCCAGGATTTTACCTCGGGGCTGCAAGGCTTCCCTTCGAAAGGGAAACTGGCAGGTCCCTCCAATTTTTTCTTTTCTTCAGAGGGAGGGTCGAATTTCAGAAGAGGAGATGTGGAGGACTTTTAACAATGGGATCGGGATGGTCCTTGTGGTCGAAGCTGAGGAGACCGAGTCCATTTTGACTCGCCTGAAAGAATTGGGGGAAAAAGCTTATCTCATTGGCGAGATATCCGAAGCACATGGAGAAGGGGAGAGGGTGGAGTTCATCTGATGAAGGCCAGGGAGTCCATGAGCCCTTGAGGGTATCTTACATGATCGGTCCGGTATGGGTCATCATGTCGTGGGAGACCCGCCCTGAGTTTTGCCCGATATCGGATTGAGCAAAGGGAGCAAGGGTATTGAGGCCGTTATTCCCTTATTGATGGATGAAAGAGATTGAAAACCTTTACAGGAAGAACGAGGGGATCTGATGAGGAAATGGGACGTTGTCATCCTGGGCGCCAATGCTAGTGGGATTATCGCGGGAGCACTTCTCACCAAGAAGGGATTTTCAGTGCTTTTGTTGGAAGAGAAGTTGAAGGCAGGTTACAGTCGGGGAAAATATCGATTCCAACGGTTCTCAAATATCTCCGAGCTCATCGTCAGCAGGGCCACCGTGGAGGGGATTTATCAACTTTTAGGCCTCCCCTTCGCCAATGGCGAATTTACCCATAGAAGGAACCTTACCTATCAGATCCTTCTACCCGGCCATAGGGTCGATATCCCAGTCGGCAGGGCTGCTCTTTTGGACGAGATTATGAGGGAGTTTCCGAGGGACTTCGACCTTATCGAAACCTTCTACAAACGGGTACAAGAGGGAGATTGGATTCGCCGTAATATCATGGCCATAGGCGATGAACAACCGCTCCTCGGTCGGATTGAAAAGTGGCTTGTTCATGGATATCACGCCTTATCTGATAGACCACTATCTGCGTTTCTGGCTTCCCTGAAGGGGGATAAAGCCTTCCCTCGATTCATAGATATTCAAATCAAGAGCATGAGTTATCTGTTTTCCGATGATCCCCCCTTCGGCTTGGCATCCCATCTCATAGGCATCTTCGGGCAGGATGAGACCTTTACGGATATCATGGGTCCTCAGGGGTTTAAGGATATGCTTAAGGGGGAGGTAGTGAAGGGGGGAGGGCGAATCAATACCCTTGAATCTTTTGACACAATTCGCATCGAAAAGCCCGAGGGAGAATTCAGGATTTATACAAAAAAGGAGGGAAAACCCATAGCATCCAGGGTTTTCATTGGAAATATCCCCTTCATCCAATTGAAAAGATTCATCCCCACGGCTTTTTCAGGGCGAAAATGGGCCGAAAAAGAGAAGCGTCTTTGCCCCAAGTTTTTCATACTCTCCTTAAACCTGGGCATTGATGCCCGAGGGATTCCCATAGGGTTGGGGGATTGTGTCGTCTCATTGCGTGATTTGGACGCCCCATATGAAAATGGGAACCTTTTGATGGTTTTCGTGGGACCCGAGGGGATTAGCGCTCCATCGGGGAAGAGGTCGGTTACGGTCAATGCCTTCGTCCCCCTGGACACAGGGGGATCGGCTAGGGCTGGAATTAAGAGAGTTATCGAGAGCATGTTGATTCACCTATTGGAGGTCGCTCCCTTCTTTGATAAATCGATTCGAATAATCGATGGGCGACCTTCCATAGAATGCTATCGTAGTCAGCGGACCAATAGCGATATCATATACGGGTGTCCATCTTCTTATCGCGTGGGAGATGAGATTCTGCCTACTGTTACCCCGATGGAGGGCTTATTCTTTGCAGGCAGGGAGAATTTTCCCTATTTGGGTTTTGAGGGAGAGATCCTATCGGGCATAAAGGCGGCTAATGCGATTTCGAACCGCTTTGGGTAGATTTCCTTACCCATTAAGGATCTTTTGCTCGGCGAATCACCACAAGGCGAGGGTATGATGAAGCGAAACAGGAGGGGCGTATATGGGTTGCACAATGGTTCTTATTTTGGTATAGTAGTTGGTTAATCGAGGTCAACCATGTCTAGGGTTTGCGAGATTTGTGGAAAGGGTCCTTCATACGGCCACAATGTAAGTCACGCCAATAATAAAACAAGGCGTGTTTGGTATCCGAACCTCCATAGGGTGAAGGTACTGAGGGACAATACTGTCGTTCGAATGAAGGTCTGCACCCGTTGTATCCGTTCTGGTAAAATAGTCAAGGCGCTTTAATGATCCTTCCGGCCTTCAGATCTTCAGCCTTTCAACCGTAACGATTCCCTTAATTTTCTCCAGCGAAGCGATTACTTTCTTCAAGTGATTTAAGTCTTTAATTTCCACTGCAAAGGTGCAAATGACCCTTTTGTCTTGCGTTGTATTGAGTTGAGCGTTGGTGATATTGGCCTCATTGGAGGCCATGGAGGCACTGATATCCACCAACAATCCCTTTCGATCTGTGCAGATTACACGAATACGGACGGGATGAGTTTGTTTGTGCTTTACATCCCATTCGACCTTTACCTTTCTCTGGGGGTCGCTGTTTAAGACGTTAGAACAGTCGG
>Ga0209636_10007505_pt1 | contig 11116 bp, 7 predicted proteins | sample DeeMarSWOR152_54_FD_187464 | JGI IMG/M metagenome (GOLD analysis project Ga0209636, IMG submission 187464) | Marine sediment microbial communities from White Oak River estuary, North Carolina - WOR-1-52-54 (SPAdes) (version 2) | ecosystem: Environmental > Aquatic > Marine > Intertidal zone >... | reverse complement strand
TGAAGACGGCGCTTGCAAGCCAGGAATTAATGTTACTTCTCCCAACGGCGGCGAGGAATGGGTGGTTGGGAATAGTTATGAAATTAGTTGGAAAGCAGAAGGAACGACTGAAGATTTTGAAATTTATCTTCGAGATGATAGGGCTGGTCCATCTTATAAATTAATAGTGACCGACCTCTCAAGCTTATCGAGAAAATATTCCTGGAGTATACCAAGCGATTTCTGGGGTTCTTATCTCGCAGGAAGTGGTTACAAGATTCAAGTTCGCGAGGTAGAAGGAAAAGCTGGGGGTGATCCTGGAGAAGGAATTTTTGATGAATCCGACAACTATTTCAGTATTGTAGAAAAGGGCATTACTGTCCTTTCCCCTAATGGAGGAGAGACTCTTATTCATAATGGATCTCCATTCAAAATTTCTTGGGAGTCGGTTAATCCTCCTACAGGATCATATGTAGCATTGTGGAGAATGGTAGGAGGTGCTGGTGAGAGAATTGCTACCAATCTTCCTCCTTCTGGTTCTTTTGAATGGATTCCTAAAATAGTAGTAGGTGGTTCTGAAGTAGATGGAGTAGATGCTAGTGGAGATAGAAGTTATAGCGGTTATATAGAAGCCAAACTCTGTAAAGCAGGTAGCAGTTGCTACGAACATGATGGAACTCTTTTAGCTAAAGATCGAAATGATAAGCCATTCAGAATCAATACATCTGGGGATAAACCTCTTTATGTGAAAGTGATTTCTCCTAATGGGGAAGAAATCTGGGAAGCAGGAAAAACCTATACTATTAAATGGGATTTATCGGAAATCAAATCGTATGAAACAATTCAGATAGGATATAGACCCACAGATCGAGATCCAAATTTAGGAGACAGTACAATTGCCACAGTAGTATCTAATACTGGTAGTTATAACTGGACGATCCCAAACGATATTAAACCAGGCAAGTATTTAATATCTTTGTATTATATACCAAATAAGCTTTTTGCTTCTTATGATTATTCTGATAAAGCTTTTGAGATTACAGATACTACTCCGGTTATTACTCTTTTTTCTCCAAATGGTAGAGAAAATTGGGTAATTGGAAACACATACGATATAAAATGGAACACGATTGGTTATAGCTCTGATGCTTTTATCCAAATTGTTCTAAAAGATGAAAGAGATAATCCAGATAAACCATTTAGTGGAAGTGTAATTGCAGATACAACTAATACTGGAAATTATACTTGGACAATCCCTTCTATTTATGAAACCCATTCTAATTATAAAATTAAGGTTGTTGCCAGCGATGGAAATTATGACGAATCCGACAATTACTTCGGTATTACTGAAGGAGGTTATCCTTGTTTTATCAAAGGAACAAAGGTTTTAATGGAAGACGGCTCTTCTAAAAATATTGAAGAAATTAACAAAGGAGATTATGTTGTTTCTTTCAATCTTAAAACAGGAAAACTACAAAAGACAAAAGTGTTAGAAAACATTCAGAGAATTGATCCTTCCTATCTGGTTATTAATGAAACGTTAAAACCAGTACCCCATCAACTTATTTACACCAATCAAGGATTCAAGAAAGCTGAAGAGATTAGAATAGGAGATTTATTATGGAATGCTAATGAAAAATGGATTAAAGTTTATTCCGTATCTCAGATTATTAAAGGTCCAGTTGAAACTTATGATTTGGTTTTAGAAAATGCTAATACTTTTTATGCTGATAGTTATCTAGTACATAGTGTAGTTGGGAAATAAAGAGATTAAAATAATTAAGGAAACAATAGAAAACATAAAAGCGAGCTTCCATTAGGAAGCCCGCTTTTTTCAAAATTTGACATCGGGATCAAGATTTGATAAAATTAAACTATGAAAAGCCAAGCATTAGATTTTACAAAAATTATTAAAAAATATAGAGGCAAATGGGTAGCTCTTACTGAAGATGAAAAAAAAGTTATTTCTTTCAGTAAATCAGCAAAAAAAACTTTAGAAGAAGCCAAAAAAAGAGGACATAAAAACCCTATTCTTTTCAGGGTTCCAATTGCAGTTTTGCCCTATGTAGGTGGTAATTCTTTTTGTATTAATAATATTGGTTAATAAACATTATTAAAGAAATAAATGCGGTTTCCATATAAGAAATTTAAATTATCTGATGGAACTGAAATTCTAAAGCCCATTATTCCGATTGGGCTTTTATTTAATGGAAAATCTATTAGATATGAGGCCTTGATAGATTCTGGAGCTGATTTTAATATCTTTAATGCTGAAATTGGAGAATTGCTTGGAATTAATATTCGTTCAGGGAAAGAAATGAAATTTAGCGGAATAGCAGGAGAACCATTCCCAGTTTATCTTCATTATTTAACTTTAGATATTGGTGGCTGGCAATATGAAATTGAGACAGGTTTTTCTTACGAAATTAGTCCATATGGCTTTGGTATTTTAGGACAAAAAGGATTTTTTGATTTATTTAGAATTAGATTCATCCTTTCTAAAGGCGTGATAGAACTTACGCAGGAGGTGAATAATTAATAACTTAATGCTCAAATACAAATCGCAGAGAGATTAAAAAAAATAATGAAGGAACAAGAAAGGCGGACTTCCTTTAGGAAGCCCGCTTTTCAAAATTCTCTAAATTGACTGAAAAGTATATTAAAGATAGAATTAGATAATAGAATAACCTTCAATAAAGTAAAATAAATATTGTATTTTCTTAAAATGATTTTTCCTACTTTTGAATTCCTTACTTTTTTTGCTTTTATTTTAATTTTTAATTGGTTTTTAAAACGTTGGCCATTAACCTGGCGTTTATTCTTGCTCTTTTCGAGTTATTTCTTTTACTCTGTCTGGGATATCCGCTTTCTTCTGATTTTAGCGGCTGTCTCTTTTTTTAATTTCTTTAGCGCCCAAGCAATTTATAAAAGTATTTTCAGAAAAAAAATACTACTCTCTTTAGCGGTTATTTTCAATCTATCTGTATTAATAGTTTTTAAATATTATGATTTCTTTCGTCTCTCTACTGAATTATTCTTTGAAAAAATTGGCCTTCCTTTTCATCCGCCTCTTTTGCAAATTATCTTACCTTTAGGACTATCTTTTTACATCTTTAGAGTAATCTCTTATAATGCTGATGTCTATCTGAAAAAAATTAAACCCTCTCTTTCGGTTCTTGATTTTTTTGTTTACGTTGCCTTTTTCCCTCAACTTTTTTCAGGTCCAATAATGCGGGCTGGTGATTTTCTGGTTCAATTAAAAAATGGAGGGGCCAAAAGAATAAATGATTTTTATGAATATCTCACTTTATTTTTAGTCGGTCTATTTAAAAAATTACTCATTTCAAGCTATTTGGTTTTAAGTATCACTAATGATGTTTTCGCAGTTCCAGAGAATCACTCTTCTCTTATGATTATATTAGCAGTCCTTGCCTACTCTCTTGTTATTTATTTTGATTTTAGCGGCTATAGTGATATGGCAATCGGTCTAGCCGGATTAATGGGTTTTAGATCGCCGCTTAATTTTGACACTCCTTATTTGTCTTTAAGTCTTCGGGATTTTTGGAGAAGATGGCATATCACCCTCTCAAGCTGGATTAGGGATTATGTTTATATTCCCTTAGGAGGAAATAGAAAAGGAAACATTAGAAAATATCTAAATTTATTAATAGCAATGGTTCTAATTGGTTTATGGCATGGAGCGGCAATTCATTTCATAATCTGGGGCGGTATTCACGGAATAGGACTAACAATAAATCATTATTATCAAGCTCATAAAGATAAGAAAAAAACTATTTTTTCTAATTTTTACCCTGTTAATCAAGAAGCCCTGCTTTTAAGAGCAAGGATTAAGGGGGTTTACAAACCTTTTAAAAGAAATGTCTTCAAAAATTTTTTATGTTGGCTTACTACATTTAGTTTTGTCTCTTTTTCTTGGATATTTTTTCGTTCAGAAAGCACAGAAAATGCTCTCAATCTAATCAGATCTATATTTAATTCTGAAAAAAGCATTGAACCATTAAAAATTTACATTATCTTGATTATAATTATTGGTTTTCTTTTCTTTTTATTTGAAGAAAAGATTGTTCAAGCATTAGTAAATTTTCAATATAAACTACCTTTGATTTTCTGGTTTATGTTTATTGTTTTAAGTACAATACTATTATTTAAATTAAGCCCTGATATTATACCTCCCTTTATTTATTTTAGTTTTTAAAAATGGAACAAGGTTATTATTCATCTATTAGCAAAAAAGAAAATTCTTTCAATCCAAAGATAGTGATTTTTATTTTTCTTCTCATTATCCTAATTATTCCTTTTTATGAATCAAAAAGAGTAATCATATGGGAAACTCAAAGAAAAACCCACAATGAATATGCTTTAGCTGATATATTTCGTTCTACTGTTTTGGTTTATGCTCATAAATCAGAAGAAATAAAATCTATTCTTGGATTAGATAATTTTTTCGAAAAAGAACATCATTTTTGGCTAAAAATTAAAAAATCTCCTTTGGTTTTTCAAGGAGAACATAATCTTAATGAAGCCGAGATAAATAAAAATACTGAAGAAGAAAGAACTGAAAAAGAAACAGAAGAAAATTCTAATGAAAGCGAGAAAGAAAACATCACCAATAATAAAGGACAAATAACCAAGAAAAAAGAAGAACCGATTAAAAAACCAGAAATAAAATTGCCCCCAAACCTTGATTCACCTTTTAGAATTTTAATAATCGGCGACTCATTTATAGCGGTTGGAGGAGGCGTAGGAGATATTTTAGAAAGAGGTATTTTGAATTCCTATAAAGATACATTAGTCGCCCGAATAGGAAAAGTTTCCAGTGGACTCTCCAGACCTGATTATTTTAATTGGAATTTAAAACTTAAAGAGCTTATTTTTCAATATCAACCTAACATAGCTATTATTATGTTAGGCAATAATGATGCCCAGGCCTTAACAACTCCTCAAGGAAAATTTATTATCTATTATGGAGAAATAACCTGGAATGAAAAATACGCCAATAGGGTCTCAAATTTTTTAACCATCTTTGAAGAAAATGATATTGCTGTCTTTTGGATTGGTCTGCCTATTATGAGAAGCGAGAGTTTCTCAAAAAAAATGAAGAATTTAAACTCAATTTATGAAGAAGAGTGCTATAATCATAAAGAAATTTTTATCCCTACTTGGGATCTATTTGCAGATGAACAAGGAAATTATACTGCTTATTTACCTGATGAAAACGGAAAATACATATTAGTCCGTGCCTCAGACGGTATTCATCTCCAATACGCTGGAGGAAAAATAATAGAAAAAGAAGTTTTTACAAAAATGGAAGAACTATTAGAATTAGAACAAAAAAATATTAGTTTAAATTTTTTTAATTTACTGGTTAATATTTTGTAAGAAGCTATCCTAAAGATTAATAGTTTCCCAATCTGTATATATTAATTTACCTACATCGCTGGCAGGAAAATTAGCATCTAAAGAGACACCTAATACATCCCCATAGACCCTTGAAATTGTGTTCATCCATTCATCAGCACGATAACCTACATAAAGTAAATGAAATGTATCTAAATCTTTTTGGGCAGCTTTTATATAAATCTCTCTTCTAATCCCCTTAGTAAATTCGCGAAAACCACTTTCTAAATCTTTATATTTCCGGTTTTTTAAAGAATTTGCTTCATAGGTTGGCAATCCATTTTTCATAAATCGATTCTGCCAGTGGTATGCCATCGGATTATTATACCATCTTGGGAAGGAACAACATCCAAAACCACTTTCAGATACCATCACTCCTGTTAGAAATAAAGGATGAATATGATATTCTTTTGTCGTCTTAATAATAAGTTTAGTTATCTCTTTTGGATTTATAATTTCTTGTTCGTCAATCTTAGTCTGAAAATAAATAGAGTTAGGATAATAATCAGATATAAACTGAGTTAAACGATTCGCAAATTCTTCCCCATAAAGATCTATCTGAAGAGGATTCTCATAATGAGGGTTTTGGTATTGATAAAACTGATAAGTTATTTTTTGAGTTGAGGAAATTTGATTTTCAATTATATTTTCAATTTGTCCTCGAACGGGCAAAATACATCTAAATCCAATATCATAATTATAATTACTTGGAGCGGTATAACTTCTTTTAGCTACTCTAAGATAGTCGGGGCTAATACTACCCCACGAACCGCCACGCAAAACTTTTGTTCTGCCAGTTTCTGGTCCTATTGGATTATTTTCAACGCTTTTGCTGTAATAATTTGATTCATACCAATCATTGACCCAATGCCATATATTACCGCTCATTCCATAAAGTCCATAACCATTTTGTGGAGTATCTTTAACTTTTGCCAAACGCCACCATTCACCTTGCATTATTCCCTTTTCATCATCGAAATTTGCAAAAGAAGGATCGAATTCATTGCCCCAAGGAAATTTTTTCTCTTCCAAACCGCCCCGAGCTGCATACTCAAATTCGGCTTCAGTTGGTAACCTATAACCACCCTCTGAAAATCCTTCAATTGCACTTCGCCAATTACAATAATCAATCGCATGATACCAACTAATACCTGTCACCGGATTTTCTAGTTGATTATAGGTTTCATAATCCCAATATTTAGATCTAGCACCTCCTGCATCAATGTATTTTTGGAAATCTTTATAGGTAACAGGGGTTTCATCCATATAAAATGTTCCAACCGTAACAGTATGTACTGGTTGTTCATCAGAAAACTCACTATTCAAATCACCCATCAAAAAAATTCCACCCTGTATTAAAACCATTTTTTTAATACTATATACAATTTTAGGCAGATTTATTCGACTAAAATAGATTCTGTTTTTGTTAATACGCCCTCCATTTTCTGAAAAGTATTCCTCTTTATCTCCGATACCTTGTGTTGAAGACTGTGAACTACGATACTTTAAACCGACTATCTCTCCATCTTTACTGTAAATCCAGTCTTTAAAAATAACTGAATGCCCACTATTATTACTCCGCCAAAATTGCACAAAATCTCCTGGTCGAGCATTATTAAATAGAACGCTATCCCCAATTCCTAAATTTTTTAATGCTAAAACACATTGAGTTTCTCTACTTAAAAAAGTTTTACCATACCATTCCTGTTGAAATTTTTTAATATCAGAAATAGATTTATTATTTAATAATCCTTTTTGCTTAGCTATTTTCATAACAACCGTAAATGTAAACCCAGAACAATAAGTTCCATTGTTACCTTTAGGTAATATCTGTTGACCCTTAAAATTAATCTCTTCAGGTGTTCCAGAACTAGATGTTTCGGGACCAGACCAGTTATAACCTCCTCCATCGGAATAACTATTGGCCACTACTAAAATATCTTTATTATAAGGTGCCTCTAATATCAAACTCTGTAAATTTTTTCCCTCCAATTGTTTCTCTAAAAATTCCTTATTGTTAGATTCTGTGATTTTAAATTCTTTAAATATCGGCCGTTCTTTAATTGTTTTTCCATGAAATAAAAAAAGAAGAAATATTATTCCTCCTATTAAAAATAAAGTAAATAATATTGTGTGAAATTTTAACATATACCTTTTTTAAAAAATTTACTTTTTTATATTTGTGTTGTTAATTTTAACAATTTCAAGAAAACCTGCGTTTTCCACTGGGATATTTTGAAAAGCTAAATTTCCTTTACCCAGGTCCTTTACTGCTAAATAAATATAATTTCCAGAAACAAAAATTCTTTCAGCAAAACCAGAGAGTTTAAGGGTATCAATTAATTTCGGATTTTTAGAATCAGAAACATCAACTATTCCTAAACCATCTTTGCCTAAAGCTAAAAAAGCATAATTTTCAGAGACAAAAACGCTTTCAACTGAACCCGGAACTTTTACAGTACTAATTAAAACTGGCTGAGCAGGATTGGAAATATCAAAGATATAAAAACCAGCAGTATCTCCGGCTAAAAAAAGATAATTGTCTTTTACAAAAATACTTTCAGCATAACCAGTTGTTTTATAAGTACTAATTAATTGAGGAGATTTGGGATTTGAAATATCAAAAATTTGAAAGCCGCCGTTTTGTCCCTTAGCTAAAAAAAGATAATTTCCAGAAGCAAAAACAGCTTCGGTTTCTTCTGATAATTTTTGTTCCCAAACTATTTCTGGAGAATAACAATCTGAAACATCAAAAATTTTCAAACCCCACCAAGCATAGGCCAAAAAAGCATAATTATCTTTAACAAAAACACCTTCTGCTGAAATGGGTTGATATCTGCTAACTAATTTCGGCTCTTTTGGTTCAGAAACATCTAAAATTAAAAAACCTCCATCTTTATCAGAAACATAAGCGAAATTGTCTAAAACAAAAACCCCTTCGCTATAGCCAGGGGTGTTATAATCACCTATTAATTTTGGATTCTCAGGTTGAGAAATGTCAAAAATATGAAGACCGGAAAAACCATCAGCTAAATAAGCGTAATTTTCGCGAACAAAAACAAACTCGGGTTGACCAGAAACAGGATAGCTGCTAACTAATTCAGGGGAAAGAGATGAATTACTTAAAGGATTTTCTACGATTATTTCTTGAGGATTTGAAATTGTTTCTTTTTCTTTCTCGTTTTCTTTCTCATTTTCTCTTTCTATTGTTGAGGATTGAACTGAACACCAAACATCGTTTTTTCGAGCTCTATTGCTTATCATTCCTGCTGCTACCCAAATTTTATCTTTAAAAACATAAACATTATGGTCTTCTCTTCCGTCCCAGGGAGCATCTTCAATGGTCTTCTTCCAATTCAATCCATCGTCTGAATACCAGATATCATTTAACCCTAGACCAGCACCATCCCAACCGCCAACAATCCACATTTTGTCTTTGTAAACAACAACTCCATGCCCATGTCTTCCTTTCCAAGAAGCTTTATCTGTAATCAATTCCCAATCTTTGCCATTTGTTGAAAACCAAACATCTTTTTTACCTAATTCCCAACCATGAGCACCGCAAAGCACTCCTCCTATTAACCATATTCTATCTTTAAAAGTAATAAGAGTATGGTCATATCTTCCCGACCAAGCAGATTGTGAATTAACCTCAATCCAATTTTTACCATCTTCTGAACACCAGACATCATTTTTGAATTGCCAATGGGCATTTCTTCCCCCCATCACCCAAATTTTATTATCAAAAACCACTGCCGCATGACCTATTCTTGAATCCCATTCTGCTGAAGAAGTAGCTTCAACCCAATTTTTTCCGTCTTCTGAATACCAAACATCATTTTTATAAGATTCACTGCTCTTTTCCCATCCTCCTATTATCCAGATTTTATTATCAAAAACTACTGAAGTATGGCCTCGTCTTGGTCCCCAAGAGGCCTTATCTGTAATTAGTTCCCAAGTTTTTCCATCTTCCGAAGCCCAAACATCATGTTTATGAACTCTTTGACTATAATCCCCTGGTCCGCTTAAAACACCTCCCATCACCCATATTTTATTATTAAAAACAACTCCTGTCTGGGCATCTCTCTTTGACCAAGGAGCATTAGGAGTGATTTCTTCCCAACTTAAATCAGCTGGTTCAAAAAAAGAAGTTATCTCTTCTTTCTTCTCTTCTGTTGGATTAAATGTTTCTTTATCAGACCCATACTCATTACTCTGACTAACTTCTTCTGTTCCTTGAAAAATAACAAAACCCAAAACAGCTATCCCCATCAACAAAATTAAAAGAAATAATATCTTAAATTTCATATTCCTTTATTTTAATATTTTTAATTTACACTGTCAAGTTCAGAGGATGCCGGGATTAGAGCGACGTTGGACTTCCGCGAATTTCGCGGAAGTCCATCTTCTTCATATTTCAAATTTTAGTCCTTGAAATTTTCTGTTGCTTTTAAAAACTGTTATAATAAACAAATGAAAAATTTCTGGCAGAAATATAGAAAAACTATAATTAGCTCTATTTTAGTTTTTACTTTTGGCTTAAATATTTTTTATTTTTTTATATTGCCTCCAAAAGTAATAAAAATAATACCTGCTGACAATTCAGAAAATATTTTTCTTAATTCTGAAATTACTATAAATTTTGATAAACCAGTAAAAAGACAAGAAGTTGAACATATAATTATGCCTGAAGTTTATGGTGAATGGAAGTTTGAAAATCCTTTAATTAAAAATCACCTTTATAGAACTTTAGTTTTTGTTCCAGCTATTGATTTTGAACCAGATACTCAATATGGAATAGAATTGAAAAATATAATTAATCCTTTAGGTTTAGGATTTTCTAATAGTTTCTTTTTTACTTTCACAACTGAAAAAATTTATGAAGAAGAAAATTTGGAAAAAGAAAACAAAAGCAATCCTGATGAATCAAACAATCCCAAAATAAATTCTTCAGAAAATGAACCAAAACCAAAAATAACTCTACTTAATATTCCGATTGACTGGCAGGATTATTCATTATCTTGCGAAGCTGCTTCTTTAAAAATGGCTTTAAGCTATAAAAAGGTCTTTGTTTTAGAAAACGAAATTATGGAAAAAATTGATTATGATTTAACGCCTCATAAAGATAATATTTGGGGTGATCCATATATTGCTTATGTTGGAGACATTGATGGTAAAATTTGTTCCACTGGCTTTGGAGTTTTTTGGGAACCAGTAGCTGAAGCAGCAAATCATTGGCGTCCTGCTCAAGCTTTTAGTAACTGGAAATTAGAAAATTTAATCAAAGAAATTGAAGCTGGAAATCCAGTAATAGCTTGGGGAACCTTACCGGTTTATCCTTTAACAGACTGCTCTTGGTATACTCCGGAAGGAAAATATATTAAGGCGTTTAAACAAACACATGTTAGATTAGTTGTTGGTTTTATTGGTGAATCAGAAAATCCCTCAAAAATTATCCTAAATGATCCCTTGTCTGGAAAATTATATTGGTCTGCTGATTACTTCTTGACAAACTGGAGCGCTTTTGATTATAGTGGAGTGGCAGTAAGATGAAATCAAAAATTAATAAAATTTTAGAAATAACATTAGCCCTATGCTTAATAGGGCTAATTTTTGAAGGAATTTATATTTATTATCATTTACCAAGAGAAAAGAAATATAATCCAAATGATTATCAGAAGCCAGTAGAAGAAGAAAATTGGAAACCTCTTCCAGAATC
>Ga0209636_10007504_pt1 | contig 11117 bp, 10 predicted proteins | sample DeeMarSWOR152_54_FD_187464 | JGI IMG/M metagenome (GOLD analysis project Ga0209636, IMG submission 187464) | Marine sediment microbial communities from White Oak River estuary, North Carolina - WOR-1-52-54 (SPAdes) (version 2) | ecosystem: Environmental > Aquatic > Marine > Intertidal zone >... | reverse complement strand
ACTGTTGGCTACTACTGAGCTCACGCACGTCCTCGCCGTTGATTGCGACTATCAAATCTCCCTTCGTGATTCCGTTCTCAGAAGCGGGTGATTCCTGTACTACCTCGTACACTTTCAGGTACCCGTTAGGCCTCGGAGCATACAACAGTCCCGCCATGTTCACCTCAAATGGCTCATCGAACCATCTGTTTGGCTCAAGGTAGATGCGGTCCGCAGCGTAATCGAACACAACCGTGAATCGTTGCAGAACATCGCTGCCGATGAATCCATGCTGCCCCAACTGCACTGCGGGACCCATGCTCTCTTCGACCGGGAACGAGGTCACCACACTATCCAGGACGAAGGAACCAACCTTCAGTTCCAGAATCCGGCCGGTGACGCCCAATATGTCTCCAAGTAGTCCTTCAGAAAGGATGTCATCTTCACCTCTGATGACATCCCGTGGAGGCTCGATTCTCTCGTTCGTATATGCAAAGAGCAAAAGTTCCTCGGCGCCTGTGTCTACAACAAGCTTCACGGGGACATCTTCCTCTCCTTCGATGAGCACTGACCCGTCGACAACCGGAACACCATATGTATATGTGACACTGAGCACTTCTCCACTGTTATCAGACCGGAAAGCAGCATCTTCATAGAGATTCAGCACTGAATCATCGTAGTCGATCTCAACCACGCAATCGAAGACCGTCCTTCCTATGATCCCCTGGGCAGGCCAGTCTTCATACCTTCCGGTTTCCGTCAATACGAGAAGCTGTTGATCTTTGAATGTGACACCCTGCAGTGACAATGTGGCTCCAACCGAGACATTCGCAGTCTTGGGTTCCTCGGATCCGCCGCCTCCAAGCGGCAGGTGTCCGACATACTCCAATCCAAGCCTCCTGCCGTCTTCAGGGTCGAGTAGGATCGCACCTTTGACAAGGCCCATACCGGTATCCAGTATCATATCTATTTTGAACGAGTCATTCACTACTACCTGGACAACGACATGCTTGCCTACCAACTCAAACGGAATTCCTAATGCACTGTTGCCGCGGTGGAAGTGTACTGATGAGGAGGGCTGATCTGAACCCAAACCCTCAGGCTGGGGTGGATTGACCTCTGCCGAAGCGATTTGCTCGGTGGTCTGCAACAGCGCGGTTTCAACGTCATCTCTATCTCCACGAACTCTCAACCCCTTGTGGGAACTACCCATCACCAGCATAGAGGGCACGATTAACAGCGTCAGGAACAGTGCTCTTTTCATAGTCTACTCCTTAATCTCTATTTCGTTTGCTCGGGCATGCCTGCGGAGTTCTCTGTAGTCAGGGAGCATCAGATTCTCGTGAGGAAGATGAGGAACACCACAACTCCAGCTACCGCTGAGGCAACGCCCGCTGCCACAAGCCCAATCCTCATTCTCTTCTCCGACTCGGTCAGCTCAGACCAAGGTTTCTGTCTCCTCCCAATGGCAATCCCACAGCTCAAACCCACAGCAAACCCTATCAGCAACCAAGTTGCTCCAAGGAAGAACATTCTCACTCACCTCCTTTCACAGCTGTTGACGATTCCTTTGTTTCAAGAAACGACGCTTCACTGCATGAAAACTCTGAGCCCCAGGCAACCTTCCCACATACAGCTCCTGGCCGAACACACCCGACCCGTTGAGATCGAGGACAGTGGATTCTTCTCTCTACAGCGCCCACCCTTCCACCAAGCCCTTCGCGCCGGTTCAAGGTCACGGATCGGTTTTCAAAAACGTATAAGCAGTCCGTAGGGAATGGGATACAACGACGGTCTGCTGAAATTCAGTCTTCTTCTACTCCGACTGCCGGTCATTTCTGTTCCTCCTCTTCGAACGATCTTCTCATATTTCCTGTCGTGTTCATGAAAGGTCGGCTTTGTGGGCAGCGCGCGGGTCAGTGTGCCAGGATACGCCTCTTCTGCTGCCATCGCTTTCTTCTCCAGTATCGCCTCACCCAGTTTCGTCATCACTCTATTTCATGCGCAAGAACCGTGCCACAACCGGGCTTTCTCGACAACTGATTGCGGTACAGTGTGTTCCAAAAAACGGAGCCCCACCGACTTTCCGCCTATGGCGCATCGAATCGGCCATATGTGGCCTTTCCCTCCAGGCTCCATGCTGAAACTAATTGCTGCGCAAAGGATACCGCAGAATGGTCGAATATAGCCGATGACCGCAGCAGCTGAGCAGAAACCCATCCGTAGAACTATGAGGTTGCCCCCCGGTCAGCAAGCGGCAATCGCGCATCCACTTCCACTGTCAATCCTTCCACACAGGTGCTTATTCGCCTACAAACCCAAGGACGGCAGCCAACTGTTCATCGGTCGCTGAAGATGACGCACCAGTAACAAAGAAAAATGGGAAGTGTCCCTATTTTTCGGGTTATCTCTGGATCGTCTATCACAATCTCCTCTTCCCGTCTGATCGAGAGATACCAGTGGGGAGTGTAGGGATAGGACTATCGATGTTCGTCTGAGATCCAGCCCACAGTTTCACCATACGCGATTGCCCGAATGTCAGTGAACGCTTTCCTCCTTTATCCTGAGCTTTTCCACATTCATCTCGCCCACTCCGAGTTCGTAGGCATACCGAATATGACCTATGTCCTCAGGATTTCTGCCAAACAGCGTCGCGGTATATGCGTCAACAGCAACAGGATCCGTTCCGGCAATGACGGCCTTCTCATCTCTCGTCTCACCAGGCCCGCTTGGTCCATTGGTCAACAGGATCCGATTGGCATCCATTACGATGAGAGCAGGCTTCACTGCAGTACTCAGGTCTGCGATCGCCTGCTGTAGCCCATGCTGATGGAAGTATCCACGGTCCCAGTTGATGCCCATCAGATTCTTCATGCTGAGAGTCAAACCCGTCTCACTATGATGTTTCGCAATGGGCATATTGATGAATACATCTGCGTCCAGCACGTCTCTCGCAATTTCCACCTCTTGAAGCACCCTACCCCGAAGTACCGGCACCGATTCGTAAAGGTCTCTCGTCACGGCAGCCACTACCCTCGCTCCAGTCCGCGAAGCCGCCTCCATAATGCCATTCCGTTCGAAGTTGCTCAGCGAATCGTGGCTCAAAACCACTACTTCACGAGCTCCCGCCTCCAGACACATCGCCACGACTGTCTCGACTACTGCCGGATTCGTGGTCGAGGCGATTTCGGGGCGGTTGGGCGTGCAAGGATTCGGTTTCACCACAACCTTGTTACCCTTCTTCACAAACCTTCCGATACCGCCGAGAGTCTCTATGGCCTTGATTGTGTTTCCAGAGGGATCGCCGCCCTTCGCGATGGCGAGATCCAGCGGACCTGACGCAGCAGGCTCGGACATCGCTTTTAGGACGCTGGGAGATGACAGGAGACTGAACCCTGCACAGGTGAGTCCTAGAGTTGCTCCCCTGATGAGGAACTCCCTGCGTGAAAGTCTACTTTCGTCCATCATCGCTCCCTCGTTTCGATTGATAACCCAAGGATGCGAACGATTCTATCCTTCTTCTCATTGTCTGACTCCTTGTGTTTCTGGACTGTCCGCGGGCAAAGGAGGATTCAGTTCGTTCAGGAGACCGCGGGCAGTCTCGGCCTGATAGCTACTCGGATCAAGCTCAACATATCTCGCCAGATGCTCCATCGCCCTCTCTTTGTCGCCGAGTTCATAGTATATCCTTCCCAACATATAGTAGGGATTCGTGAAGGTGGAGTCGACGGCGAGTGACTGCTGGTAAAACTGAATCGCCATTGCGGTGTCCCCCCTGGAGTAGTAGCCCTCAGCCATGCTGTCGTACGAGTTGGGGTCCTCTGGAGCCACATCTATCAGTTTCTGGAAGGTGGAAATCGCCTCGTCATACCTCTGGACACCGATGTAGCAGTACCCCAGTATGTTGTAGAGATTCGGTGTCTGGGGTGCACGCGTGATGCCCTTCTTCAAGGAGTCAATTCCGCAAAAGTGCGCACCAGTCTGATGGTACCCTATGCCCATGCGTAGATAACTGCCACCCACATCTTCAGGATTGGACTGCAATTCTCGCTGCGCGTCGATGATCATGCCCAAGAAGTAGTTCAGCCGACCCACATCCACACCTCCCAGCCCATAGGGATATTCCTCACCCATGCTCGCCAATATCTCCCTCAGTGCTGCGGCGTCACCCGTCTTCCGGTACTCAACACAATGCCTCTGGAACACGGCCGCCCGGGCCATTCCCGTATTTGGCTGCAATTCGATTACTTCGTCGAATTTCGTCAATGCCTCCTCATACTGCCCGATCTCCGCAGACCTCAGACCTGATTGGTAGAGGGAGAATGGTGCCCAGTCATATTCCCGCTGAGATGCGATCATCTCAGCATACTCTGAGTGGACCCGCGCGGCATAGCCCGAAGAAGGGTAGCGTTCCACCACCAGGATGAAGTTATCCACAGCCCTGTCGGGTACATCCGCACCCAGATATGCTTGAGCGAGGGCAAATTGATCAAGAGCTGCCGATGGAGCCCGGGGATCGGCTTCCACAATCTCATGGTACGTACGAATGAGGCTCTCATGATCACCCATGTTCTGGTAGCAGGTGATGAGTCTCCTTCTCAGGCCACGAACCCTCTCCTGGGCCGCCGGGTCCGCGGATAGAGACAGTCTCTCAATTGTGATTCTGTACACCCCTGCTGCCTTCTCCCAGTTCTCCTGGTGCTCATAGCACTGGCTGAGACGGTACGATCCGAAAACCTCCCACTCCGTATTCGGATATGCACTCACGATGCTCTGGAAAAGTGCGACGGCCCGTTCATAATCCTCCTCGCTGGTGAGATAGATGTTCGCAATGGTCCATTGAGCTGCTGCAGCCAGGCGATGTTCTGGATTTTCTTTCACGAAGGTCTCGTAGGCCTTCACAGCTTCCGCATACTCTCCTTTGCTTAAGAACTCATTGCCCAGATCGAACATATCTGTGTCACCGGCCCGACAGACGTGCACCCACAGCAGGGTGAGCACAAGGAATGTTGCCGCAGTAGTGGCACGCACCATGGCATCTTTTCGCATCTTCACCTCCTGCACACAAGAAGTCACTTCATTCCCTTCTCAACCTCTCTCAGAACGACTCTGGGATCGGTCTGGTCTGTTCCCACAAAGATGAGGATACAGTTCTTATATGTCCTGACAAGGACGATATTTCCCTCCAGGTCTCTCATCCGGAAGTCGTCCCCGTACTCGGTGAAATCTTCGAACTTTTCGTTCGCCTCCAGCTGATCCCGTCCGTTCTGAAACCATTTCACGCATTCACGATCATCATTGTACCGGAAAATGAGGAGGGTGAAATCAGCATACCTGCCTATCACGCCTTCCTTCAGCCCGAATATGTTCTCAGCCTCGAAATCGTAATGATTCAACAGGGCCAAATTCCCCTTCAAATACTCGACGCGTGAAGCGTTCAGACTATCATTCAGGAGCAGGCCAACCAACTCGGGTTCCGGGGCCTCTTGCTCTATCTTCAGATCCACAGCTTCTGCGATGGCACGCAAACCCTGTTCCGTTTCTTCATCTGAATCGTATCCGCTCACAGTGACCAGATAGCGATCTTTCCAGAAGTCCAGATAGTCTTCCCTTACTGATGCCTTGGTGCCAAGAGATATCTCTTGACCCTCCTCGTCCACCTTAAATGTGTACATCCCATAGGCGCTCGCCGGATCCAGCATCTCGAATATTGCGAGATTGATAATTCTCTTTTCATGGCTCACATATTCCTGTGTCGCGGCCCGTCTGAACCCGTACTCGAGGTATATTGAAGCACCTCCGTCGATGAGCTCATACAGCTCATTGCCCTCAAACACCTGGGGAAACCCAATCGCCCGCCAATTCTTGAGTTCATCTGATTTGGGCACATAGTACGAAATGTCTCGCCGGGCCGAGCCAGCCTCAGAGACCGTTCGTGTACCGGGGACCGCGAAAACGAAGGAGGCGATTGCGAGAATCGATACGGTTACCACGAGCAACCTCTCTTTCAACATATCATAAGTCCGATATCTCCCAAAGTCAAGCTTGGACGCCGCCAGATATAGTCTCACAAAACTCTCACAAGCGAGCCGAAAACCCTTGACAAGTTCCTCTCAATTTACGATATTACACTCAAATTAGAGTCAAATTGGAGCCTATGCGCAGGCACATCATCGATTATGTTCCCACCTTCGGCCAGCTGCAGTCTGATAACGGCGGAAACAGATGGGCAGCACCTGACGATCGAGATAGCCCACGCGAAGTGTTCCATCATGTAAAGGAAGGAGGAAGCAATGGAGACGAGTCCTCTCCTCTTTGCGGCAATAGTAGGTCTTGCGTTCCTCTGTGAGTATGTGGACAGCTCTTTGGGGATGGGGTATGGCACGACACTAACCCCGCTCCTGCTCCTCATGGGGTTCCGCCCTCTGCAGGTTGTGCCATGTGTCCTCTTCTCTGAGTTCATCACCGGTCTCGTTGCCGGGGGGTTTCATCATCTCTTTGGCAACATAAGACTCGACTTCGGCCCAGATGAAGAACTTCTGAAGAGACGCCTCCGCGGATGGGGGTACATTCCGAAATCTCTCGATTCCAAGATGATCTTCGTCTTTGCGCTCTGTGGGGTTCTCGGGGTGATGATCGCTGTTTCTTTCGCAGTGAGCATTCCGAAGACTGCCCTCAATACCTACATCGGCGTGATGGTGCTGGTAATAGGTGTAGTAATTCTGTGGAGGAGGAATCGCGACTTCACGTTCTCCTGGAAGAAAGTGGTCGGATTAGGGCTACTCAGTGCCTTCAACAAAGGGATGAGCGGAGGGGGCTATGGCCCTCTGGTGGCTGGTGGCCAGATTCTTACAGGGAGAGACACGAAGAGTGCCATAGGAATCACATCGTTCGCGGAGGGACTTGTATCCTTGGTCGGTGTCCTGGTTTACCTGGCAGCCAGAGGAAACCTTCACTGGGCACTCGCGCTTCCTCTCGTCATTGGGGCAGTTGCATCGACGCCCCTTGCGGCATTCACCACCAAGAAGATCGGCACCGGGCAGCTGAAGCTGGTCGTGGGAATTTTGGTGACCGTGCTCGGTCTGGTGACACTACTCAAGACGTATGTGATTCGGTGAAGAAGATACGATAGGGAAACGAAACGCCACTCGGTGCTCACTGCGAGACTTAAGGCCGATATTGAGGCACCACTTCCCTCTTTGTCACCGTCTCTTTCCATGTCTCTCTTCTGAACCAGAGGTAAGCGAGAACAGCACCTGCTATATTGCTCAATGACATACCGATCCAGATGCCCCTACTTCCCCACACAGTGCTCAACACATAGGCAAGTACAATCCGAAAACCCCATAGCCGTATGATGCCAAGCACCATCGACTCTTTCGTGCGCCCAGCCGCACTCACCACGCTCGTGCAGATGAAGAAGATACCAAAGAATGGCATGGCAACAAGAAAGTAGGCGAAGAACATCGCTCCTTCCGTGATGACCAAGGAGTCGTCGATGAATATCTGCATGATCTCTCTACGAAGAAAGAAGATGATTACCGCAGGAATGGAGATGAGAATCGTGTTTGTGAGCATGGTCTTTCCCACAATCTCTTTCACTCGATCGAAATTGGACGCACCCAGATTTTGACCTGCCATCGTAGCCATCGCCTGACTGATACTATCGGATACTGTGAAGACCAGGCTGATCACGCGTTGACCAATGCCGTATGCTGCAACGACAACGCTCCCGAAATGAGATACTATCCCCATCAACGCAACAAACCCAAACGCGTTCAACGAATGACCAATACTTGCGGGAAGACCCACGTTGATGAGCCTCTTTTGGATCACAAGATTGGGCTTGAAGTCCGATGGCGTGAATCCGATGCCCAGTCTCCCACTGAATACAAGATAGAGGCTCAGAACCGATGCGACTGAGTACGAAATGACCGTTCCAAGGGCGGCTCCCAGGACTTCGAGTCTTGGAAACGGACCAAGACCAAAAATGAGAATGGGGTCCAGAATGACGTTCAGGATCACCGCAAATGAGTTGACTTTCGTTGGCGTCTTCGTATCTCCCATTGCTCTCAGTGCAAATGAGAACGCAAACCCCTCAAAGGAGAAAGGGATACCGATGAACATGACTCGCAGGTATGTCACTGTATTGCTATACGCATCAGCGGGAACACCCAGTGCCCTCAAGATGAGAGGAGTGAGGAGGAAGCCGATTACGCCGAGAGCGAAAGATGAGAAGAACATGAGCGTGAGCAGATTTGCAGTATTCTCTTTCACTCTCTGCCACTCGCCAGCGCCCGCATATTGTGAGATGAAGGCAAATCCTGCTACTGCGAACCCCATTCCGAGACTCATCATCGTCCAGACAAAAGGCCAGGAGATAGTAGGCGCTGAGACCGCCTCCCGTCCCAGTCGCCCGAGCCAGAACGTGTCCGTGAGGTTGTAGATCAGGTTTGCCAGGTTGAAGAAGAAGAGGGGATATGCCAGTTTCAGAAGCGTTGACTCGATTCCTCCATCCAGAATCGCTTTGCGGGCCCGGTGATGTGCTTCCTCTTTCATGAGGCTATTGTACGCACCGAAACTCCCAAGTCAAGGCTGCGATTGTGCGAGAGAAGAGAGAGGTACGCACTCAACTGCCAAAGAGGAATTCAACAGCGGGAAACGACAAACGTTCTGCCCGCACCGGATAGACTACTACGGTGGATTCACAGAGTTACGGCAGGGAGTTTTCCCGGACTGCGTCTTTTTTCGAGGTCATGGCGTGGTGCGCCGCTCGTATCTCACTCTCCATAGCCTTCCAAGTCCAGCTTCACCGAGAGGAATTCCAGAAGGTCTTTGAGCGCAATGATACCAAGCAATCGACCTTCTTCGACTACCATCAGCCTCGAATTCCCTGTCTTGCTCATGATCGAGAGAGCTTTGATTGCATCGACCTCTGGACTCACCGTATTCTCTTTGCAACACCCTCCAACGATTTCTCCCACAGTACGCCGACTCCATTGCTCGCGGGGGATCTCCTTTACGCGACGAGTGGTCACGCACCCGACAAGTATGTCGTTCTCCAAAACCGGGAACATCTTGAAATGGTGTCTGTACACATAGTCTTCCACGAACCGTTCTACAGAAGTCGAAGACGGTACCGAGATGGGATTCGCCTTCATGAAGGTCCTCACCTGCTCACCTTCAAGCGCCTTACGCATGATCAATTGTCTGTAAGACATCTGGGCTGCACTTCGAAGAAACATACCAATTACAAAGAACCAAATACCAGGGATGACTGCTCCCTGCAGGGCGAGGAAGACTCCGAGCACAATAAGTGCAATCCCGAACACAGATCCGATTGTAGACGAGACGCGCGTAGCCCATCTCAGATTTGCCTTCCAGCTCCACAGAATCGAACGGAGCACACGCCCTCCATCAAGAGGAAATGCCGGAACGAGATTGAACACCGCTAAGTAAAGATTGATCTGCGCCAGAGCTCCAAACACTCCGTGCACGGTGACCGGAAGACCACTTCCTCTGCCTACCACGTACACCACATAGCACAGAACACCCAGACCTATGCTCGAGAGAGGCCCCGCGACAGCCATGAGGAATTCAGCTCTTGCGCTTGGGGGTTCGTCCTCCATTTCAGCGACACCACCGAAAACGAAGAGGGTAATCCCCTTCATTGGCAGACCAAATCTCCTTGCCACCAAGGAGTGGCACAGTTCATGAAATACGATGGAGAAGAAGACTCCTACGGCTCCGCCGACAGCCATCCGCCAGTACGTCGATCGTGGGAGATTCGCGAATAATCCGGGAAGAAACGTCTCAGCGAGAGACCAGATGATGAGTGCTGCGAGAATGAACCAACTCAGATCGATTTTCACTTCGAACCCGAACAGCCGAAAAAGGGTGATTTGCTTTCCTAACATTGCCCACCTCCAAGGGTCTGACAAGTGAAAGGTGACCAGGTTCCAAGCTCACGCAGATGCGATCGCCGCATCAAAGAAGTATCTCCACACACGTCGACCCTGTGCACACCCATTCCTCCTCAGCCCACTCTACATACAAACTTCCGTCTCTCATTTCAACTCCGTTCTCGGGCACATCTGCGGTTACAGTGAACTGCCTAATCACCGGCGCTACGCTCCCATCCGCGCACGATCTTGCGTCCTTGTTTCGCAGCGACAGTCTGGAAGTCGAATAGTTCTCTATCGGTACCGTGGTAGGTCTTTCGTCTCTTCGTAGTATGTTTCGACACCACCCCTTCTCATCCGTTCATTCATGCGAATCCATCGTTCTTTCAGATTCTGGTCGAAATTGACCTTATCGCATGGAAACTCACGGCATTGAAAACAGAAATCCACCTTCTTTTCCCTATGGCATGTGAGTACAACACAATTCGGGTATTTCCCCTCTCCGCTGCGGCAACCTTTGCAGTCACCTTGTGCAAGGACGCTCAGTATTTCTTTGAATGCTCGGTAGTTCTTGAATGCAGGAATAAATGTGGAGAACCTCTCCGCATACCTGTCAAATGAACCGAGCAGCTCCTTTAGCCTGGTGCTGTGCAGCCTGATTTCTCCCTCCGCATATGCCACACACTTGAACCAGTTGAGTCCGCACGGAGCGAGGTGATCAAGTATTTCTCGATAGTCCACTCACACCTCCTTCTTCTCATGTGCATGGAATCTCCGGACCGCGCACTGCCCCCGTGAGGTCAGTCATCTGATCTGCGACGAGCACACTTGAATTAGCAGGACAGCCTGAAATGTCAAACTTTCACCATGAGCAGCCGTCCGACAGTGAGCCAATCCTTCCAGAAAAGGCGGCATCAAGCACCGAGGCCCACAGGTGTAACCTCGGATCAGGATCTCTTGGTCGAGCGGGGTCATCAGACTCTCGAGGCTTGTAAAATCTCCACCAGAGATATATAATCCAGCTGGACACAACGCCTCGCCTCGTCTGGCGCTTGGCAACTTGTGCGACGGAATTCTAATAGGGGGTAGCTCTTAGCGGATGTCCAGACTCGTAGCAATAGTGGACGATGAGCCCGACATAGTCGAACTGGTCTCTGTTCATCTAAAGAAGGCCGGTTACGCCACTGAAGGGTTTCTCGATGCAGAGAGTTTCCTCAAGTTCATAGAGACGAACAC
>Ga0209636_10007503_pt1 | contig 11118 bp, 8 predicted proteins | sample DeeMarSWOR152_54_FD_187464 | JGI IMG/M metagenome (GOLD analysis project Ga0209636, IMG submission 187464) | Marine sediment microbial communities from White Oak River estuary, North Carolina - WOR-1-52-54 (SPAdes) (version 2) | ecosystem: Environmental > Aquatic > Marine > Intertidal zone >... | reverse complement strand
AATGGTGTTTGGAATGCTTTGGCGAAGTCGTAGCAGGCTCGGCATGCTCTCACCAAGGAGCCTAGGCGGTCGGGTTTTTCGGGGTTTCCCCATGTGAAGTTGTCAAGCAAGGCGATTCTTCTTCCGCCAACGGCAATGTTGTTTCTTATTGCCTCGTCTATTCCTGAAGCTACCATCCAGTAGGGGTCGATTTTACCGTAGTTGATGTTCATTCCACAAGAGATGACAACTCCCCTCCAAGAGTCTGGGAGAGGCTTCAGGACAGCAGCATCGTTTGGTCCGCCGTACCTGCTCTGTAATGGCTTCAGAACCGTGTTTCCTTTCACTTCATGGTCATAGGTTCTTATCACTGATTCTTTGCTGGCGATGTTCGGTAAGGAGAATAGTTGGAAGAGTTCATCTGTTAGGTCGGTTGGTTCTGGAAAACTTGGCTCTTCCAGAATGGGCGGCTGCCACTCTGCGGTTCCCCTGAACTTTGGAGGATTAAACATAAAATCAATGTCTAGCTCCGCGACTTTCTGTCCCAGATAAGTAACTCTGAGGATTCCGTCAGTTGTGAATGTGCCTATGGGAGTTGCCTTAACATTTTCGTTCTCAAAAATCTCCAAGGCTTTCTCCAGATTCTTCTCCGGAACCGACAGGAGCATCCTCTCTTGCGACTCGGAGACGTAGATTTCCCAAGGAGCCAAGCCCTGATACTTTAAGGGAATCCTTTCGAGGTAAACGTGAATTCCGCAGTTTGACCTTTCAGCCATTTCTCCGGTACCGCAGGAGATTCCGCCACCGCCTATGTCGGTTATGGCTGACGCTAAGTCTTCATCTCTTAGCTTTACTATTGCCCGCTTTACTTTCTCCTCTTCTATGGGGTTTGCGATCTGAACTGCGGGTCTGGAAATTTCTTCAGATTCTTTGGTTAATTCTGCTGAGGCGAAGGTGACGCCATGGATTCCGTCTCTTCCAGTTTCTCCGCCCACAAGAAGTGCAATGTCTCCGGGTTTTGTGTCTTTCACAAACTTGTTCTTTGGAAGAATTCCTATGCATCCGCAGTAGACTACTACGTTGCCGGCGTAGCTTTCGTCGAAGTGTATGGCGCCGTTGACAGTTGGGATTCCCATGTTGTTTCCGTAGTGTCCTATGCCTGCGACAACTCCGCGGTAAACATATTTTGGATGTTTCGTTCCGGCAGGAAGTTTGCCATAATCGTAGTCTAGTGGACCGAAACAAAGTACGTCTGTGCAGGCTATGGGGTCAGCCCAAACCCCCAGTATGTCTCGTATGACGCCGCCTGTTCCTGTGGCTGCTCCTCCGAAAGGCTCGATGGCAGATGGGTGGTTGTGGGTTTCAACTTTTGCTGCGATGACGTGGTTTCCTTCAAATTCGATGATTCCAGCGTTGTCTTCGAATACTGAAACGCACCATGAAGGAGCCAGTTCTTCGGTTACTTTGGCGATGAAAGTTTTGAAGAGGCTGCGGATTTCGCCTTCAGCTGTTGTTATGTCTCCTTTGAAGGTTTTGTGGTAGCAGTGTTCAGACCATGTTTGCCCGATGGTTTGAAGCTCCACATCCGTTGGGTTCCGTTTTTTTCTGGAGAAGTAGTTTTGGATCAGTTTCATTTCGGTTAGGTTCAGGGCGATTCCCAGTTCCCTGCTGATTTGGATGAGCTGATTGTCATCAGCGTCTTTGAGGTCTATTTCTACAAGTTCGAAGGGTACGTCTCTTTTGACGTAGTGGCTCATTTTGCTTCCTCGATTTCGTAGCTGTAGTTGTCTTTGGTTGGGTTAGCGAGGAGTCTTCTGCACATTTCCTCCACTGCTTCCTCGGCTTTTTCTCTGGATTCTGCCTCAAAAACTACCGTGTAAACCTTGCTTACGTTGACTTTTTTGACGGAATACTTTAACTCCTTTAGTGATTGTCCAGTCATTTCTCCTTCCGGGTCTGAGTGTCCCGGTTTGAGACTGACTTCGATTCTTGCGCGATACATTGTGGTTGTTAGTGAAAAAATCAAAATTTAAATGTTATCTATTTAAAAATTTAAATGAACAGTTAAACGAATTACGTTTTCTTTCATAACCTTCCTTTTTCAGATTCCAGATGCCTGCATGTGTACGCAAATATCTTATAGAAAATGAATGCTAAACAGTTTTGGAAAGTAACCATTGCGTATTTGGGTGACTGGCTTGCCGAGGAAGATGTTATGGACGGAATTGTTGTTCAGCTACTTTCCAATTGATAAGACGATAATGTGGCAACAGATGTTGGCGCGGTTTTTCTTTCTTCTTGCAGTTTGGCTTTCAGGTCTTCTTGCACATGCCTTAGATGGGTTAATGACCGACTACATATTAGATTTGAATGTTTATCCAAACTATTTTGGCACTTCGTTCATCATACTCTTTGGTTCATACTTTGTTCAGTACAAGTTAAGCAGTATAATCCAAGTTTTTCGTCCAATGCTAAAGCTGGATGACATGGAATTTCAGAAGTTTTCTAGACGACTGGAACGAGTTAGTTACAGTTTCTTTCCATGTCTTCTGATAGCTGTTGGTTTGGGAGTCTTTTCAGGTGCACTTAACCAATATCAACAAGCTTTGGCTGAAGGAGTTCAACTGCATGTAATCTGGAATCTGTCATTCAACTCCTTCGGTTTGCTTCTTACAGCAACTGCTATTTGGATGTTTGTTTCAATTTGGCTAACAATCTTTCTTATATCGCGGCAACCATTGAACGTGAAGTTATCGTCAGAAACGATTGCAAGATTCCGTGAGATGAGCATGTTGGCTCTATGGTTTTCTCTGTTTTATTTTGTTGGGGTTTCAATCGGAAACATCACCTATTTCACTAGCGCTCAAGCCCTTTCCCTTACCGAGATGCTGATTTCCCCATATCTCTTCTTCATAGCCATTGGCATTGTCGGCATCATATTTCCCTTTTACAATATTCACATGGCTCTTCTCAAAATGAAGCAGCGAGAGCTATCAAAAATTTCAGAGGAATCTCAACAGTTGCTAAAACAATTAGATGATGCCTTGTACAAACAGGCTACCAGCCAAGATATTGACAAAAAAATTGCTATAATGCATTATCGGCTTTTCAGTTTGCAGGTTCAAGAAAAACATGTAAGGGCAGCTCAAGAATGGCCTATTGATTTGAGCTTTCTCTCAAAATTGCTGGTTCTGGTTCTCATACCCATAATAAGTAGAATCATTGCCATGTTAGTAATTTCTTGAGGCGCGCGCATAACAGTTGGAGTGATTTCAGTCTTCCAGAAGAACTGGCAAACAGTAAACAGCTTATCTTAGCTCCAGTTTTTTGTTTTTGTAATGGGCAACAATTTTTCCTGAACTGGTTACTTTTCCGATTTGTTCGGCTTCAGTCCCACTCTTTTCACAGACGGTAATGACTTCGTCTGCGTCGGTTTTGTCCACCACAACGGCGAAGCCCCATCCCATGTTGAATGTTTTCAGCATCTCCTCGTCTGTTATTACGCCTCCAACCTCGGGGGCTGTCTGCTGTATTAGATTGAAGATTGGTTGTGGCTTGAAATTGGTGAATTCGAATCCTATTCCTCTGGAATACTTCATGAACCGGTCGAACTTCATGTAAGCGTCCCCTGTAACGTGAACAGCACCCTTTATCTTAACCTCTTTTGCGGCGTTCAGGAAGGGTTTAACGTAAATTTTTGTGGGCTCTAATGTCTCGTAGACGATTTCTCTTTTGAATCCATCTGTAACGTCGAAGGGCTCGTATTTGCCTCCCCACTCCTTGAAAAGAACTTTCCTTACCAGAGATATGCCGTTGCTGTGAACACCGGAGCTTCTTAAACCCACAACAACATCACCAGGCTTGATGGTTCGCCCAGAGATTACGTCCTTCTCGTGCACTTCGCCTACGCTGGCGACAATCAGGTCAAAGCCTTTTCCTTGCGTTAGTCCCTTTATGATGGCTGCTACGTCTCCGATTTCGCCTCCGGGCACCGGACAATCCGATTCTTCTGCTCCTTGCACTATGCCCTTCAGCCACTCCCGAACCAAGTCTGGGTCGGAAACATGAGCGTGAAAGTTGTCAACCAAAGCTAAGGGAGTAGCACCTGACCGTATCACATCATTAACTGCCATGGCAACCCCATCCACTCCAATAGTGTCATACTTGTCTGCCAGCTGGGCTAGTAGGACTTTGGTTCCAACCCCTTCAATAACAAGGTCCAAGTAGCGGTCGCCGGCAAGAAAGATGTTACCATAAGGCAGTTGAACAACCTTACCATACCTGCCCAAAGTGTAGGTTTGCTTCAACATTGAGAGAGCCTGCTTAGATTTTGCTCTCGTTTCCCTGTCCACACCCGCCTCCGAGTAAGTAAGCTTCTTCGACATAATTTCCACAACTGTTCATTGGGCTAAGTTTTCTTATAAGTTACGCTGGTCACAAACCAAAAAATTATAAACAGCCACTAAAGAACCAAACTTCAAAACAGGTTTCTAAATGTAAAAAAGGCTTGAAAGTCACAGCGCACCATAGCATAAGTTGACACTCGGGTAAAGAACCTAGGCATATTAGCAGCCTAATAATACTTCTATGTTGAAAAACAGCTTTTTCTTAAACCGCCAACCGATTAACGTCTTTTTTCTGTGTGATCTTCTTTACTTCTTCTGCGCTTTCGTAGACGGCTTTTGCCATTTTCTGCTTAAATTTATCTAGACGCTCTTTTAGTTCAGGGTTGGATATAGCAAGAATTCTCACGGCTACGAGAGCAGCGTTTTCGGGCTTAGCAACGTAGGCAACAGGTATCCCCTTCGGCATGGCAGTGGAAGAAAACACTTTGGTGCCACCATATTTTTCAGAGTCTGGAGGACAGGCAATAACCGGATATTCTGTGTAACCTGCAACAACTCCTGAAAGAGCATCTGACAAACCAGCAACTGTGATGTAGATGATGTTGTCGCCGCTGTCTTCGTATTTCCCTAAGTCATCCAACAGTTTTTGTGGAGTTCTATGGGCTGAAGCAACATTGTAAATGCAGGCGACTGGAAAACCTTCCTTTTTCAGGAAATCCTTGATTTTGGATGCAAACGGTAGGTCTCTTGGAGACCCCATGAGAACAACAATTTTCTCTTCTGGCATACATATACACTCGTTAGATGATTGGATTAACGTTTTGGTCAACAGGATCTCTTATTCCCACTGCTTCCTAATCTTCTCACTTTTCTTGGTTGCCGCCTCAACAGCCCTTATCAAAGCCTGCCGAACCTGACTACCCTCAATCTCATAAATGGCTTCAATGGTAGTTCCGCCGGGCGTCGTAACCATATCCCGTATCTGAGCAGCAGTTTGATCCGTTTCCAGCACAAGTTTTGCTGTTCCAAGAACAGCCTGAGCCGCACTAATCAAAGCCAAATCTCTGGGCAAACCAACCTTTAAGCCAGCATACGTGAGGGCTTCAATTATAACAGAAAGGTATCCGGGACCGCTTCCGCTTATGGCAGTTATCGCATCCATATGTTTCTCTTCAACTTCCATGTGGATTCCCATCACGCCGAGAACCTCTTTGACCTTCTCTTTGTCTTCCTGAGTTACATCATCGTCGCAGCAGTAGGCAGTAAAGGATTCCTGCACCAGAATAGCAACGTTTGGCATAATCCTGACAAATCTGGCTTTAGGCACTACTCGTTTACAGAAGCCAACAGTGACCGCAGCGGCTGTAGAAATCACCAGTTTCCCTTCAACTTCTTTACTTATCTCCTTCAGAACAGTCTTCACAACGTTCGGCTTAACACATAAGAAGATAACTTCAGATTCTCGGGTAGCCTTCTTGTTGTCGCTGGTCACGGTTATCCCCAGCTTTTCTAGGGCACTAATTTTTTCTAACTGCATATCAGCTGCTGTTATCTCACCGTCATATCTGCTCTTCAACAGACTCTTGACTATGGCTCCGCCTATTACTCCTGCACCTATTACCGCAATCCTGTTCTTCATCTTCCGTTCCTTCCATAACCTGTGACTAACCTTTCAAAAGCTACTCACTAATAAAATCTTCTTGATCAAGTTTGACCCAAAACATTAGAATTCAAAAAAAGATTCAACATTTCCAATTGACAATTCAACAAAAACTCCTCCTCTATTCCTCAAGAACCAAAAAAATGTTGCACATACTACGTTTCTGCTATATTACCGATTCCGTAATACGGCTTTATTTTAGTTGAAAACGCTCTCTGTCTTTCAGGAAACCATAAGCTCAGTTGAAAGCCTGTGCAGACCCTGTTAGATAATTGACCGAAAAGTCAGGAGGGCAGAATGTGGACTACTTCGGAGAAGACGAAGAGGTTATCCGCGGCAAGAAATGGAACTGGAAGAACTTCAAATCCACTAAGGATTATCCAGTTTCAGGCAACCTTCTCGAGTGGGTAATCGGACAAGAACGAGCGTTAAACGAGTGCTATCTCTGTTTGGAAGAATGGGTCCACAAACTCAAGAATCTCAAGGAAGAAAAGTGGTATGAGGCGTGGAAGGATCCAGACAAAGAGAAGCCCCAGATCACCAAGACTGCTCCCCCTGGACCTTACCTGCTTTTGCTGGGAGACCCTGGAACCGGCAAATCCTTGATAGGAAGAGCTCTTTCTGTTCATCTAACTGAGCGCTACAAGAAAGAGGACATTCAGCTTCAAGACGCAGTCTGCTGGCAAAACGACGTAATCCCCAGCGAACCAAAAATCTCCTGTCACCCCGCTGGAGAAGGAAAAAAGATTCTACTGAAACAGAAACTGAAAGAGGAAAAGAAGCTTTTCCTTCAGCGGCTCGGAGTCAAATTCATAATCTACCTGATGATAATCGTAGCATCCATCTTCATGTTCGCAGGCTTCTATTACCTCTGGCTAGAGAAAGTCAGTTGGGACACAAATGCCATGACCGGCTTCGGAGAGCCAATACAAACGGTTCACAACGGCGACTTCGGCAAATTCATGATAGACAATTTCATATCGATTGGAACAATAACGTTTCTGCCAGCCGGAATGATGCTCATGTTCCTGATCCTAGTAACTGTGCTAGGACGCTTCGGAGTTCTCGGAAGCGCCAAAGGCATAGGCGGAGCAAAAGCAACAAAAGTTCCCAAATTCATAGTAGATAACTCCAAAAAAGTTGCCCCATTCATCGAAGCTACAGGTCACGGTTCTGCACAACTGTTCGGTAGCATCGCATGGGACCCACTACAAACCGGAGGGCTCGGCACCCCAGAACATCAAAGAGTAAGCGCAGGAGACGTCCACCGCGCCCACCTCGGCATACTATACATCGACGAAATAAAGAACATGCAACAGGACGAAGCCATCACGCTGCTGACGGTCCTAGAAGATGGACAATTACCCATAACCATGCGAAGCCGTTGGAGCAACGCAGGAGGAACGGCTGCCATGGCGGTGGCTACAGAACCGGTGCCTTGCATGTGCTTCTTGGTTGGCGCCGGAAACTTCGACAGCATTGGGCAACTTCATCCAGCTCTTATGGACAGAATCTACGGTTACGGCAAAGTAGTAAGAATGAACAATGACATGCAGAACAGTGTTGAAAATCGCCGAAAATATGTCCAGTTTATCGCCCAAGAGATTTCGCGGTTTCGGTTGATGCCTTTCAGCAGAGAGGCGTGTGAAGAAATTGTTGATGAGGGACGCAGGAGAAGCAACAAAAAGGATGCATTAAGCACTAAGTTTCGTCCCATGATTTCTTTGGTGAAGACAGCTGCCACATTGGCAATGAACGAAGGCTTGGAGCTTGTTGAAAAGAGGCACGTTATAGAAGCTATAGAAAAGCACTGTAAAACAATCCAGAAACAGATTCTTGAACATCAGATGAGCGAAAGAGGAAAACTTCTAGAGATCAGCCCAGAAGGAGCTAAGCTGGGACAGATTTACGGAGTAGCCGTCGTCAAAGACCCTTATAGCGGCGAGATGACCGGCAACGTTCTCACAGTCAAAGGCTTCCTAGAAAAACGAGACGATAGGGGCGACAATAAGCTGCAAGGATACTACAAAGTCACGGGCATAGCAAAGGAAGGACAGGAACAGTTCATAGCGGACAGCGTTGCAAAGGTGAGAAGCGTCATCCTGCAGAAGTACGGCGTCGACATCGCCCAAGAATTCTTCACTCACATCGATTTCGCTCAAGCCTACAGTGTGGATGGACCAAGCGCAGGAGTTACAATGACCATTCTTCTCTGTTCGCTGATAGAGGGAAAACCCATCCGTCAAGATGTTGCTGTGACTGGCGAAATCAACGTCAGCGTAGATGATGTAGTCCCAGTGACAGCGGTTGGCGGATTACATGAGAAGATTAAAGCCGCTGAGATGTGGGGCTTCAAGAAGGTTATTGTTCCAGCCAAGAATTACAAGCATTCGATAGACCCGAGAGACTACAACATTGAGGTAATCCCCGGTGAGACTCTGGAAGACTACCTAAAAGAATCTCTAGTGCAACCAGAAAAAATGCCTAACAAAAAATAACGTTTTTGCGTGTCAGTGGCTTTTGGTTAAGCTCAAGAACAGTTCCAAGTATTTCTTCAGGTGCTTTGTGACAAGAAAGTTTTCTTTAATATGCTCCTTTCCCTTTTTTCCCATCTCTTTTGCCTCTTCAGGATGTTTAAGTAAGTAGATGGTTTTTTCTGCAGCCTCTTCCACACTGTTCACCAAAAAGCCAAGACAAAAAAGGTATGACTTGTTGCTTTAACAATAATGATGCACAAACGGAAATGCACATGTCAAACAATTCTTAAGTTATCACGGTCAGACCATGTGCAAGAATGATTTGGCATGAAGGCTAGGGAGTAAACCTTCGAGCGTTTCATCGTTCTTGTTGCAGCTCATGTTCACGATATTTAGCGAAAATGTCATAAATTAGATGCATATATAATAAAAGTGGTTTGAATAGTGACTGATGAACAGGAGTTACGCCAAGTTTCTGCTATATTTAGTGCATTGGGCAATCCTACAAGGTTGAGAATTGTTGAGCTTGTGAGTGAAACTGAGAGACCCTTGCACATAAAGGCTGTAGCTCAAGTGCTAAAGAAGGACTACGCTGCGGTTTATCGGCATGTCAGAGTGCTGGAAAAGAGCGGGTTGGTTGGGGTTTACGAGGTTGGACGTTCGCGAGTGATATACCTGAAAAATGCGGACTTGATTAAAGAGTGTGTTCGAATAGTTCAAAAGATGCTCTGAACACGTTAATATAAGTTGACGAAAAAGACATCTTATTTTGCAAAAAATATAAATATAATTTAGCGTACAGCATATCCTTCGCTGCAGGTGAAGCATAGTTGCAGAGACTAGACACCAGAAAACTTGCCCTAGCCAGTATATTAGGAGCCCTTTCGGCGGTATTTGAGATAATACCCGGACCCCCATTCGATATACCATTTCCACTTTACACAAGAGTCTCGTGGGACCTAACGGGAATGCCTATGATAATCAGTCTGCTCTTTACTGGTCCCATAGGTGCAGTTTACACATGTGTTATCGGATGCTCATTTATCTTCCTTAGAGGAAACTTTTACGGTGGCATATTCAAAATCATAGCCGAATTAGCAACCATTTTGGCGTTTGCTGCAATCCGCAAAGGCTTCATACCAAAAACAATTGCAGCTGTTGGCTCCAGAGTTCTCGTAATGACCGTAGCAAATTACTACCTGCTCCCAATATTCTATGGAATGCCCACGTCATTCGTGGTTTCCATTCTGCCCGCTCTGGCCATAATGAATGCAACCCAAGCTCTAATCAACATCATTCCCGCATACATCATCTACTCCAGATTGGGTAATCGAGGGCGATTGCGCATGCAAGAGACAAAAATCATTGATAACATCAGTCATTTTCTGGCGTTTTCTCACAAGAGGCGGCATCTCCCAGATCGGCGGCGTAATCTTGATAATGACATACATACTGTTTCAAGCCATCCTATAATCAGTTAGACCCCTCTCTCCCGAACTGCAGAAAAAACTGTTAATATCGCCAAAAGTTATATATATTGACGGAAGAGCGAAACTATTCGCTAATTTGAATCGAAGAATGTTGTTTGAAAAACCGTTCTTCCAAGGAGAAATGAATACATGTCAATGTCTTTCGTAGTGATTACAGCAACCGGAAAAGACAAACCGGGTTTGACCACCGAGATAACAGAATCGATCGCCAAGGCAAAAGGGAACATCGTTGACATCGAAGCCTTCAGCATGAGGGGACTCTTCGCCATCTTCATGATAGTGGACTGCCGCGCCATATCGATACCATTCGAGAGCCTTAGAACTCAACTCATGGACATCGGAAAGAAGATCGGCTTGGACGTCACTATAGATTCCCTCCCAGCTGGACGACGAAAGAGCGGCAAAAAACTTGTGCTCTTAACAACCCTTGGAAAGGACAGGCCAGGCATCGTGGCAAAGGTTTCACGTTTTCTTTCTCAGAACAACGCAAACATCGAACGGATACGGATGATCGCCTATGGAGAATTGAACGCTATGGAGATACTTATCGACATCAACGATGTCCCTATTTCTATCGAAGCCTTCAAGGAAGCCTTGAGCAGAGAATGCAAGGCGGTTGGACAGGATGTTGTTTTTCAAAAGGACACAGTTTTCCGGAGGCCAAAACGGTTGATTGTCTTCGACGTAGACGGCACACTAATCGACGCTGAGATGATCGATGAGCTGGCAAAGGCTGCTGGAGTCGGCGGAAAAGTCAGCGAAATCACCTCAAGAGCCATGAACGGAGAGATAGAATTCAAACAGGCCCTCAAAGAAAGAGTTCAGCTCCTGAAGGGCTTAGATGTCAAGGTTCTTGATTCTATAGTCGAAAACTTAGATGTAACCCCTGGCGCTGAGGAACTGATAACCGCCCTAAAAGCCCTAGGCTATAAAATAGCCCTTATTTCTGGAGGTTTCATTCAATTTGTTGAAAAGATCAAAGAAAAACTCGGAATCGACTATGTTTATGCCAACAGACTGGTGATCAAAGATGGGAAACTGACAGGCGAGTTGGTGGAACCCATAATTGATGCGGAGCGAAAGGCTGAGTTGATGCGGGAGATAGCTGAGCGAGAAAATCTTTTGATGGAGCAGGTGGTTGCGGTGGGCGATGGGGCGAACGACAG
>Ga0209636_10007502_pt1 | contig 11118 bp, 12 predicted proteins | sample DeeMarSWOR152_54_FD_187464 | JGI IMG/M metagenome (GOLD analysis project Ga0209636, IMG submission 187464) | Marine sediment microbial communities from White Oak River estuary, North Carolina - WOR-1-52-54 (SPAdes) (version 2) | ecosystem: Environmental > Aquatic > Marine > Intertidal zone >... | reverse complement strand
CTTCTATTGCCTTGACTACCCCAATATTCTTTGCGACTCCTCCCTGAGGAGTCATTAAGCTTCACTTATATGTTTTAACACGCTTGGAGGACACTTTGACGCGGCGCTCATAATCAGTCCTTTAGTCTGGGTCAAATTTATTTTTGTTGGCGTTAGCTCGGTTTCTCCGGTAGATGCCAGATAGTCTCCAGCGTATCTCCCGATGTATTGAAATTCTGCTAAATAATCGATTTCTTTCTTCATTATTTCTTTTTCCTTACTTGGCAATTTTCCCAAAACTTTAAGTATGTATTCTTGGGCGTCTTTCTCAAATTCTACCATTTTTTTACCCCTGTTTTTTCTCTTTTTCTGCCTTACTTCTTTTTACCACTTCCGCGAAGGTCTCTATCATCGTTCTCATTTTTTCCGGTGGATAATCTCTGTCCATGTATAGATCACAAGAAGGGGCGATAGACGGTATGCCTTCTTTTTCCATCCATTTACTCAATATGTAGTGGTGTTGGATTAAACAGCGACATGGTCTGTAGAGACCCTGAAACCAACCATCGATTTTAAATTCTCTAGTTTGATCCATCTGTGTGCGATGCATCGACGCTACATCATTTAAGACAATTTCACCAGCGCAATAATACTCTGCGAAGGCTTTGTAAAGATTTTCGTTCATAAGGGCTCTTGTAGTGTCAGCTCCTATTTTTTTAGTGATAAGGGCACCACTGCTGAAATCGAATGAGCAACCAGCCTCATGGAACATCGGAACGAGGTCAGGCTGTCCAAAGGGCACTATGATGGTAGAAGCAATTCTCGGAGTACCTTTTGGTACGACCCCTATCCCCTTATCGACCCTTTCTTTACAATCGTTTGCGATCATATTCAAACAATCGTAGTACTCCATGTAATCAGGGGCCAGAACATCCAACGGACAAACCAACGGTAAATTGAAGAGTACGGAGTCATTACCATTTAAGGGCACCGGATCCTCCTTGAAAAATTCTATCACCTTAGTCATTGCCTGAAAGCATTTAAACATGTTTTTCACACATTCTGCCTGTATCTGAGGCGTAATTTTTACCCCTGTCCAACCCTCAACTTCGTGTATCGAACGTTCAAGCGATTTTGCAAAGTATTCGTCAGCTAATGGCTCAAACATCTCCGCTTCGAAACCCGTATCCCTCACTCTAACAGCAATTGAACTTTTTGAGCCATCTAGCGTATTGATCAGCTCAGCGGAATTGGGAGCATCATCGCAAAGGCAGCGACCGATTACTTGTATACTAGGTGGGATTATCCCTAATACGTGAAGCCCAATTCTCATTTTATTTAGCGAGCAACTAATTTGCTCGATCCCCACTCCCGCACGCTCGGCTGCCTCCGCGTATTTCCAACCAACGTGAAAGAATACTTCTCCAACATGATCAGCTACCCAGTCCGTTGCATGAATTTGGATTGCCGGATCCGCAACTTTAAACGGAAGACATTGCAGCATGGCGACATTCGGAAAGATTCCACCTATTAAGAGATTCCTGTCTTTCTCTTCTGGAGTGGGACAACCTAACCTAACGAAGTCCCTCAGCCATATTCTTAACAGCCAACGCATCCCAGGCGAATCTAAAGTGAAATATTTTGGCAACCTCTCTTTCACGGCAAGTTTCACATCTTCGGGTTGAACCAGTAATTTTTTCAGACCTTCTTTAAGCTCGGGCTTAAAATCCCTAGCTTCCTCTGGTTCCCAACCCAACAATTCCATCAATTCGTCATATACATCCTTTCCCATTTTATCACTCTCCCTTACTTTTTAATCATCTCGATGAATGTCTCTAACCTCGTCCTAACGCTCTCTATTCTCTCTTCCATATCATATTCTGAGTCAATGATCATTGTTGGCATTCCCCTCTCTGACATTCTTTTCCTAAAAGCTACCCATTGATAATCGTAAGTACTCTCATACATCAGTTGATACCATATGACTGCATCCACCTTGAAATCTTCTATATATTTGTCCCATGCGTCGAATTGTGGACCCCACGGATATTTCGTTGGCGATGGCGTTATCATCAGGTATCTTTTGCACAAGTTTTCAATCGGATCCCCGTTGACTGCGGTCTTTCGCTGATAATGTCTTAGGCTGCATTGATATTGTTCTATAGGTATTACTGCACCAAGATCCTCTACTAATTTTGGCAACTGGTAATCTCCCAAAGCTATGGGACAGCCAAAAATCGCGATTCTGGGAGCATCCTCAGGAGACATTCCTTCCGCGCCTTTCAGCTCATCGTAGATGGATTTCAACGAATTAACATATCTATGTGGTTCGCAATAATAGGAGTAATGATTGAGTGTTATGAAATCTAAACCACTAATTGGCGGCGAGGGGCTTTTCCTAAGATCACTTATCTTTAATAGAAGATCCCGCATCTCATTGTATAACACTGTATACTCCCTCAGTTTTTCCTCGGATAAAGTGTTCCCCGTTAAAGGTGCCAGCCACTCTATCATTTCTTTCGTTCTCGTAACGTAATATTCCAACGCTTCTGAATGGTTTTTGAATGGATCAGAGGGTATGCCAAGCCATTTATCCTGTATATCCTCTCCGCCCATTATTTTTTTATAAAAGTGAGTGTACATCAAAACGTTCTCAGCGTTCCAATCGCCTGCCTCTGCTATGTACGCATCTGCCAAGCTATAGACAGGCTCTTTTCCGCTTAATATGTACGACAGTTGCGCTCTGTAGAAAGTTGAATTGGTCGAAGGACAGTATTTAAGAGAATCGTCTATTGCTTCGTGCTCTCCACCCTTAATGAAATGCTGAGGAACAGCCCCCAACGCATGAACGATCTCATCCTGCACATAGCCCTCCCCTATGACGCCAACAATTTTGATCCCTTTGTCTTTCAATTCCTTCAATTCCTTCTCTCGCTCTTCAACACACTTCGATAATTCCTCCACACTTTCCAGCATATTTTTCACCTGCTTCGCTCCTTCCTCTCTCTAGTTAATTTTTAACTATGAAAAAAGTTTATATAAATTTTTTGGTCCTTAATCAAATTTTTATATGAATTGTGTTTACCGAACAAATACAACCGTATTATTTAAATATGGCTTGTTTTTTTAAGCTACTGAAATGTTCGTGGGAATTGATATAGGATCGACTACATCAAAGGCTGTAATACTGGATGACGTGCCAATAAATGAGAAAGGGGAAGAAATAGCGTTTTCCATTATTCCGACAAGCTACGATCTCAACCAGAGTGGCGAAGAAGTTTTAAAATTAGCCTTGAAAAAAATAGGGAAGCCGGCTAGTGGCATAAAACGCATTGTTTCAACTGGTTATGGTCGCAGATCATTCAAACGCGCAAACAAACCAGTGCCCGAGATAATCTGCCATGCTGAAGGAACCAAACCCCTGTTTCCTGAAGCCAAAACGGTCATCGACATAGGCGGACAAGATAGCAAAGTCATAGCGTTAGATGATGACGGCAACGTTATTAGATTCGAAATGAATGATAAATGTGCAGCTGGAACAGGAAGATTTCTAGACGTTTTAGCAACAAGGATCTTAAAGATCAGTATCGAAGAGCTCGGTCCGATTTCGCTAAAAAGCAGAGATCCCTGTATTCTAAGCAGCACATGCACCGTCTTTGCGGAGTCAGAGATAATATCATATCTAGCAAAGGGCAGATCTCTACCAGATATAGTCGCTGGTTTACACATAGCAATTGCAAAAAGAGTGACCAATATGGGGTTCGGTGGACAGATCAGTTATAAGGAAGACATAGTCTTCTCAGGAGGAGTCGCAAAGAATATTGGGGTAGTCAAGGCAATAGAAGAAGTGCTGGGCAAACAAGTAATGGTTCCAGAGGAATCTCAGATCACCGCCGCGCTTGGGGCGGCGTTAATTGCAAGATGCTAAACTGAGGTAAGGCATACAATTCCCTAACCCCAAATCCATAACATGTTAGGGAACCTTCAGGCGTGTACCTTCCTCTAGTATATGTTATTTAAAAGAGCAAATCAACGGTTAGCAAGATTTCCCAAGAAAAGTACTCCTCAATACCTTTTTGGAGGGAATAGAAATGAGAAAAATGGATAATCGTAAAGTAGTTTAGAAGAAAATTGGAATTGGTTTCACCTTTTTCATAAAGTTTTTGGTGGCATAAATATGCGAATTCAACTCCTCATCCAAGATGCCATCCCGAGAGATCGAACAGTCTCTTAGACCAAAGTTGGGGATTATTCAGGCTAAAAACATCTTTTCAATGCGAGCTGAAATTCCACACGGCTTAAGCTTAGTGGAATGTTATGTGTCTACGTACTTCTTGCATACCTGGCTTCTGTACAATGTTTCGCCGTGAACACTAGTTACGTTAAAAGCGCAGAACGGAATCAGACGGCTGTCGGGCGTAACCACGTGTACGCAGCACTTTTTTAAACGTGCTATATCAACGCTCCATGCGTCTTGAAAGGGCATCCCGGAAATTGATAAATAAGATTGTTGTAGGCAATCGGTAAGTTCATTAAAACCACCCGAATAAAATTTACACGTACATATTTGAGAAGACGGCTCATCGATAGATTTCCAATATTCCTTAATGATTTCTCGTGCATGCTTTGGACCTTGATGCTCATCTCTTCGGTCTTTAATTTCCAGCACCCTTTTCTCCGATGGGAAATATGTGACAGGTAGCAATTTGTTCTCCTCAGTTAGTATGGAAATGTTAGTAAAAGAACAATGAGCCTCGCACCCTATGCCCAGTCTCACGGGTACAAAGTTGTTCGCTAGAATTTCTCCGCCTGTTTGACTTTCAATAGCTTTGAGCACCTCGGGAGTCGTCACTCTTTTAGTATTGTCTGGTTGATGTGGGTACCTGCCGAAGTAGCTGACCGGTTGAAAGTGTACGCCTCTCACGGTTGGTATCCACCTTTTTGCAAAGTGTATGATATTTCCTATCTGGTGAAGGTTAACATCTCTTGTTATGGTTGGGACGAGGACAACCCCAATTCCCAGCACAGCACAATTCTTTATCGCCTTGACTTTAATGTCCATAAGGTCGGTTCCACGAAGGTTAACATATACGTCGTCGGTGACGCCGTCGAATTGAAGATACATCGCGTCGACGCCACTCTCTTTTAAATGACATAGATACTCTTTATCGTCAGCTATTCTGATGCCGTTCGTATCGATCATGATATGTTCTATCCCTAGCTCCTTCCCCATGGCGGCTATTTCAGGAAGGTCATCGCGGATTGTTGGCTCGCCCCCGCTAATTTGAACGGTTGGAACGGTGGTCTTACTCTCGTAGCGTAGTACGGTCTTGTACATGCTCTCGATAGTGTCGATGTCGATATCATAAACATATCTTTCATTGGAGCTTGCGAAGCAGACCGGACAGTCGAGATTGCACTTGTTGGTTATCTCCATAACAATTATGCAAGCCTTTCGCAAATGTTGGGGGCACAACCCACAGTCAAAGGGGCAGCCCCTGCTTACCTCGGTAACGCTTTCTTCTCCTTCAAAACGCTCAGGCGCCCAGTCATTAAGTTTGTCCCATTGCATCCAAGACCTAACCCCCTTCCACATTATAACCTTAAAGGAACCGTGCATTGGACAAGACTTCTCCATGTATACATTATCGTCATTTTCACCAGTGATTTTAGCTGGTATCCTAAGCAAACAAACTGGACACAGACTTTCGGTTTTTCTCAGAAGCATAGTGTCCATTTTATATAATAAAAAATATAAGAGTTTCACATACAGTGTTGGAAATAGGGGTTCGAATTTGGGCGCGCGCGCTCACGTTACGTCTTGTTAGCCAATATTAATGCGTAACCCAACATATCTTCCATAAAGAGCCTTCTCAAGATTAGCCGATCTGTAGTGTTCAAAGTAGAAACCCGTGTCAAAGAGTCGCTTATTAACAATTTAAGCCCTAGCTCGATTAGTTTTTCTGAGTGATCCTCGGCATGAATGTCTACAAACCCTGCTTGTTCAAATAATTCATAGAACCTGTTTAAAGTTTCAGACCCTGCGATGCATAAAGCAAACGTTAGCTTTGTCTTCAGCTCTACTGGCATGTCCCCTTTGAGCACTATATTAGTTGCTACAAATCGCCCTCCACTTTTCAACACACGATGTATTTCGCTGAGAACTTTTCGCTTGTCCAGGAAAAGGCTAAGTGCGGATTCGCATATTACAACATCAAAGTAGGAGTTAATGCAAGGCATAAGTTCAGCATCTCCCATCACGAATTCGGTTCTCTCAAGAAAGGGCGCCTTTGCTATGCCGCCTTTAACTTTCTGAATCAACTTGGCTGAGAGATCCATGCCAATAACGTCACATTCAAGATCTTCAGCCATAAACCTAACCGAAGTCCCTTTACCACATGCTAGGTCAAGAACTTTACAGTTATTACTTACTTTTGCAACCTCTGCCACCCTAGCTGTTAAACCCAGCCCGCCGGGATGCAAGCTATCACCGATAACATCTGTTATAACCGACTCGTAGGTCTCAGTTGAAAATTTCAACCCCCTAGACAACGTTCCACCTCACGTTAACAAGCACACATCGATGTACATATCCTTGTCGGAGAAGGAAAAAACAGCAGAGAACCTACATAAATGAGGTAGCAGAGGAGAAAAAAGCTAGAGGGCAAAAACAGAAGCCTTGAAATTGCGGTAGATTCTGGAATAAACTTTCGCGAATATGATCCCACTTAATTTAACGTTACCGCTTTGCAGATAGACTGATTTTTAAATACCCCTTCAAAATATAATCAGCGATACGTACATTGTATTGGAAGCTTTACCATATGAAACAAGCACGCATCGTTCTTACAGCTGACGAGGGTATGATGTCCGACTTCGGAAATCGTCTTTATTATGGTTACGCGGCTTGCCTCCCAACGAGATCCTTCACCAAATCAAGGTTTAGAACCTTATTTTGCCCACCAGTAAAATGCCATTCTGATGGTAGGGCGAAACTCGCTCCTCTTTCTCTCCGCTTGGTTGAATCTATCTTACATCGATGTGGTTTTAATGAAAACGAATATGCGATTCTACACCCTAAATACTTAGGTCGTTTCGTTGGCCCTAAGACAAGAATTGTGGGTGTTTCAGCGATAGATCCGAGGGGATTAGGACCGGTTTCAACAACTGTCTGTTCTCCATCCAGTGGAATCCCTTACTCCAGAGTATTGTTCGCTAATCTGCTGAACAGAATCAAAGCGCTTAAGGAAAAATACTCCTTTAAGGTAGTTGTAGGTGGACCGGGAGCTTGGCAGCTTGCCGATGAGAAAATACTTGACGAGTATGGAATCGATTATCTTGTGATGGGTGAAGCAGAGAAAGTCATCCCAGAGTTATTCACTAGGTTAGTCTGCGACGATAACAGTGATCCGCTTAGGATAATAACCGGTAAAACTTCTAGGGCAGCGGAGATCCCTCCGATACTGCACGGTAGCACTAACGGTCTTATTGAAGCAAGCCGGGGATGTGGAAGAGGATGTGCGTGGTGCTCTTCCTCCGTTGCAGGGCCTATGCGTTTTATTCCGATGGATACAATCAAAAAATCTGCTGAGGTTAACGTTAGGAGCAAAAATGCGGATGTCCTGTTGCAAAGCGATGATATTCTTCTGTATGGATCAAAGTCGAGGAAATTCGTCCCAGACTTGGATGCCGTCTTAACGCTTCTAAATGAGTTGTATTCAATAAATGGAATTGGAAACGTCTCTTTTCTTCATTTCTCCTTTGCATCTATAGTTGCTAGCCCCTACATTATACCTAAAATAACACATCTTTTGAAAGACCATGGATGTACGCGTTTTGAGGTTCAGATAGGGATTGAGACCGGAAGTCCACGTCTAATAGGGAAACATATGCCGGGAAAGGCGTTGCCTTTTAGGCCTGATGAATGGCCCAAGATCGTAAAAGAGGCAGCTCGGATTCTAAGAGAAAATCGATGGCTTTGTTATGCGACGTTAATTCTTGGGTTGCCAGAGGAATCGTCTGAAGACGTAGCAAAGACGATTAAACTTGTCAAAGAGCTTAGGGATTACCCCTTGGTTATCATGCCTCTATTTTTTGTTCCGGTGACAATCACACAATTCAGAGAGTGCAAGCGCTTTTCCTACAAAAAAATATTGAAAGAGCATACTCTTCTTTTTTATGAGGTGTGGAAACACAATGAAGGAATAGCTTCTCGCGTCCATTGTATTAATTCTCTCCTTAATATAAGCAGTTGGTTGGTTAGTTAAGGTTTGAATTTTGACGATATTTCAAATACAACAATAAAAAATGTAAAAAAGTTTTTAAGCAACGCTAAAATTGTTCATACGAAAAAAAATGAAAACCATTGATGAGTTAGACTTAAAGATCATGTCGAAACTAGCAGAGAATCAAATGGCTCGATATGAGGAAATAGCAAAAGATCTAGGGGTTGTTAAAGGCACAGTTGCCTATCGTATAAAGAGATTGATCAAAAGGGGGATAGTTAGAGGCTTTTCCTTTATACCTGACTATGATGTATTGGGTTTGAAGGTGTCTTTTCTGGGGCTATTTGTGCCGCCAGACAAAAGGGTTTTAGATGAGATAAGTATGATTCCGAACGTTATCTTTGCCTGTGGGACGGCGGGAACCCATTCCATGATTGTGGCGATTGTTGCAAGGGACGAGGAGGAACAAAACAGAGTTATGGGCCAAATAAGGTCGTTAGAGCCATGCTTGAAAGTCGATTCAATATCAACCACGTTCAAGTGCCCATTGTTCATGAACCCATCAAGAAGTGAACTGTTTGAAGTGTTGTTGAATAAATAAATTTTAATGTTTACGCCCGATTAACTGTGGGGCAACACACTCCTCGCAGGCTTCATATCGGCTTCTAAACCTTAACAAGGAACAAATCTTTTTATTTATAGTTGTACACAAATGAATAAAAGGTGTTGTATTATGTCTGCCGACATTACAACTAGGGAATATGAGAGGATAAAGCTCCAAAAGACAGAGCATGCGAAGGAAGCGATGGAGTTAATGGATATATCAGACGAGCAGGTGAAAATGGTTATTAATCATGGAGAAACGACCGGAGAGAAGCTCTACCAGCAGGAGGGAGAAAGATTTCTGACGAAAATGAGGATTGAAGAAACGACGATCTGCGTCGAATACTGTCCGATGGAGGAAAAGGACCTGTTTAAAATCCATACAGCCTACGCGTATAAAGCAAAAGTGAAGGTGTAAGAAACATGGAAAAGTGGTACTGCTTCAAATGCAAAGAGGAAATGGAAACAGCATCTCTGGATATGGAGTATCTGGATATAAGCGGCTCCATCGAAGGCCTAAGATGCCCAAAATGTGGCACGTCATATTTGACAGAAGAAGTTGTAAGGGAAAAGGTGCTTAGAACCCAAGAGATGATTGAGTCCAAAGTTGGGTGACTAGCTTTATTCTCTTTTTTTGTTTTGACATAGTTAGTTTCACTCAAAGGGATTTGAGATTTTGCGTTCATCAAAAATTTTCTTCATAAACGTTGCGGTTTTTCCTCCCATCATGTAGCAGCCTTCGCTATGTTGGAATAATCCTCTTTTATCTTTTCTATGCAACCTTAAGTCGTCAATTAATAATTGAAGCCCTTTTTTTCTAAATAAGACCAGAAGCAATACAAAAACCAACGTTGAGACGGCCCAAAAACCTGTCAAGAAGCCAGGCAAACAAAAGATGAAAATAGCAACGGTAATGCTTAACCCTGCAAACCATGTATGTCGTAGAGGTGACGGAATAAAACGTGCAGTTGGATGTTTAAACACGTACCTATTCAATCGCCAAATGAAGAGCCCTATCATCCAACACACTAATGTTAATACAATAATGACCATTGTAAACCACCGTTAATCGCAATGCTTTCTCTTCGTTCTTAAACGACCCTCTTCATTAATTTTTAAGTTCAAATTGCAACGCCTGTGAATAATTAGCGGAGAAAACAGATAAAATTTATCATCTAATCAAAACTCTAAATTTTGCCCATTCTGCTATATATGAAAAAAGAAGGCGAACAAGTGGTCCGAGACAAAAATTCCTGTTCACTAACAGCTAAAAATCATTTTTAACCATTCTAAAAACACGTATTCACGCTTAAGAAACACCGTTATCATATTTTTCATCTCAAAACATATAAAGCCAAATCATATCGATTCAGCTAATTCCTTGACTCTGTTTTCAATCTCAGCAAAAATTCTTTCTGCATCTGCTTCGGTCTCGAAGTAGGGGTCTTCAATATTCCAAACAACAATTCTCTCCTCACAAGCTGGGCACTTTCTCAAAACCGCGTGCTTATGTCTCGGTTCCATAGCTACAATGAGGTCATAAGCCCCCAGTTTCTTTTCTTCTATGCTTTCAGGGAAATTCTTGAGAAAGTCTAACGCGTTCTGTGCCTTCAAATAGTCTCTCACCAGTTTTGGAATCGGAATCGCAACGTGAAACCCAGCAGAATCAACATTTAAATCAGGTCTAATTTTCTTAAGCAGTGCTTCAGCTAAAGGACTGCGGCAAGCGTTGCCTGTGCATAAAAATAGAATTTTCATAGTAATTCAAGTTGTTAATCCTACTTAAATAGAATCTTTTGTTCACTCTTTGGCTTCTGCAATTAGAGTTAATTTCCAATCACTTTTACTGTACTCTCTACTCTGCTGGAAAGTCGTTTCTTCATCTATCTTTTATTCGCTTCGTTGCAATGCTATTCTGGAGTTTGCGAGCCTTGCTTTCCCCAGAAAAATGGTCAATTATCAAGCACTCTCTCCTCGATTTTCCACCCTATTTTCTGAGCGGAAACAAGAAATCAACTCAAACTCCCTTTTTCTAAAGCGGTGATTAGCCTTGGAGCTTGAAGACGTTTTTTGCTCGAAAACAAGGATGAAAATCTTGAAGCTGCTTTTTCAGTATGGCCAATTGAACACTTCAGGTATAGCATTTCGGTCAGGAACAAACTACGCTACTACTATGGGTCACTTAAACATACTTCAAGAGGAACGACTGATATCGCAAAGACTTAGCGGCAGAAGCAGATTTTTCCGATTCACAAACACACTGAAAGCAAGAGCCATAATGAAGTTGCTGGAGGAATGGGAAAGAAGATGA
>Ga0209636_10007501_pt1 | contig 11120 bp, 9 predicted proteins | sample DeeMarSWOR152_54_FD_187464 | JGI IMG/M metagenome (GOLD analysis project Ga0209636, IMG submission 187464) | Marine sediment microbial communities from White Oak River estuary, North Carolina - WOR-1-52-54 (SPAdes) (version 2) | ecosystem: Environmental > Aquatic > Marine > Intertidal zone >... | reverse complement strand
GCAGAAAAAGATAGGCGACAAAATGGAGAACGTGAGTATAATTCTTCCGACACGAAACAATGAGGATCATATAGCGGATCTACTTGACAGTATTTTTTCTCAAAGTTTCGAAGGTGAAATTGAAGTATTAGTGATGGATTCGTCGGACGATAAAACACCTGAAATTGCGTTAATGTATACTCATAATCATAATGTGAGAGTTGTTCATGTTGAACCTGAAGATTATAATTATGGCGGCACTCGTAACCTCGGTGCATCTATGACCAATGGTAATTTTCTCGTTTTCATCTCTACGGACATCGATATAAGAGACAATAATTGGTTAAAAAAGCTCGTTAAGAATCTGGAAGACCCTCTTGTTGCCGGTGTGTATGGAAGGCAGATACCAAAGGAAGATGCATCACCTATGGAAGAGTTTTTCATCAAATATACTTATCTAAACGAGAAAAAAGTCTATTACCTAGGGAATAAGGAGAAACTGACTGATTTCTTCTTTTCTAATACTAACACTGTTATAAAGCGTGAGATTTGGGAGAAAATCCCTTTACCCGAGATGCTGAAAAGCGAAGACCAAGAATGGGCTAAGAGGGCTTTGTTGGCAGGTTATAAAATTATATATGATCCTGAGGCAGCGGTTTACCATTCTCACCATTACACTTTGAAGAAGGTTTTCCGTGAATACTTCGACTCGGGAGCAACAATGCCTTATGTCTATAATGATGAGAGAATAGAACCCCCCAATTTTTTAATTAGAGGATTGAGGTATGAGGTAAGAAAGATACAGTACTTCACATGGAAAAATTACTGGAAACATATTCCTTATTCATTAATTTATGATTTTACAAAGTTTCTAGGATATTTCCTAGGTACTAAGTATAAATATATGCCTATAGGGTTGAGGAAAATTTTTTGCAGGAAATCAAATCATTGGGATAGATATCCTGATGCAGTGCCTTCTTATCAACCAAAAACACTTTATAAGGTTTAGGCAGTAATTCAGGAGATAATAAATGAAATACGAAGATATTAGAATCCTTATAACTGGTGGAGCCGGATTTATTGGCTCAGAGGTTGTGAGGCAGCTCTGTGAGAAGAAAGCTCAGGTGACTGTTCTGGATAACTTCTCATCTGGTAAAAGGAATTATATCGAAGGATTTAATGATATTAAAATTATTAATGCTGATATATGCGATGAAGGAAAGGTTTCAACAGTTTTAAAAGACCAAGAGTTTGTTATTCATCTTGCTGCTCTGCCTTTTATACCTGATAGTTATAATTTTCCTCAGGAATTTTTCAATGTAAATACTATTGGCACTATTAATGTTATTTGGCATTCCATCCAATCTGAATCTGTCGAAAGGTTTGTCCACATCTCGACAAGTGAAGTTTATGGGACAAGTAAATACATTCCCATGGATGAAGACCATCCTACTCTTCCCCACTCTACTTATGCGGTTAGTAAACTTGCTGCGGATCGGGCTGTTTACACAATGCACAAAGAACACGACTTTCCAGCCGTCATTGTAAGGCCTTTCAACTCTTTTGGTCCCAATATTACTCAACCTTACATAATTCCTGAAATTATTCTTCAACTCCTCAATGAAAATAGCACGCTGCATTTGGGGAATGTTGAAAGTTCAAGGGACTTTACTTTCGTTTCTGATACTGCTAGGGGGATGATTCTGGCTTTATCTGAGAAAAGAGCGATAGGGGAGACGATCAATTTTGGGCGAAGTGTGGATATTAAGATCAGGGATCTGGCGTTTCTGATAGCTGAATTGATGGGTAAAGAAATAAAAATTGAGACCGATCATGCTCGTTTAAGGCCATTTGACGTTGAACGTCTTTGTTGTTCTAATAAGAAAGCAGAAGAGTTACTCGGATGGAAGCCTATAATCTCTCTAGAGGATGGATTAAAGGTGACTATTGACTGGATCAAGAAAGAAGGTCTAAGCTTCAAGGATCCCTTCGCGGGATGGACTAAGACCTACAACCATAGAAGCATTAAATTTAGGTAATTATAGAAAATGGGATTCTGGTTAGGAAAAAAAATACTTGTGACGGGTGGAGCTGGGTTTTTAGGCTCCTTTATCGTTGAGAGATTGTTGAATGAAAAGAATGTAGAACCTGAAAATATCAGGGTTCCGCGAAGTAGCACCATGGATCTTAGAAGGTGGGAGAACTGTGTAGAAGCTGTAAAAGATGTTGATGTTGTCATACATCTGGCGGCCAGGGTCGGCGGAATTGGTTTCAACAGGAAATATCCTGCTACATTGTTTTATGATAACGCCATAATGGGAATCCAATTAATGGAGGCTGCGAGAAGGGAAGCTGTGGATAAGTTTGTGGCGATAGGAACTGTATGTGCTTATCCGAAACATACCCCAGTTCCGTTCCGGGAGGAAGACTTGTGGAACGGTTATCCAGAAGAAACTAATGCACCTTACGGTATTGCTAAAAAGATTTTGTTGGTTCAGGCTCAGGCATATAGACAGCAATACAGGTTTAACGCCATCTTTCTGTTACCCGTTAACCTGTACGGGCCTAGGGACAACTTTGATCTGGAGAGTTCGCATGTGATTCCCGCGCTCATAAAGAAGATGGTTGACGCGAAGTTTGAAGGGAAAAATGAGGTCGTTGTTTGGGGAACGGGAAAACCCTCTAGGGAGTTTTTATATGTCGAGGACGCCGCAGACGGTATTCTCATGGCCACTGAAAAATATGAGAAAGCGGATCCCGTGAATCTTGGCACAGGTAGGGAAATTACGATTAAAAAGCTGGTTAATTTAATCGTGGAACTTACTGGATATGAAGGTAAAATATTGTGGGATATTTCAAAGCCAGACGGACAACCGCGAAGATACCTTGAAACCAACAAAGCTAAGGAAGAATTTGGATTTAAAGCAAAAACCGATTTAAAAGAAGGACTCCTGAAAACTATTGAATGGTATATCGCGCACGAGATTGAACTAACATGAAATTGGATCAGCTTGAATTCGCATGCGCGGAGGAAAATACAATAACTATGGTTAAATAAAAAATGCATATTATATTTTTTGGTCTAGATCTTAATCATCCTTTTCAACCAACTGCTGCAAGAATAGCATATGAACTCTCTAAAAACCTTATTAAATATGGACATCAAATTACACTTTTAACAAAGGGCAAACATTCATACACAGAAAATTCTATTAATTTTTTAGGAATGCCCATCAATCCGTATCCTGCCAATTTAAATTACATTAATATCTCTAATACAATCAAAAAAATTGGACACCCAGATATTATAAACGGAATTGGCGGATTATACTCAATGTTTTTTGGCTCTCATTTGTTTCGACATTTTAAGACGCCATATATTCACACTTTGACAACGGGTGGATTTCCCTCACTTAATTTTAGTAAAAGAAAAATTAGATCGATTTGGGAATTTGCATTTGATGTAGGTTTGAAAAATCCTTTAGCTACATCCTCTACAATATTTTGGTCTCCTCGATTAATAAGATGCATAAATAATAATATGAACATTAAGGGAATTATTACACCTTCCATAAGACTATTAAAATTTATTCAAAATTATTTTCAAAAGAGTAAAGATAACCCTATTTTTCATCATATACCTTTTGGGGTTGATACAAAGAGATTTAGTCCTATTGAATTTTCTCAAAATAATAAAATTTCAAAAATTATCTATTTTGGTCACGCTAATAGACATAGAGGTTTTCTTACTTTAATAAGATCATTCAGAGTAATTAATAAAATAGTCCCAAAAATTCAACTTGAAGTATTTACGCCATCTCCCCCTCCCTTTCCAATTAGAGATAAAAAGAATATTAAAATAAATATAGGAACTGTTAGTAACATAGATTATTTTATAAAAACTGCGAAAATTATTGCTTTACCTTTTCATTTTGCGATTCCTGAATTACCACTTACAATATTAGAATCTATGGCATGTGGTAATGCTGTAATTACTACTAATATATTAGGAATACCAGAAGTTATAGAAGGAGATGTAAATGGGATTCTCGTTGATCCATATGATTCAAAAGAACTTTCAAAAAAAATCATGCATTTATTAGATGATGAAAATATTCTTGAATTGCTTAGATGCTCTGCTCGAAAATCTTCTTTGAATTACGATTGGAAAGAAATATCTATAAAATATCTAAGAATGTATAATAGTGTTATAAATGAATAACAAATTAAAATCCAATAAAGTCTTATCTTACTTTAATAATATAGCAAAATTTTATGATACAAAAATTACTGCAGGTAGTATGGGTTTAAATTATATTGATAAAGTTGAAATGGATTCTCTTATAAGTAACTTTCCTATTATTCATCGAAATAGAATTTTAGATATTGGTGCTGGTACTGGAAGAATTACAGAACAAATTGTGAAAAGTGACGCCACTATTTTAGCGCTTGATATTAGTCCAGAAATGTTGTTTATTGCAAGGAAAAAAATATATGAAGTTTATGGTAATGTTTATTTTGTTATTGCTTCAGCCGAGAAATTACCTATAAGAAATAAAACATTTGATAAAATAATATCTGTAAGAGTCATTCACTATGTCAACAATTGGAAAAATTCATTATCTGAGATTTCTAGAGTAATAACAAGAAACGGGCTAATTCTTATTTCAACCAATAATTCTTTTTCATTTTCTATTTTAGCCAAAATTTTAGGTTTGATGAAGGTTAATGTTTTCAATCCTTTTAATTTTGCAGAAGAATTAAGAAATCAGGGATTTATTACAGTAAAAATAAAGTCCTATATTCATATTCCTATTTTGTTTTACGCTATATCCAATAACTCTTTTATGCTTAAATTTGTGATAACTATCGATAATATATTTGGTTTTTTAACAAAGAGCTTGTTAGGTATTAGATTTTACATAGTAGCGAAAAAATATAGATAGTATTATAATATGAAAATAGCTTTTATATATACAATTCCTGTGTCATATAGACAACCTTTATTTAAAATTCTATCAAAAAAATATATTTTAAAATTATATTTTACTAGAGTAGATGAATTAAAAAAAAGAGAGAAAGTGATCGGAACTCGAATTCTTTCAAATATATCAATTCCTTTGATGAATCGATATAGTGAAGATGATTATGGTTCTCCAGAAATTCCGTATACTTTATTCTATTACTTACTTCATGATGAATATGATATTATAATTGCTAAGAATTTAAACTCAGTTTCAACTTACATAGCATTTTTAGCTTCACGTATAAGACGTAAGCCCTTGATTGTTTGGGAAGAAACATGGTACAAACCTACATCAGGTTTATTGAGAAAGATCATTTTTCTTCCATCTCTTAAAATGTTAAAAGTATCTGATTCTTTGATTGTATCTGGATCAAGAGCTAGGGATTTTTATCTTTCTCTCGGTTTTAATAAGAATAAAATTTTTGTTGCGCCTAATGCTAGTCACTTCTATGAAGAAGTGAATAAAATAGAATCAAAGAAAATATTAAAAAAATATAATTTAGAGGGGAAAAAAATAATATTGTATTTAGGACGATTAATTGAACGGAAAGGCATAAAATATCTCATAGAAGCGTTTAAACTAATTCAAAAAAATCATAAAAATTTTGCCTTATTAATTGCTGGTACAGGCAATGAAGAGGTAAAACTTCAAAAATATTGTGATAGTTTAGATTTACATAATGTGTTGTTCTTGGGTTATGTATCTGAAAAAGTTAAACACAACTTGTATTCTATTGCTGATGTTTTTGTTTTACCCTCAATAAAAACAGAGGGATTAGCGGAGGTATGGGGAATGACCGTTAATGAAGCTATGTCCTCTGGAACACCTGTGATCTGTACTGAAGCAGTAGGTGCTGCGTATGATCTGATAGTTGATGGATTTAATGGTTATATTGTAAAAGAAAGAGATTCCGAAGCTTTAACACAAGCAATACTCAAAACGATAATTGATAATCAAATTGCGACTAAAATGGGTTTAAGATCAAAAGAAATCGTAAAAGCACGTTTCACTTATAAGGATATGGCAGAAGGATTCTTTAAGGCAATAGATTTCGTTTTCAGACATAGGAGATAAGTGTTTCCTTTGTTGTATCTGACATAAATAAGGAATATAGATGATACAAAATAACTCTCAATTAGAAGCTAAATATCCTAAAGCTTCTTTGATTATACCGAATCTCAATGGAAAAGAGTTACTTCGTGAGTGCCTTATATCACTTTTAAATCTAGACTATCCAGACTATGAGATAATCGTATCGGATGGCGGATCAACAGATGGAACTTGTCAAATGATACAGAAGGAGTTTAAAAATGTCATTTTGATACAAGAAGAGGGAGCTGGTATAGGACGAGCAAATAATTTGGGTATGAATGCAGCAAATGGTGAAATTATTGCATTTGATCTCAATAATGATGAAGTATTTAAACAAGATTGGATAAAAAAACTTGTAGAGGTTTTACTTTCTTCACATGAAATCGGCGTAGTAGGAGGAAGTAGAATAGTTTATGGAACAAGAAATATTGTAGACGAAGGCGGTTACAGACTTAATTTCTTGTGTCTAGCTAAGAATAATCACGGCCTAATTCTTGAAAATCTTTCAAAGGATCCGCAGATTGTGGATTTTGTTGGAATTCCTGTTTTTCGGAGAAGTTTAATTGATAAAATTGGGATGTGTGATGAAGAGTATCATAACTACTTCGAAGATAGTGATTTCTGCATTAGAGCCAAGAATGCTGGATTCAAAATCATGTGGGTTCCTGAAGCTATTTCATACCATAGGCGACACTCTACAATTCCCTCTCACCAAAAAAATTTAAGTTATATAATTACAAGAAACAAACTGAGATTTATTATTAAACATTTTAGCATTAAATTACTTTTCCCAGCATTGATTTTTCAAGTTATAATGTTTCCACTTTTAAAAATTATCTATTCAATATACTTTTCTACAATTCCTATATTTCAAAGCAACAGAAATATGTCTTTGTTATATGTTGATGATGTCTCATCATATATCATGGGCGTTTTCAAGGCCTTGTGGTGGAATTTTAAATATTTAACATCTAGTTTTAAAATTCGATATGAAACACAGAGAATAATTTCTCGCACGCGCGGGCGAATGCGCACGCGAATTAACTAGAGTTATTGTGTATGTTTTAAGTTGATTACGGAGAGCTATAGATGATATCTTCAATTGTAAGCTTATTATTACTTATTCTACCGGGATATTATCTACTAAATATAGGATGGATGCGTAAGAATATAGGCTTCAATAAAGTCGACAAAATTATATTCGGTTTTATTATCTGGATTTTCTATATTGTAAGTACAGTCCTAATCGTAAAAATAATAATTCCTCAGTATGTGAGACACGTCTTTTGGTTAAATTATACTTTAGGTTTCATTATAATGGGATATTGGTTTTTAACTGATAGTCTAAGGAAATTAACACATTGGTCTGGCTTCCAAATAAGGGTAAAGCTAGCGAAATTAACTCTTGGAGGAACTCTGCCTATCATGTTGCCTATGATCGCCTTCATAGTGCTAATAACCCTTTACACGCCGTTAATATACCAATATGATGCGTTAGCGATGTATCTGATTGAGGGGAGGCAGTTGGTTGAGGATTTTGCTTTTTTAGCAAGGACTTGGCCGACATTTGGAGATAGTATGCCCGTTATGCCCATACTTTACTCTTGGTTCTTTTATTTATCGGATACTCCTCTTCTGAGATTGATCCCACTTTCTTTATTCTTCTTAACGATGTTTTTAGTATACGCAATGGCGCACAAATTATCTCCAAGAAATTCATATGTAGCATATATATCTTTGGTTTCACTGGTTTCAATGACATCTCTCCAATGGTACATGGCGAATACTTCTCTTTATATTGATTTATGCTTCATGTTTTTTTCGGCTTCTTCGATATATGCTTTAATGATTACTTTTGAGAATAAGTATATAAAAGTCAACTTCCTTATACTTGGTATAAACATAGCTCTTTTACTTCTTACAAAAGAATATGGTGTATTTCATGCATGGTTTATTTTTGGTTATCTGGTTTTTTTTCGATATAATAAAATTACAAAAAATTTTTTCTATTCTTTATTTTATAGTTTATTCTTAATTATACCATTTAGTCTACGAAATTTTAGTTATTTGATAATTTATACATTTGCTGTAAACATAGATATAACACTTGCAATTATATTCATATCTTTTATTATATTTTTATCTTTATTTATACAAACTTTTATTTTTATGAGAGGAGAATTAAAATATATAAAATTTAATTTATCAAGTTTAATTATAGTTATTATTCCATTAATTATCCCAATACTTTTTTTCATCAATAATTTGTTAGTTTTGGGTTCACCTTTAGCAAATTTAACGGAAACATATATAGAAAGTTTATATGAATTAGATATAGTTTTTACGGAATCAATAATAAAAAATATATCATTTTTTAATATTCCTAATTTATTTCTCAGTAATGGCTTACTAGCTATGAACCTTTTACCTCTTCTTTTCTTCTTATTATTTAATTTACTAATACCTCAAATACATAGAATTCAAGATAAGCACTCTAAATTACTAACTTCTTGGTTTTTTTATTTTCTATTACTTTTCTTTTTTGTCACAAATGGTTATATAAAAGAGGGATATATTAGAAGGGCTTTAATTCTAGCAATTCCAATAGCCCTAACGGTAGGCAAAGGTATCCACAATTTAATAGAACATTATTCTTTACCGAATTATACAGGTAATTTAATATATATTTCTTCTATTTCTATATTTCTTTCTTACATATGGTTTATAAAACTAGATGTTACGAAATGGTGGCAAATAAATTTCAATTCCTTAAACAATAATTTAACATATGCCCAACCGATAGAAGTCATTCTCTATGCAGCTCCATGGCTTCTTTTATTTCTCTTGATTATAATAAGTAAAAATATTATTGATCTATCTAAACTACAATACAAAAAAATCAGGTTTAAAGCTAGTGTAATAATTATTTTAATGTCTATTATAACACCCAGTATAATATTTAGTCAAGCAATAAAATATCCAAATACATGGGATCCTTCATACTATGATAAAGCAGATTCGGTGAAATCTCATACAAATCATTGGTATATACCAATAATCGACTTTTATCGTTATCAATTGAATTCTGGTAATTCGACAACTATTGGTTTCGGAGTTACTCCCATCCAATATTTTTTAGAGCGCCCCTTTATCGACCTAAATCATCCAAGAAACTGGCTCCTTTATTTACCCCTTTTCCAAGAACTCTCTGTAGACGAACTTCTCAGTTATCTTGATACGCTTGACGCACGTTATTTCCTAATCCCATCGGAAATACACGGGAGTAGGAGTAGATATGAGGCTGCATTAAAAAAGTCAACTTTATTCAAACTAATTGAAACCTCTGAAGTATTTATTGGAACTGATGGCAAGATGTATCAGTTACAGAGACTTGCTGAGTTTAGCCCTTTAGTGCTTTATGTTCTCACGCAAATTCCTACTTTCATTCCAATCGATATGGAGTCAGGAGAATACTATTCTGATCAAGAATATGATTATTATAGATTATATTATGATGAGAATATTAAAAAATGGCAGTTAAATGGATAGTAAATATTTCAGAGTTGGAGTGGAGAGTCCCATGCGCGCGCGATGAAAATATTGAATCTAAAGACATAATTATTTTAGAGGAATTAGGGAACGATGTATATACTAAAGGTATTACTACACCATTTAATAGACTCTTACACTTCAGATCAATAGGAAATTATTGCTGAGGGACTCTTTGTACAGAAAATTTCTTGCTAGGATATACGAACGAAACTATAAGCTCAGAGATTTGGCTCTCAACTTAGGATTGACCTCATCTTTAAATAATATCTTGGAGTATGCAAAGTCCTCTCGAATCGTGGAGTACCCTTGGGTATATATGAACTTAGATGAAGTTAATGTCTGTAAACGATTGTTAGATGTTGGATCTGTGGGCTCTTTTTTACCTATAGACCTAGCATCCCAGGGATATGAAGTTTGGTGTATTGATGTTAGGAAGTACGAGGGTAATGGTTTGGTTCAAAACCTCAGATGTTTTATTGGTGATGTTAGGAAGACGAGTTTTGAGAATGGTTTCTTCGCTTGTGTGATAGCCGTATCCACTCTGGAGCATATAGGCTTGGGCCGTTATGGTGAATGGCTAGAGCCTAATGGCGATATTACAGCTGTCAGAGAAATTCTAAGAATACTGTCCATAAATGGTGTGTTGTTAGTGACGCTTCCGTTCGGAAAAGAGGAAATTTTTCCTAGCCATAGGGTATACAACCAACAAAGATTACGAACAATTCTTAAGGGATTCAAAGTAGAAAGGGAGGATTATTATGCAAGAAATAAAAATGGATTTTGGTCACCTTGTGTAAAAGAAGACCTAGCAGAAACACGGTCACCAATAATCGAAATGGGTCTAGCATGCATCAAGGCTAGGAAAACCTAATTGGCAATTTTAACATATGCCTGTTGGCTTGTTTATTAAAAGAATTTTTAGGGACCTTTTTTATAATGCGTTTGCACCTTAGAGATAAAATAGATTGGGATTAGCATTATTTAAAATGTATAATAAAACAATAATAATATTAAAAAATTCAATTTTTTATAAAAATCGTATAATTTATAATATTTTTCAATTTTTATTAAATATTTGGAATAAATATGAAAATTATCTATGGACAAAATATGATGGGAGAATAATAGAACTTCCTGAATTTAATATGTATCTAGATCCTACTGAAAAAGTTATTTCTAAATCTATATTCCTCCATAAAACTTGGGAGTCATTAGAATCGGAATTATTTTGTCGCAGTATAAATAAAGGGGATATAGTAATTGACATTGGCGCCCATATAGGTTGGTATTCATTATTAGCTAGTAAACATGTAGGGAAAGAAGGACTTGTATACGCGTTTGAACCTGAACCTAGAAGCTTCAATATTTTACTTAAAAATATTAAAATAAATAATATAACAAACATCGTTCCTGTAAATAAAGCATTATCTGATTCAAGTGGCACTCAACTATTATTTATAAATCTTTATA
>Ga0209636_10007500_pt1 | contig 11120 bp, 7 predicted proteins | sample DeeMarSWOR152_54_FD_187464 | JGI IMG/M metagenome (GOLD analysis project Ga0209636, IMG submission 187464) | Marine sediment microbial communities from White Oak River estuary, North Carolina - WOR-1-52-54 (SPAdes) (version 2) | ecosystem: Environmental > Aquatic > Marine > Intertidal zone >... | reverse complement strand
TGACACTAAAGCCATGATTGAATTAGTGATATGGATTCAAGAGAAAAATCATCGTTCATATCTTTCACATAGAAAAAAGAAACTCGAAAATATGTTATACTATAATAAGTGACGTTGTAGGATTAGGTAAATGGGTAATAAGGTAATATGGTATTGGGGGAATAGGAATTCTTGCCGATTTAAATCGAGTGTTTTGAAATATATGAGAAGTTTTGAAATCAGCTTCTCATATTTCACAATAACCTTAATTTGGTCACCCGGGGATCAATGATGACTTCCTCGTTCTCAAAGTCCAGCTTGAAACGCCATTTCTGCATGGTAGCTGCACCGATTATGACCTGCTCGGAAAGACCTGAGATCACCATAAACTCATCAGAAAAGCGGTAACCATTAAGGAAGAAATCAAGCCTTACAGCCTCAGTGGCTTTAATCGTTCTTTTTTTCTCCGCCGTTTCAAATTCGAGTGGTGTTACAATTCGTTCCAGGCTTGCCAGCTTCTCTGCCAGCTTGCGCTCAATGCAGGAATAGGTGGCGCCACTGTCAAACAGACCCTCCAGCTCTTTTTCTCCTTTTGAGCCGACGAGCTTGAGTTTTTTAGCGATAATTGCCATAAAATACCCTCCGCAAAATGCCTTCTTTTCAGCTCATTTTTCCTTCCAGATTAAATATAGAAAAATAAAAAGCGATTGTCAATATAAAATTTGGCAATACTGTAAAATTAAATTGAAAATTAATGAAAGATTGATTCCATCCGCCTGAGGCGGATGGAATCAGTACGAAATTATAACCCTTAATGATTATAAATTAAAAGTCGATTGATTTCTGTCAATTTCGACAACTCCAAAATTTTTGTTGCATTTTAAGATACTTTAGCGTAAGTTACTTGAAAGTATCTTGTTAAATCAACTTGCAATCACTTGAATAGATTAGCCCTTGCGAAGGTTTCAAGCCTTCGTAAGGATTAAAATCCGAAAACCAATTCGTATTAAGTATTACTACTTAGTCATATTTAAATTTAGCAGAGGGTTATCTTGTTATTTTGGTTAAATTTTGGAGTAAATTTACTGCGTCAATTTATGCTTTGACGCAGTCAAAGCACTCAAAGCACATAATAATTCAAATCTGATTAAGTAGTGGTATAAAAATTATTGATAAATTCAGGATTATCACCATGCCAAAAATCCGCATTTTCCTCTCTTCGCCGGGCGATGTGGAAGCTGAGCGCCAGAAAGTCCATAAAGAAGTCGCCCAGATTAATCGGATGTGGGGCGATGTGTATGATGTCTCCCTGGAAGTGATCGACTGGAAGACTCACGTGATGCCCGACATGGGCAGACCCCAGCAAGTGATCAATCGCCAGATCAAAGATTATGACATTTTTGTCGGTGTGATGTGGAAGCGATTTGGGACGCCCACCGGTAAAGCAGAATCTGGCACTGAAGAAGAATTTAACATCGCTTATGCCAACTGGGAAAAGTATGGACGCCCCAGGATCCTGTTTTACTTCAGCCAGGCGCCGTTCATGCCCAAAACCAGCGAAGAAGTGACGCAACTGGCAAAGGTGCTGGCGTTCAAAGAAAAGCTGCAGCAAAAAGGTTTGATCCGTGACTATCAATCTCCAGACGAATTTGCAGATTTACTTCGGGAGCACCTGGTAAAAGTGCTGCAAGAATGGTTTCCAACAAAGAAGGCAGCAGCACCGGCTGCGGATTTCATCCGCTATCTCAAATATCTCAGGGACGATACCATGTACATCGATATTCGGGGCATGGTGAGCGGCGAAGGCAAAGTCCACCAGTTTCGCATTGATCAACTGTACATCCCGCTGAAGACAACTGGCGCCGGATTTCTTGAAGATCAGGCAGATAAAAGACGCAAGGGACATCCAGAGGAGATGATGCCCCGCGACGTAGATCTGCCGGAAGCCCTGAAACAGCCGCGGCTAATTATCAAGGGCGATCCTGGCGCCGGCAAAACCACCTTTCTGCGATTATTGACCTTTACCCTGTGCCAGAATTGGCTGGGCGAGAATGCTGGCTCAGCAGCCACGAAAATTCCCTGGCACGATCCCGCGCCATTGCCCATTTTTATCCGCCTCGGCAGATTGACCGAGCATATCCGACAATGCCACGGCAAAGATGCTATCCGGGACGATAGCCCCGAATGCCTGCTGCGCTTTCTCGGTGACCAGGGTCGTGAATTCAACTGGAAATTGAAGGGGGAAGATTTTCGCCGTGAGTTGGAAACAGGACAATGTTTAATCCTGCTCGATGGATTGGACGAAGCGCCAGATTCACAAACCCGTGAAATCGTGAGCGCGCTGGCAGCCAATATCCTGAAAGCCTACCCCAAATGTAAGGTGGTGTTGACCAGTCGTCCTGCTGCCTTGATTGGCGAAGCAATTCCCGCTGGATTTACGCTGGTCGAGATTGCTGCGCTGGATGACGAAGCCATGCAAATCTTTTTGAAGCTCTGGAGCGCTGCCCTTTATCCCGAAGCGCCTGAAAAATCTCAGCAACATCAAAAAGATCTGGGTGAAGCACTGCAATCCCGCCCCGAGATTCGGCGCATGGCAAAGACGCCAGTCATGCTCACTGCGCTGGCAGTGGTTCACTGGAACGAGCATCGTCTGCCAGAACAGCGGGTTGAGCTTTACGAATCGATTATCACCTGGTTGCTGCGCTCCCGTGCCCAGCGGACAGGCAGGCTCAAAGCCGATCGCTGCCGCAAGCTGCTGCGAAAGCTGGCATTGGAAATGTTCATCCATTCCGATGGCAGGCAACGGCAGGTCAATCTCCACTGGGCTGCCGAGACGCTGGCGGATGAATTTGAGTCTACCAAAACAGACAAACCACTGGAACAGGCCGGCTACTTTTTACGTGACGAGATGGTGGATAGCGGCATTATCGTGGAACGGGGCAAGCGATTGGAGTTCTGGCATCTCAGCTTTCAGGAATATTTAGCCGCTTATGAGATTGCTGGCTTGTTAGAAAAAGAACAACTGGAGCTATTGTTTCACAACGAGCGACTCTACCAGGGCGAATGGCGCGAAGTGATTTTATTGCTTGCCGGTGTGCTCTATAAGCAGGGCGAAGAAAAGATCAATCATCTGATTGATGCCGTGATCGACCGAGGTCCGCAACAAACCGGGCAAAAATTTTTGACGCCATTGGCAAGGGAAGTGGCGCTGTTGGGCGGCATTGTCCGTGATCTCTCGCCGTTTGATTTTGAGCCTTCCAATCCACGTTGTCCTGAAATCAGCAAAAGCGTCTTAGGCATTTTTGAGAAAGAAACGTTTCGTCAGATTCCAGTTCAAATCCGCATCGAAGCGGCTGATGCCCTGGGCAAAGTGGGCGATCCACGACTGGAAGGCGATCCCATGGTAGATATCCCTGGTGGGATTTTCTGGATGGGAGCGCAGAAACGCGATAAAAACAAACCCAACTATGATGAAGAAGCTTATGAGGAAAAAGACGATTGGAATGAATCCCCTGTCCATCAAGTGGAACTATCACCCTTCTCCATCAGTAAATATCCCATCACTGTGGGACAATACCAGCGGTTTATCGATGATGGAGGGTATGAAGATGAAAAGCATTGGATCAACGGCGGCTTTGGAGAATTTAAGCAGCCTGATGAATGGCAGGATCAGTTGCCGTACCCCTCTCGTCCAGTTGTTTATGTCAGTTGGTATGAGGCATCGGCTTACTGTCATTGGGCGGGAGGAAGACTGCCCACCGAAGCCGAATGGGAGCGGGCTGCCCGTGGACCAGATCCAGCATATCGAAAATATCCCTGGGGCAATAAAGAACCGGATGGCGAAAGGGCTAATTTCGATGAAAGCAAAATTAATCAGGTCACACCAGTTGGTATCTTCCCGGAAAGCTGTTCCCCTGAAGGAGTAATTGACATGGCTGGCAATGCCTGGGAATGGTGCTGGGATTGGATTAGTGGAGACTATTATCAAATTTGTGCGAAACATGGTGTGATTAAAAATCCCAAGGGACCGGATAAGGGAGATGGCCGTGTGTTGCGTGGTGGTGCGTTCTACAACGTTCGTGAGGATCTGCGTTGTGCCTACCGTGACAGCAGGTATCCACACTATCGGAGCGTCGATGTTGGTTTTCGTGTGGTTCGTTCGCTTAGTCATGATCGTTTTTGAGAATCTGGTAATCTGACCCTTTGGAAATCTGAATAGAATGGGATGAGGGATATGGAGGAGGTTAAGGATTGGGGGTCTGGGGGCGAAACCCCCAGCCGCGATTTTTTTGAAATTTGCCAACCTGGCACGCACCTGGCAGGTCAAGCCAAAAATCGGAGACATAAAATGTTAAATGATCTTATTATTTTCAAAAAGAGCTATGATTTTTCCAAATGGTTGTTCAATCATACCAATAAATTCCCTAAGAGCCACCGTTTCAGCGTGGCGGTCAAAATAGAAAATGGGATGCTGGAATTTTTACGCTGTATCACGGTTGCTAATCATCGGAAGCAAAAATTGCCGTTATTAAGAACTGCGGATGAGGAGTTAATTTCGCTGCGAATTTATTTTCGTCTGAGTCATGACTTTTAGGGGGTGGGATAAAATAAGTTCTTAATTTATTTTTTATAACTCATTAGTTTTATATGGAAAGAAAATTTCAGATATCCAAATTATTTAATCCCACCCCCTGAAATTTATTTCCACCTCCTCGTATGAATATGGCATCAAACAGATGGAAGAAATTGGGAGGATGTTAGGGGGCTGGATCAAGAGTCAGAGTTTGTAGCGCAAGATGGAATCTTGCGTTACAGATGGGGTGAAGCCAGAAGCGCCGTGTGTTGCGTGGTGGTGCGTTCAACAACAATCGAGAGAATCTGCGTTGTGCCAACCGTAACAACAGGAATCCACACAATCGGAACAACAATGTTGGTTTTCGTGTGGTTCGTTCGCTTAATCATGACAATCAATCAAGAATGTGCCACGCGCTTGCAACGTGCGTGGCCTGTTATAAAACTGATGCCAGCCGTTTACGAACTGCTGGACAGAACCGATCATGACAGGCTTCCTCCAGTAGCGATTTCCGACAATGTCGGAATGAAGCTCAAACAAGTGAGGTGGCGGTAGCCCTGGTAGGTCTTTAAAAAATCGAACGGGATGCTGTCACCGAAATCCAACAGATGGAGTCCACCTCGCAGGTGGACTCCATCTGGGTATTAGATATGAAACGATACAACAATCTCTGGAATCAACTGATCTCGTTTGAAAACATTTTTCTTGCTTTCCGCAACGCGGTGAAGGGTAAAGGAAACAAACCGTACGTACTGGCTTTTGTTATGAATCTGGAACATAACCTGGTCCAATTGCAATCGGATCTGGTCAACAAAAGCTATCAGCCTGGCAAATACAATACCTTTTTTATTTACGAACCCAAGAAACGCATGATTTCCGCTGCCCCGTTTTGGGATCGAATTGTGCATCACTGTTTGATTAATATCATTGGTCCGATTTTTGAAGCCACTTTTATTCAACAGTCTTATGCCAACCAGGTGGGCAAGGGAACGCATCGGGCCATTCGGGATGTGCAAAGTGCCATGCGGCTTGACAAATATGTTTTACATTGTGATATAAAAAAATACTTCCCTTCGATCGATCAGATCAAACACTCGTTTCAAAGCTGGCTGGGACATGCGAAACAGGCGCATACCTATGCGTTGAGGAAAGGATTATTGAAAAAGATTTCGTTTAAAAGAAATGGGTGACCTTTTTTGAGATGTACCGCACAATTTAAGCTGATGCCGTCCGCCACAGGCCTGAACTTGTCCCATATCTTTTACTCGACACATGGGTACGGTTTAATTAGCATAATCGTTTGCGTGTACATGAAGTTAGCCAATTTTAAAAGTGATTCAGACTTTTTAAACCTTATTTTATTATTTTTTTAACCTTAGTAGCTTTTGAAATCAACAAAAATTAAACCTTATTAGCTTATTGGTGAATAAAGTAATAAGGTTTGAGAAGTTGGTTATCTCAGGCTACTAAGGTTGAAGAAAAATAAAATAAGGTTTTAGATAATGCAATTATACTCGTTACGGTTAAGAATTTCAGTGTTACTTGTCATTGCGAACGAAGTGAAGCAATCTCTTTAATCATTGTAAATCAAAAGATTACTTCGCTCCTCTTCGTTTCGCTCGTAATGACTGGATCATGAAAAATTAATCCGTATCATGTATATTATAGATGTGGTGAGCTATTGCCAATTAATAAGCATGGAGAACTGTCACTCCCGGTGTCCATTAATAAGGATATGGGTAAAGATGAGGCTCTGGCGGATGGCATCAGTAATAGATTTTCGAAGGAGGAATAATGGAATTCATCATCAAACTCTGGAACCAACTATCACCGGAAATACAAGCGGTATTAACATGGATTTTTGATAAACATCTCAAGGAGACGATAACAGTACTGATTGCCTTCATTTCATGGTTGTCACGGCGAAAGCTCGGTCGTTTTATCAATCGGTTTCGGGCCAGACGGACATTAATCAAAAAGCTGAAACCAGATTATACCTCACAAGAAATCGAGCGCGGCACAAAATATTATATTTGGCCCGAATGCCAGAGCGTTGATCCTGCCCAGAGCGATGAAGTCCGTCATACCATTGCCATACGCAATGATCTCTGCAAAGAAATGGATCGATTACTCAGTCAGGACACCGTCCATAAGCATTTTATTTTGTTGGCAGATACCGGCATGGGGAAAACTTCGTTTTTCTTGAATTATTTTGCCCGCCATTTGAGGCGTTGGCGCAAACCTGTTCGCATGGAGTTAATTCCATTAGGTGCACCAGGATTGAAGGAAAAATTAGCAAAGCTAACCACGTCTGAAAAAGCAGAGACTGATAATACCATATTGTTGTTAGATGCCTTTGATGAAGATACCGAAGCGGTTAAAAATCATGTTCAACGCCTGGCTGAAATTATGGACTGGACACGGGATTTCTATCGCATCGTGATTTCCTGCCGCACCCAATTTTTTCCACGAGATGAAGAAATTCCAGTCGAAACCGGGATCATTAAAGTCGGTCCCAAAAAAGCTGGCGAAAGCCCACAATTTACTTTCTATAAAATATACCTCTCACCTTTTAGCGATGATCAAATTCAAGCCTATTTGAAACGGCGTTTTTCATTCTGGCAGAAACGATGTCGCAAATTAGCCCAGGATATTGTGAGACAGGTTCCCAACCTGGCTGTTCGTCCCATGCTATTAGCTTATGTTGATGACTTGATTAATTCGGGCAAATCTTTTCAAAATTCTTTCCAGATATATAGTGAAATGGTGGAGGCATGGCTGGAGCGAGAGCGCCGAAAAGTTGCTGAAAAAGAAGCACTGAGTGATTTTTCCAACAAACTGGCAGTGGATTTATTTTTGAATCGTGAAAACCGAGGAGGCGAACGAATCCCCTTTCAGGAAATTGAGCCGTTGGCAAAGAAATTTAAAATTGAGCTGGAAACCTGGAAATTAGCCGGGCGATCTTTACTCAATCGCGATGCAGAGGGGAATTATAAATTTGCCCATCGGTCGATTATGGAGTTTTTGTTTGCAACCAGGATTATTGATGGCGATTCTGAAGCCAGAAGATTGCCTTACAATAATTGGACCGAACAAATAAAAAATTTTGTAGTTGAAGGATCAAAAAATAAATCCTGGACTAATTTCGGTGATTTCATTCGTCCTATTGAAAGTGATAGAAAATTTTGGTTAAGTCTTGATATTTTTGTTTATTTCAAAGGTGGAAAATTTAAAATGGGGGATACTGGCAAAACTACTGAAGTTAAACCTTTTGAAATAGCAATCAAGCCAGTGACCAATCGGGAATATGAAGAATTTGATCCGTCCCACCGTGAAAAGCGTGATAAATATTCAGATCAGGATGATCAGCCAGTCGTTTATGTTTCCTGGGAAGATACCAATAAATATTGCCAATGGTTAAGCAAAAAAACCGGGCAGAATTATCGATTGCCAATCGAAGCAGAATGGGAATTTGCTGCCAGCGGTGGCGGAACAAGAGAGTATCCCTGGGGTAATGAGGAACCAACACCTGAACATGCCAATTATAATGAATCAAAAATTGGAAAAACGACACCAGTCGGTTCTTATCCACTGGGCTTGACGCCAGAAGGTTTGTTCGATATGGCTGGCAATGTCTGGGAATGGTGCGCTGACTGGTATGACGAATCTAAAGATAGCCGTGTGTTGCGTGGTGGTGCGTTCGGCAACGTTCGTGAGATTCTGCGTTGTGCCGTCCGCGGCTGGCTCAATCCTCTTAGTCGGATCGACAACTTTGGTTTTCGTGTGGTGCGTGCGCTTAGTCATGATCGTTTTTGAGAATCTGATAATCTGACCCTTTGGAAATCTGAATATTTGCGCGCGACAAATTTTTGACAAACGTGCCACGCACTTGCAAAGTGCGTGGCACGTTTGGTCCTCCATAAATAAATTTTGTACTTGACAAATTATAAATAATGTCTTATATTTAGGCGATAAATATAAAGTCTACTTTATAATTGCAGAATTTTTGAGAATAATATGTTTGACCGTTGGTATGCCAGCCCATTGCTGAAAAAGCTAAAGCGTCCATTCGTTCATATCATGTTTGGCGCCCGTCAGACCGGCAAGTCGACACTTTTAAATTCGCTAATACCGCCAAATGCCCTGCGCATCGATCTTTCCAATCCATCGGTGCGATCATTACATTTAGCTCGATCCGATGAATTAGTTAAGCGGTGCCGTGCTTTACCATCAGATCGGCAGGCTCGGTTTGTTTTTGTGGATGAAGTCCAGTCCGTACCAGCGATTTTCGATGCTGTTCAACATTTGTACGATGCTGATAAACAACGCTGGCGGTTTGTCCTCTGTGGCAGTTCGGCACGCAAACTGCGCCGTACCAATGCTAATTTGCTTCCCGGGCGCAGTTTTTTGCATCGACTGTATCCATTGATATTAACCGAACACCCGACGCCGACAGATATTGTGGATACGGAATCACTGTTACCGATGTCGTGGGAAAAGCATCCCTCAAATCTCTTTCCCGCCTGGGATCTGGAATCGCGACTGGCGTACGGATCACTTCCTGGAATCGTCGCCAGTGAAGAAATAGATCGACCTGAGCTATTGAAAGCATATTCAGTCGTTCATTTAGAAGAGGAGATTCGCCGTGAAGCGATGGTCAAAGATTGGGGTGCTTTTTTACGCTTTCTTCAATTAGCGGCTGCTGAATCGGGTCAAATTCTCAATTATACCGCCATCTCCCAGGAAACCGGGATATCGAAACCAACCGTAAAAGATTATTATCAACTATTAGAGGATATGTTTATCGGCTTTCGGATTCCAGCTTATAGTAAAAGTCCCAGAAAAAATATACTTTCAACTCCCAAATTTTTGTTTTTCGACCTGGGAGTGAGGAATGCAGCCACTGGATTGACTCCCTCGATTGATGTTGTAAATGCCAATCCTGGACCTTTGTTTGAACAATGGGTAGGCATTGAGTTGTGGAAACGATTGCAGTATTTTGGTGCTGGTAATCTTTATTATCAACGAACTCGTGACGGCGCTGAAGTAGATTTTATTGTTGAACGTAACAGCCGTTTATTGCCGATTGAAGTTAAGTGGACCGAACGACCTTCTTTACATGATGCGAGACATTTGCTGACTTTCATCAAAGAGAATCCAAAACAAGCTAGACGCGGTTATATTATATGTCGATGTGCGTACCCACTGGAAATTAATGAAAAAATCTGTGCATTGCCCTGGTATTCTTTGTAGTGAACATGCCACGCACTTTAAAAGTGCGTGGCACGTTTTATCTCGTTTAGTAATTTTCCAATTCTATCCAAAAAATCGGAGTGGATATGAGATTGATCAGTTCTCTTTTAATGTTTATGTTAGTGACTCAAACTTACGCTAGGGAAATTAAAGCATATAAAATCCAAACAAAAATCACCCTCGATGGAAAAATAGCAGAATCAGAATGGTCGTCGAATATCTTTCAATCAAATTTCATCCAGATGGAGCCAGATAAGGGTGAGCCATCCCGGGAAATCACCCGGGTTGCGGTTCAATATGATGAAAAAAATATCTACGTGGCGTTTATCTGTTCGAAATCCTACCCCGATCCCATCGTTGCCCGGCAGGCCCGTCGCGATCAATTGGAGAAACGGGATGATGTGGTGGTAGTGGTCTTGGATACCTATCACGATTCCCGCTCTGCCTTCTGGTTCATGACCAATGCGCTCAATACCCAGGTGGATATGCGGATCAGCGATGATGGGAAATATACCGACACGGAATGGGATGCTGGCTGGGAGGTAAAGACGGCAATCAATGATAGCGGCTGGACAGCCGAATTTGCCATTCCATTTAAATCGCTGCGTTTCAATCCGACCAAGAAAACCTGGGGGATAAATTTCGGTAGATTTATACCTAAAACACTGGAAACATCCTATTGGGCAGGCGTAACTGATAATGATTTCCGGGTCTCACGATTTGGAATTCTCACTGGATTAGATTTCCCCCGGGCTCAATCGCAATTAAGGTTTATTCCGTATACCACCACACGATACGAAACGTTTTCCAGCGAAAAATGGGATAATATGACTGGCCTGGATATGGAATATCGTTATAAAAATAACATCACAGCTAACCTGACTTATAATCCCGATTTTGCCACTGTTGAAGGAGACCGGGAGCAGATCAATATGACGCGGTGGGAGCTTTCCTTTCCAGAGAAACGAAAATTCTTCCTTGAAGGCGGGGAGTTGTTCCAAAATCGGATCACCGCTTTTTATTCACGACGTATCGGTGAGATCAATTTCGGGGGAAAAGCCATTGGCAAAACCGGTCCCTACACTTTTGCCCTCATCGGCGTCAACGCGAAAAAGATCGATGACAATCCCTTAACGAAAGATGAGGATGAATCTTTCCCCAGGCATAATCTGGGTGTTGTCCGCATCAAGCGGGATGTGTTAAAAAGCTCCACTATTGGGATGATGTTTATTGATAAAGAATGGCAGGGAGCATATAATCGGGTGTTGAGCCTGGATGGTGTATTTCATTTTCCCAATGAGTTTCACTTCACGAC
>Ga0209636_10007499_pt1 | contig 11121 bp, 6 predicted proteins | sample DeeMarSWOR152_54_FD_187464 | JGI IMG/M metagenome (GOLD analysis project Ga0209636, IMG submission 187464) | Marine sediment microbial communities from White Oak River estuary, North Carolina - WOR-1-52-54 (SPAdes) (version 2) | ecosystem: Environmental > Aquatic > Marine > Intertidal zone >... | reverse complement strand
GATTTCTTCAGCCACATTCTTCTCCTTTGGCTCAAAGGTGCCAATACATCCTCTTAATTGCCCATGCTTATGAAGAGAAACAAAAACCCCCGCCCGCTCTCTCATTTCCGGAGTTAACTCCCTCGGCTTGGGCGTTTTACCCTCCCGGATATAGCTTTCCACAGTCTCCTTAGCCAGTTCTACCACAGGATGAAGTCCCCTTGCCATAAATCACCTCCCTTCCCACACCCTTCCCTCTCCCTAGATGGGAGAGGACCAAGGTGAGGGTGACAACTTACCTTAAAGCCTCTCTTATCACTTCCAAAACTCCTTCTACATTTTTCAGAACTTCATTGTTCCAGAATCTTAGAATATGATAGCCTTCCCCTTTTAGCCATACTGCCCTCTCCTCATCCTTCTCCGTTATCCCGCGCTCATTGTGCTGACCACCATCAATTTCAACTATAATTCTGTTTTCAAAACTGGCAAAATCAACAACATAATGACCTATAGGCTGCTGCCTTCGAAATTTCACGCCTTCCAATTGCCTGTTCCTCAATCTTGCCCACAGGGTCTTTTCCGCCTCTGTTTGCCTTTGACGAAACTCACGGGCAAGGCTTGCTTTATTTCCTTTCACTTCCCGCTTTTAACCCTCACCTAAAATCCTCTCCCCAAATGGGAGAGGAAAATCATGTCCGGAAATTAAGCTCAGCTCCGCAGAACTTACACTTCGAGCCATCTAGCCCCACTACCTGAGTATCATAGCCAATGCGATGCACAACTGCCTTGCTGCAAGAATAACACACGGTATTTTCATACTCGTGCCCCGGCACATTGCCCAGATAGACAAATTTCAGCCCCGCCTTTTTCCCAATCCGATAAGCCTTTTCCAAGTTGGATACCGGCGTAGCCGACAGATGGGTAAATTCGTGCAGGGGATGGAAACGAGTTACGTGCCAGGGAGTAAGTTCACCCAGGTTATCTCGAATCCAGGTAGCAATGTTCTTGAGCTGCTCCTCGTCGTCGTTCATCGTAGGAATGATATTGGTCACCACCTCAACATGCATATCCCATTTCTCCTTAGCCCGCCTGGCGACGTCCAGAATGCCCTGCCACCGAGGAATCTTAGCTAGCTGACGATAGAACCCGTCGGTGAAACCCTTGACATCCACCCTCCAGGCATCAAGCCAGGGACCTACGGTATCCAGAGCCTCGGGCGTGGCATAGCCATTGGTCACATACACAGTATATAGATTATTTTCTTTGGCCAGCCTGGCTGAGTCCAGCGTGTATTCAAACCAGACCGTCGGCTCATTGTAGGTCCAGGCAATGCCCTGACAATTATACATCTTGGTTAGCTCTATCTCTTTTTCCGGGAGCAATTGCTGTGAACCTCGCGGGATATCTACACAGGAAATCTCCCAGTTCTGGCATCCCTTGCAGTGGAAATTGCATCCCCAGGTGCCTAAGGAAAAAGCATAGGTACCAGGGAAGAAATGAAATAGAGGTTTTTTCTCAATATGGTCGGCTGCCATCGAGGATACCTCGGCATAATTCATGCTGAAGAGCTTGCCATCCCGATTGATGCGCATACGGCAGACGCCAAGCTTATCGGGATTAATAAGGCACCGCCACTGGCAAACATGACACCTCACCCTGCCACCAGGGAGTGTCTCATAGAGCAACGCCTCCCTCTCCATCATTTACCATTATACCACCGAGACCTACCCCAACATAATCATAGTCTTCTACATAACTTACTACGAAACACCTCTTCCTTGACGGCAAGAAGCAAACAGCCAGATTTGTAGTGCGACCCTTCAGGGTCGTTCCCGTTCCTTCCTCAATTAAAGTATATCGCCAATGTCATCTCCACTGGCGCCACCAGCATGAGACTCAAACTAAGCAACAAGCCGCTAATCTCCAGCCCGCGAGAGCAACTGTTTCGAAGACGCTGTTACCCGCTGCTCACAAGGGGTAGTCCCATAGAAGAACTCTTACCAACCTAGCCAAACAGGGTTATTCCAACCCGCAGCGAGGTGGTAAGTCCGGGTTCCGTAGGTTAACCAGCACTCCTCTGTTACCTTGACCCAGTAAGCCGTGTACATACATAACGTATCGAGGTTATTCTGAGCAGGCAGCAACGTTGGATCAAACCAGGTCCACCCATTCACCGCTGTAGGCACGGTAGTGAACGGATCAAAGTTATACGCTATAACCAGCTTACCCTCGGTAATCAGGCTGGCAAATCCCACTTCTGGACTGGGCTCATCCTGGCACAAGTCACCCGTGGTGAATTCCCAGACAGGCCCCACGGTTGACACCGCATGGTTATCCGTAGCGACTATCTGCCAGTAATATTTGGTGTTGTAGGCCAGAGCCCCCTGATCATATATGGTCCCTGATTGATCGTTGGAGACCAGTGGTGGACTTCCGCTGGTGCCGAAATAAACATCATAGGTTACTGTATCCGCAACATCAGGATCGCCACCACTCCAGCTCAGGTCAGCGTTTACATCTACGCCAGTAGCATGGTTCACCGGTGAGGGATTACTTGGTAAGTGTGGCGGACTATTTAGCCCCGTACCGGTGGTAGCCGAGGTCTGGGCATAGCTATCTGACCATTGCTCACTTCCCTGGACATAGGACCAGGCCCGGTAGTAATAGGTGGTGTCTGGGGTCAGACCTGTATCCGATATGCTGTTCCCCTCCCCGAAATAAACTTGAGTGCCATCGTCCCTATATTCCGGGTAACTGCCTTCCTTCCTCTGTACCTTTGTCTTTTGCGCCCCCTCTCCCTTAATCCACGACAGATTTATCTGACTGGTGCCGGTAGCACTAGCAATAAAGCTACTAGGTGCGTCAGGTTTGGTCAAGAAGCTTAGCTCATAGCCACTACCAGTCCCAGCGCTGTTCTTCGCCTGAGCTATGAAGTAGTACTTGGTTCCCCTGGCGAGGCCAGAAATAACCATACTGAAAGATTGACCACTGGTTTTAGCATCTATGCTCCAGTCAGTGTAAGTGTAAGGACCTCCCGGGGTAGGGCTATAGCCAAACCGATACTGGCAGGCTTCACCACCATCATTGTCTACCACACCATTGACAGTGGCAGTAGCCTTCCCCACGAACGTAACATCAGTTGTGGCCACCGTCGGCGCCACTATTGATGTCGGGACGAAACTAACATCCAGAGTTTGCCAGTAGAAACTATGGTAGGGGGGATTAACGCAGTTATAAGCCATGTCCATATTTATGCGGAAAAGCCCATTGGGACGCTCTGGAGTCGTTCCCCAGCTATTCAGCATAACCCAGTATGAATTACCCGGATCTTCATCATTGTAACCGACACAAAGAACGGCGTGTCCGCTACCCTCAGAATATTTGTAAGGAATTCCACAAAACTGGTCCATTTCATACACGACACTCTCATTTCCCGAGACCCAAAAATTTAAGAAATCCTCGTAAGCGGATCGATCCGGCCAAAGGAAGGCAAACCACACAGCCTTATCCTGGTCGAGGATATTCTTGATATTGGCAATTGCCGCGGCTTGGCTGACCTCCTGGGTTGGAATTGTCACAGCCTGAATAGAAGAGATGGAATATTTAGGGATAGTGGAGATGGTATCAGCAGGCACACTACTAGAATCGTCCCCGCACTGCCGACCGCCATCTTGCCACTGGGCATTGGTATTCGACCAGGGGATAGCTATACCAGCCTCGTCATAGAAATCCGCGACGTCCGATAGATCCCCCCCGCAGCAAGCCCAACCAGGCCCGCTTCCATCATTATAGTTTGAGTTTACATATTGAATGGAGAGACGGTCTTTTATCTCCTCTTGAACATCGAGAGCAACCTCCATAATGCCTGTACCTGCCCAGACCCAGCAATTCCCACAAACACCCTGGTTGCGCTCGCCCGGAGTATATTCCAGGTGGCCAAGAAGGTCTTGCGACCCACCTGGGCTGGCAGCTTCCCACGACTTCATTTCCACTTGGGCTAACGGCGCAGTGTTGTAATCTTCTATCCACTTTTCCAGGGTCTCCTGGTCGGGATGCATAACAGGATAAGTCCTGCCGCTGTGCTCTGCCCCGATACTGCCCTCTGAGGACAGGGCTAAAACTAGACATAATAAGATGAGAATAGCTATTAACTTCTTCATCCAGACCTACTACATTATCAACTGCCTATCGGCATATCGGGATTATTATACTCAATGGTTCGGAGTTTAGATGGAACAACAAGCTTTGTCAATGACTAAAAAGTCATGCCCCCAGGAGAAAGTTCCGGTTTCAAGTTGAGATTCCAAGTCTTGTCAACCATGCATAGAGGCCATATCCTGACAGGAAGTGATTATGAGCGCTGTCCTTAACGTTCAGCTGAGCTCAGGCAGGGGTTTCGGCAATAGAGTAGAGTCGTACTGCGAGCCTGCATAGTCGTGGACCATTCTTTCCCCAAATAAAGTGTACCGCCAATGTCATCCCCACTGGCGCCACCAGCATGAGACTCAAACCAAGCAACAAACCGTCAAGCTCCAGCTTGCGAGAGCTGTTTCAAAGACGCTGTTTCCCGCTGCTCACGAGGGGTAGTCCCCTAGAAAAACTCTTACCACCCTAGCCAAACAGGGTTATTCCAGCCCGCAGCGAAATTGTAAGTCTCGGTCCCATAGGTTAACTGGCAATTCTCCGTTACTTTGACCCAGTAGGCCGTGTACTTGGATAACTTAGCGAGGTTATTCTGAGCAGGTGGCAATGCGGGATCATACCATGTCCAGCCATTCACGGCCGTGGGCAAGGTAGTGAACGGGTCAAAGTTATACACTATAACCAGCTTACCCTCAGCAATCAGGCTGGCAAACCCCACTTCTGGACTGGGCTCGTCCTGGTCGAAGTCCTCTGACAGTGCCGCCCATATCTCGCAGCCCTGTCCGAAATACGGGTTTGCCGTACCAACATATAGACTGCCGCTGACCATAGTCCTCAAGCCATAGTTGTGCGGGTTACCGAAGCCATCCAGAGAAACTGACTCCCAAGTGATACCATCGCTCGTCTTCCATAAGTCCGCCCCGGCAAACGGGCCAATCACCTCCTGCATCTGCATTATCTGCTCCTGGGACAGACCAAATAGACCAAATGTTTCGGCGAGCAGTTCTTTAGGCAAGCACGACAGCAATGAGCTGAGGTCAAGTGTTCCCAAATACAGGACGCCGTCGTATTCCTCCAGCGACCAGCAATAGAAGTTTAAAGGAGTTCCGAAGCCGGCGGGCAGCCCGCTTATCGGGATACCCCTCTCAGGGGTGGTCGAGTTCGGTATACCCACGAACTCGGGATAGCTTCCAATCACTAACTCCCAATTGTCATATTTGTCGATGCGGATGAGGTCAAAACCCTTGAAAGTCTGCGCAAGCGCCCCGTTAAAGATGGGCAGGGAGATACTGCCGACATAGAGATAGTCGTCCAGTACCTCTATAGACGCACCCCAGTAGTTCCGCGAATCGCCCGCTCCCTCTGTGACAATCTGCTTCCAATCGCCACCGGCAAGCACATCCGTGTTGGCCGGGTCTTCTACTGTGCTCCTCCACACTTCGAAACCATAGATAGTACCTGTATTCAAATCCAGCGTTCCTTGCGTAGTCACATAGAGACAGTCGTTAAAGCTTTTCAAGCCTATAACCTCGGTGTTTGTCGTGCCCGCGAAGTCAGCTACCTTGGTCCAGCCGTCATTGGCGGGATCAGCGCTGGCAAAGATGGCAGCCCTGGCAGGGTCTCCAATTGATGTGCCCACGTATAACTTGCCCTGGTGCACCGTCATGCCTCTGGTGTTCGTCCCCTCTAGTCCTGTGTGGTTCACCGGTTGCCAGGTTCCAAGGTCGCCGCTGGGCGATGTCAGGATGAGCGGGTTAGGCACCGGACCGAAGCCAAGGAGCTCATCAAAGCCGGCGACGCCAGCATAGATGGCCCCGTTGAAGCTGGTCATAAACCTATATCCCACCCCTTCGGGGAAAGGAATATCGTCTGGTGGCGGCTCCGGGTTCGGTATCATTACTGTCGCTGCCTGGTGTACGCATTCCCAGCCACCACTGTGATACCGCCAGATTTCTGAATGCATATCATCAAGAAACTGTGCATACTCTTCAGGCCCTGCTCCCGTGGGGTCATGAATCTCTGTCACGATGCCTTCCGGTATGGCGCCAGGCCAGAAAAGGCTTAGCATGATATAGCCGCAGTTCCGTCCTGTCCCCACATAGAGGTCTCCATCGGACTTTGTCATGGACCAGGCATAATTGTTCCTGGCGTCACCGAAGCCACCCCCAAGAGGGTCAGAAATTTTGGCGAAATCCTCATTATCAAATCCACCTACCGGAGCCGCGGGCTGGGGATAATATCCGGGAAGAAAACCAAAAACATGGTCATCGTTGACCCACAGAGTAGTTAAACCGAGTTCGAGCACAAGCTGCATATCGCCAGTGATAGGGTCAAGTTGCTGCGAACCAAGCTCTGATGAAGCATCCAACCAGTAGACCCAGAAGCGCAAGTCCTGGTCGGGCGGCACCAAAAAACCGCACTCAACGTAGACCAGGTCTCCGCCGGGCTTATCCACCTCGTCTGTATGCCACTTCAGCAGAGAGGCGAGTAAAAAAGCCAGGTCTTCGCCATCGCCACTGCCCTGATTCAACGTTTGCTCCGGGCTGGCCCAGGCCTCGGCAACACCGTAGTTATTCTCATCTTCCACGTAATTTATATTCTCATTGACCCACTGAAGTGCCTCCGCAACTTCGATGCTACCGTTGACACCATCGAGAATACCGTCCGCCTGGTTTCTCCAGGCAGCTTCCTCCAGCCATGGTGTTCGGTCCCATTGAATTGCATGAACAAGCTCACTACCTTCGTCATCCTCAAAGGTTGCTGTCCCCTCGGTCAGAATTTGCGTAATCTGGCTCTTGGTCCAGTAATCAGCCTGGCCTGGCAGTTCCGTGGTGAAGTCCCACACAGGACCGACTGTTTGTACCCCGTGATTGTCTTCAGCCACTATCTTCCAGTAATATTTGGTGTTGGGGTCCAGGGTTCCCGGGTCGTAAGTAGTTTGTGACTGCTCACTGGAAACCAGAGTCGTTGCTCCCGTGGTGTCAAAATAGACGTCGTAGGTTACAGTATCTCCAGGGTCAGGGTCGCCCCCCGTCCAGCTTATATCGGCATCTACCGGAATGCTAGCGGCATGATTTGCTGGTGAGGGATTGCCCGGTGAGTTCGGTGCGCTATTTGGTGGGGCAGTGGTGAAGCTCCAGGTATCGCTCTGTGTGCTATCCTCACCGTCATCGGCTTGGGCATACCAGCTATATGTGGTATCGTCAGCAAGTCCTGACCAGCCAACCTCCGCCCTGCTGCCACTGGGAACACCAGCATCTGTGCCGATGACGCTATTATCTGAGGCATCGAAGAAGGTAACGGTCATAGCGTCATCATCGATGTCACTGACCGCAACGCTCAAAGTGACTGGCTGGTAAACGCCAGTGGTATCATTTTCTGGTGAAGGCGTATGGGGCATATCAGGCGCTGAGTTTGGTGGGGCAGTATATGTCACCGGGCCGTCCATGGGCAAGGTGCGGTACTCCACGGGAATTTCTTCGGTGATATCCCGCCAAAATAGAATTTTAACCTCAGCTTTAATAAGTTCGCCGCTTACATTGTAAGTGCCAGATTGGCTTCCTCCCGGGAATTTTAGCGGTATATCCTCATTTATTTCAGCGGGTGGGTCAGTTGTTTTCGTAGGTATGGGCTCTACAGTTACGGTGTAACTGCTATTCAGTATCCGCTCACCGTCGCTCTCACGTTCAGCTATGACCTTAAATGTTAATCTGAGCCCCGCTATCTGGTCATATGGGGAGGGCAAATCTTGTTTACAAGTTGCACTGCCCCGAAGCTCCGCATAAAAGGTTTCGTACCCATGAATGTCAGTCTTGCTAAAGCTTATTGGTTCATAGGTGATATCGAAGTACTCTGAAATGTCCTGTGCGGCTGCTGGCGGGGCGCTAACAGGAACCAGCAATAGTGCCAGGACCAAAGCAGCCGACAAATATCGTGTTGCTTTCTTAGAAAATGTTACTCCCCTCACGGTTTTCCCCCAGTGTGTAGGATACAGGTCAAAATGACCTATTGTCAATAGGCTTGGCCAATATTACGCCCTCTGGACAATTAAGTAAGCATAGCAATAAGCCGCCAAGCTCCAGCCCGTAAGACCAACGATTCCAAGGAGGTGCTACCGGCTGCTCACAAAGGGCAGCCTCAAGGGGATGCCCCACAGGGGCATCCCCTTGATATATTCTAGCAACCTAACCAAACCGGGTTATTCCAGCCCCCTTTGAGTGTGGGCGGGTTCCAGGTTCCGTACGTTGACGAGCAATCCTCTGTCACTTTGATCCAGTAAGCCGTAAACAGATACAACTGATCAAGGTTATTCAGAGCAGGCGGCAATTCGGGATCATACCAGGTCCACCCGTTTACCGCTGTCGGCTCGGTAGTGAAGGGATCAAAGTTATACGCTATAACGAGCTTACCCTCGGCAATCAGGTTGGCAAACGCCGCTTCCGGACTGGGCTCATCCTGGCACACGCCGCCCGTGGTGAAATCCCACACAGGCCCGGTCGTTGACACCGCATGGTTATCCGTAGCGACTATCTGCCAGTAATATTTGGTGTTGTCGCTTAGCGTGCCTGGGTCATAGGTCAGGGAAGATTGTGTTGCCGGATAAGGCCCGACGGTCGCCTTGAGAGGCGGAGTTGCGCTGGTGCCAAAGTAGACATCATAGGTCACCGTATCCCCACCATCGGGGTCTCCTCCCGTCCAGCTTAAATCGGCATTCACGGAAACTCCAACGGCATGATTTCCCGGCAAGGGATTACTCGGCGTGTTTGGTGGGTTGTCACTGACCGCAGGATACCGATAAATCTGAAGCCCAGCCTCTTTATCAGCGACGTGGATATATGAGTCTGATAGGGCAACATCCCAGGCGGTGCCGGCAGTATTGTAGTAGCCTACCTCGGATGGTGAAGATGGGTTGGATATACCAATCACCCTGAGCCCCAACAAGCCGTCGGCGACGTAGGCATATGAGCCCGATATGGCAATACCATAAGCATGGCCGGGAGTATCATAATAGCCCAGCTCAGATGGTGAAGATGGGTCGGATATGTCAATCACCCTGAGTCCCCCCGACCAGCCGTCGGCGACGTAGGCACAGGAGCCTGACAGGGCGACACCACGGGCATAGTCGGGCGTATCGTAGTAGCCCAGCTCGGATGGCGAAGATGGGTCAGATATATCAATAATCCTGAGTCCAGAGCCACCATCGGCGACGCAGGCATAGGAGTCCGATAAGGCAACATCGTAGGCGGAGCCGGGAGTATCATAGTAGCCCACCTCAAATGACGATGCTGGGTTGGATATGTCAAGCACCCTGAGTCCCGACAAGTCATCGGCGACGTAGGCATATAAGCCTGATAGAGCGACACCACGGGCTTTGCCGGGAGTATCACAGTAGCCCAGCTCAGTTGGCGATGATGGGTCGGATATGTCAATCACCCTAAGTCCACCACCTAGATCGGTGACGTAGGCATATAAGCCCGATAGAGCGACATTGAGGGCACTGCCAGGAGTATCACAGTAGCCCAGCTCAGTTGGCGAAGATGGGTCAGATATATCAATCACCCTGAGCCCAGAGTAGCTGTTGGCAACATAGGCATAAGAGCCTGATATGGCAACACCATAGGCGTTGCTAGCAGTATTGTAGCAGCCCAGCTCGCTGGGGGATGATGGGTCAGATATATCAATCACCCTGAGCCCAGAGTCCAAGTCGGCGATATAGGCATAGGAGCCTGATAAGGCAATATCGTAGGCATAGCCAGGAGTATCGTAATAGCCCAGCTCAGTTGGCGACGATGGGTCGGATATGTCAATCACCCTCAGCCCATAATAATCATCGGCGACGTAGGCATAAGAATCTGACAGGGCAACACTACGAGCGTCGCCGGGAGTATCACAGTAGCCCAGCTCAGTTGGCGATGATGGGTCGGATATATCAATCACCCTCAGCCCAGAGTCCAAGTCGGCGATATAGGCATAGGAGCCCGATATGACAACACCCTGAGCATAGCCGGGAGTATCGTAATAGCCCACCTCGGATGGCGACGATGGGTCAGATATATCAATCACCCTCAGCCCAGAGCCACTATCAGCGACACAGGCATAGGAGCCTGATATGGCAACACCATAAGCATAGCCGGGAGTATCATAGTAGCCCAGCTCAGATGGCGAAGATGGGTCAGTTATGTCAAGCACCCTGAGTCCCGACCAGCTAACGGCGACGTAGGCATAGGAGCCTGATATGGCAACACCACAAGCATAGCCGGGGGTATCGTAATAGCCCAGTTTTGCCGGGTTTGCCGGGTCTTGTATATCCCAGACCTCCAGCCCCGCCTCCTGTGCTGCAACGTAGAGAAATTCAGTACCCGGCTGGTAGAAAAGCCCCCAGACAATACCTTCAGTATTTATTTCGGAGAGCTTCTCAGGGCTAGCCGGCTCTGACACATCGAGGATGAAAACCCCTCCCCCTGAGCCGCAAAAAACAATGTCCCTGGCTGAGTCATAGGCCACGGCATAAGACGGTCCGAAAGGCCACCTCCCCACCAGTTCTACATTCTCAGCACTCTGAGCAGCAGTATAATCGGCTGGCTCAGCCGGCTGCGCCACTGCCGCAGGGATAAACCCCAGCAAGAAAGCCAGCACCAAAGCAAACAAAACACTAAAAACCTTTTTCATTTAGCACCTCCTTCGTTTTGCTATTCTATCCGGAACCTGTACACACTTGTTTTTCATACACTACACCTTTTCACCTCCTTCGATTTGATTGTTTAGAAAGACTTCATTTCGCCTCATTCCAACTAATTCCCTGGTTACCCGGGGAAATACCTCGGCTACGTTTTGTAAATAACTATGGGTTTCGAAAACTAAGTTAGTTTCTGCTCTGGCAGGAAGAAAGAAACAATATCCCGGTACATGGAGAGATAAATCTGACGCGAATCAGGAAAACCACTGCCACACATAGTTGACCACCCGGCTTATGATAGTCTCATATAGTATTACATCATT
>Ga0209636_10007498_pt1 | contig 11121 bp, 11 predicted proteins | sample DeeMarSWOR152_54_FD_187464 | JGI IMG/M metagenome (GOLD analysis project Ga0209636, IMG submission 187464) | Marine sediment microbial communities from White Oak River estuary, North Carolina - WOR-1-52-54 (SPAdes) (version 2) | ecosystem: Environmental > Aquatic > Marine > Intertidal zone >... | reverse complement strand
ATACGAGCCTTTTCAGCGATTTCTTTGATGCCCTCTCCTTCAAGGCCAATCAGATTCGCCCGCAAAATTGTATAGTAATAATAAGTGGTCAGCTCAGCAGCGGCATTCTTGACCAACAACTCTACGAGCTTGTCAACATCAACTCCGGACTTTTTAACCATTTCGATAGCTACTCTTGCCATTTTTTACCCCCTTTACATTAAAGATTTGTTAAAAACTCGGCCAACAAGCCAAAACACAATGGTAATAACTAACAGCAGTTTTTGACATCTTTCTGCCTTCATACTATAGAAAGATATTTGTGTTCACAATTTTTTGCGTTAAATATGGAAAATGGCGGCTTTTTCAGCAATGACAGCTACCCCAAGGTGAATATATAATATCAAACGAGGAATGTCGAATGTCGAAATTGGGATTGCCGTGGTGCCTTATAGGCGCGTAAGTATTTGCTCGAAATGACCCCGAAAATGATTACTGTTTTAGAACATAAAATTAAAAAATCTTTCTGTACGTGTGGCAGTATGGGACCTTGCCGGTCTTTTCGTAATAGTCCTGGTGATATTTCTCGGCGGGCCAGAATTTTCCGGCAGTAACTATCTGGGTCTTTACATCATAATCCCTTTTCTTAAGCTCGTGAACCAGTTGGGCAGCGGTCTTTTGCTGATGCTCGTTCAAATAGAAAATCGCGGAGCGATACTGCGTTCCAACATCGGGGCCCTGACGATTTAGCTGCGTGAAATCGTGCGTCTCAAAATACAGCTTGGCCAGCTTCTCGAAACTGGTTTTCGCAGGGTCGAAGACGACCTCAACGGCCTCTGCGTGGCCGGTCCTGTCGGTACACACCTGTTTATAGGTCGGATTGTCCACAGTGCCGCCTGTGTAGCCGACGGTGGTCGAGATGACACCAGGGGCTTTTTTGAAGTGATACTCGGTGCCCCAAAAACAGCCGGAAGCAAAAATCGCTCTGTCGGTCTTCTGCTTTTGGGCCGGCACAAAGTCCATCGAGATAGAGTTCACACAATAGCGCGTATTCTTCGCCGTTAATGCCTCACCCAAAAACACATGGCCCAAATGCGCACCACAGTTTGCGCAGATAATCTCTGTCCGACGACCATCCGCATCCGGCTGGCGTTTTACCGCTTGGCCGATTTGCTCGTCAAAGCTGGGCCAGCCACAGCCGGACTTGAACTTCGAAGACGACTCAAAAAGCTCGGCCCCACATCGCCTGCAGGTATATACGCCTTTTTCAAAATGCTTATCATATTTGCCACTGAAAGGCGGCTCGGTTCCCTTGTGAATGATAATCCGCTCTTCTTCGGGAGTAAGTTTTCTGTGCATAGTATCTTCCTTATAAAGTCCGGCTCCATCCAAGAAAATCTCAGCAATTCTCCGCAGTACTCCCATCATATTAGATATTCGTACTGAATCCCGGTTATTAACCGGTTTGTTAACCGACAGTGGCCAGGTTTCCAATCCGACACCTGCAACAATTAACACAAGCAGTATCGCTAACAACCATCGTGCGTTGATAAAACCTCTTTTTATCTTCATCGTTTACCACCTCATTTGGTATTCTGATTAATTATTATTTTACATATTTATACTCATAATCCAAGCATAGAGTTCGTAAATAAGAAAATCTGGCAGCAGGGATCTGAGCCAATACCGGCTATCTTTAGAAAGGATAAGAATCAGCTTGTGCTGAAGATTCTGAACGAAGTCGGCCGCTGGGGATTCTCGTGCAGGCCGATGGCCCCTGAAGCCGCCGTTCAAAAAGTTGATTGAGTACGCAGAGACCATTATTGGACAGAATGAGGACAGCCATCTGTTAGCGGTATGCATGTCTACCGAAAACAGGTTGCTGTTCGTATTCGGCTAAATACAATTATAGAATTGTTTGAGGCAGAGATAACCGGCACAAATAGAGAAAACGTCATTCTGTGGTTAGGCAAACACGAGACTTTCCCGGTGTGTGATTAGTCGTTGCCCGAAATTCAAAAGTTGTATGCTTCAGGTCGGAGCTTTTTATTTGGCTGTATGGGCTTGGTCCCGTATAATATGTTTTATGATTGAGAAAAAGTTACACAAGCATCGTTTGGGCGAGCATCTCGAAATCAGGCAGAACCTTGAATATTGGCTGAGCAGGGCACCTGAAGAACGCCTTGCGGCTGTTGATTTGCTCAGAAGGCAGCTCTATGGAAATACAAAAAGACTTCAAAGAACTTCTCGAATTGTTCAACGCTCAAAAGGTTGAGTACCTCATCGTAGGCGGTTATGCATTAGCATTTCACGGTGCACCTCGTTTTACGGGCGATATCGACCTGCTTGTCAAACCGGATGCCGACAACGCAAAACGTATCCTCGCGGCCCTTTCCGAATTCGGGTTCGGCTCGCTTGATTTGTCAGAGACCGATTTTACCTCCGGCGAAAATGTTATCCAGCTTGGCGTGCCCCCGGTGCGTATTGACATTATGACATCCCTCAGCGGTGTTGAGTGGGACAAGGCTGAAGCAGGGAAGGTTTCGGGCCGTTACGGTGATACGAAAGTCTATTTTATAGGCAGGGAAGATTTTATAACAAACAAAAAGGTCCTTGGCCGAAGGAGGGATTTGGCGGACCTTGAAGCCCTTGGGGAACAGTAGCAGTTTTTCTGTCGGGGAAACCGTGCGCGTCGGGGGGATTCAACCTGTAGAATTGGTGTGAGGGCTGCTCAGCGGTTTTTTGTTGCGGGTTTTAGGATGCCTAACCACCAGGGGATTTGGCCATAGGGTTTACCGGCTCGGGCGCGGTTCGTGACTCCCTGGAAGAGAAAGCGGAGACTGTCGGGGTCGACGAGCAGCTTCTCATCATATCCTGCGCGGAGCAGCTCGCCGTGACTAATTACGTCGGTCCAGCGTTCGGCAGGGTGTTTGATATTGAGCATTGAGGCAAATGATTTGTCCTTTTCGGCGGCAAGAGGCGTCCAGTTGCCGTCGAGCCGGTCGGCCAGATAAGCCTTGTAGTAGCGCCAGCCATGACCGTGTTGTGCTTCAATCAAGGTCAGGTATTTATTGGAGCCTTTGAGCCGATAGGTGTGGCCGGCTTCGAAGATGTCACCCTGTAGGGCGAGCACAGGCGTCGACCATCCTATGGGGAACTTGTCCAAAGACGTTTCTGCTCGCCACATCTTTCCGTTAAGGGAAGTAAAGAAAAGGTGCGCCTTTGTATCATCACAGATGATCCAGAAATCCAGCCAGGCGTTGATGTTGGCCGGTTTTCCTTTGAAAAGAGGAGTAAGTTTGCTCCAGGAATCCGGCTTGGTGATATCCGATGTTGTAGAATATGCAGGCCTGTATTTAGGCTCCCAGGAGTCGTCAGATGCCTGGCATATCATATACCACTTTTTGTGTGGTGTAAAATAGAACACCTGCGGTGCACAAAAGTAGCCAGGATGACACTTGAGTACCTGCTGGGCGACTGTCTTGGCCCGGTCCCAATTCTCAAACGTCAGATACACAATAGCGTGGCTTCGCTTAAGGCCGCGAACCGTGCAGAAAAGATGCCACCTGTTGTTGTATCGTACAATCGAGGGGTCTTTGACGGAAAGCCAATTTTCGCCGTTGACCACCATCGGCTCCAGCACGGGGGCAGTGGCAATCCAGTTAAAGTCACCTGTTGAGAGGTCATTTCTGGGGGGTACACTGGTAGCCATTTGCTGAGCGGGAAACAGCGAGGAAAACAATACTGCAACTATGATGATTGCAGCACGACGAACCATATTCCTGACCTCCTTATCAAATGGGCGTTTGTTTATTATATTATTGTCGCAATCAGGTCGGGATTCAAGCTTGATTTTTCAATTGTAGTTATCCCGAAAACTAGCTTGCAGGATATGGGGTAATTAGACCTGTTCCGTCTTGCTTTGTACCGTGATAAGCGGTAAAATGCTTCCCTCTAACCGAACTTAATGAAAGGGTACGCTATGAAATCACACAATCGCAAAATCATTTATAAATTTGTGCTGTTGGCTTTGCTGGTTTTTTCCATACCGCAGCTTGTATTCGGCACGGCGCTGGATGATTATGTCAAAAAGCCGGATGCGAACTACCAGTACTGCGTTGTCGACACCATCAAGGGCAAAGGTTATACGGCCTACGTTATTGATATGACGTCGCAGTCGTGGCGGAGCAAGAAGGAGGTCGACCGCAGGCTTTGGAAGCACTGGCTGACGATAATCAAGCCTGACAAAATCAAAAGTGACATCGGGCTGCTGTGGATAAACGGCGGCAGTAACAACGACTCTGCGCCGAAGAAAGCCGATGGAATGCTGGTCAATATAGCGTTAGTCAGTGGAACGGTGGTCACGGACTTGCGGATGGTGCCTAACCAGCCATTGAACTTTCCGGACGGAGGCCAGCCACGATATGAAGATGCGATTATCGCCTATACGTTCGATAAGTGTCTGGCGACAGGTGATGAGACGTGGCCGCTGCTGCTGCCGATGGTGAAAAGCGCGGTGCGGGCAATGGACACGGTGCAGAAGTTTATTGCCTCCGACGCCGGCGGTTCGGTGGAGGTGCAAAAGTTTGTCGTTTCCGGAGCGTCGAAGCGAGGGTGGACGACGTGGCTGACGGCGGCAGTCGATAAGCGCGTTATCGCAATCACGCCGGTAGTTATCGATGTGCTGAATATGGACGAGTCGATGAAACACCACTTCAGCGCGTACGGATTCTATTCGTCGGTCATCCACGATTATGTCGAGATGAAGATTATGCAGAGGATAGGTACGCCTAAAGCACAGGAAATGCTGAAAGTGGTTGACCCGTACGAGTACCGCAGGCGCTTCAGGATTCCCAAGTACCTGATAAATGCGAGCGGCGACCAGTTCTTTTTGCCGGATTCTTCCCAGTTCTATTTTGCCGACCTTCCGGGCGAAAAGTACCTCCGGTACGTGCCGAATACCGACCACGGACTTGACAGCTCAGACGCCATCCAAAGCTTTATGGCATTCTATGGGTCTGTGCTGACGAATTCGCCTCGTCCAAAGTTTGCGTGGGAGGTCAAAGAAGATAAGATAATCGTCAGGCCGATAAGGGGCAAGCTGAAAGAGGTCAATCTCTGGCAGGCAAGTAACGAGAAGACACGGGACTTCCGGCTCGAAATCATCGGGCGGGTCTGGAAAAGCACGCCGGTGGAGGTGAGTGAGAACGCCGTACGTTTTGATGTGCGGGTGGAAGAGCCGAATGAAGGCTGGACGGCCTTTTTCGTGGAGATGGTTTACGACAGCGGCGGGCCTATCCCTTATAAGTTCACGACGCAGGTGCACGTGGTCCCGCAAAGGCTGCCTTTTGCCGACAAGTACAAGTCCATGACAGGTTTATGAGGTATAGAAAAAGGACAAAACAGAGATGGTTCCCGTGCGCGCTCGTATAGGGCTTTTGCCTATAGAAAAAACAGGACATACACCGATTTGCAGCTTTCATCCGTTTCAATAAAATACCGCCAGCGTTTATGTTGAAGTGTTTAATTGTAAAGGAGCGAAATTATGAAAACATTGGATATAATAGTCGCTGTTCTGCTGGTCATCGGCGGATTAAACTGGGGCCTGGTAGGTGCCCTCAACTTTGACCTTGTCGGTGCAATCTTCGGAGAAATGAGCGTGTTAAGCAGGGCCGTTTACACGATTGTCGGACTCGCGGCCATCTACGATATTGTTATGCTCAAAGCTATGTGGAAAAGATGGGGTGTTCGCCTTCGCAGGCCGGTACACGCCTGAGACTTTTTTTATCATTGCAAGATATTTTTTGAATTCAGGGAGGTGTAATTATGTGTCAGAAATGTGGCTGTACGCCGTGCAAAAAATGCGGAAGGCCGATAGAGAACGGCGTCTGCTCCGGGTGCGGAATGAGCTCTTCAGAATGTACCTGCGAGCCTGAGGGTGAAGATTAGATAATCATCAGCGGCACTAATTCTTCGCAGTATTCTTTGCGCCTTGCCGAGGGTGCCTTTGTCTGGCTTTCGCAGTTGGGGAGATGGTGGAATCTACGCCTATTCAGCACTGGTGCTGAGCGGTTTTTATCGCGCCATCGGAATACAAGTAGTGGGCCGAACGCAATAGTGTCATTTCAGCCATTTAGGTTTATTGACGCAAATTTCAGATTTCATATTTTGCAGGTTATGCGGGGCTTAAGAGGCAAGGCTAACGGCCCAACGCACTTGGCGCATTACTGAAGAAAGCAGATCCGGCGGCCTATGGTGCCTTCGCAGTACCAGAGCTTGCCGTCTTTGACGATGTAGGTGTAAGCGGTGTCATTTTTTCCTCCCATCCCGACCGGATAGACGAGAGTGCGTGGCAAGGTTGCAATCGGCGGCATAGCTCCGGTACGCGTTTTCTCCGGGACCGGCTTCACAATGGCTCTCTCTTCAGTTGGCAGCTTGGCCGCGGCCGGCGACGAAGTCTGGTTGACAAGCAATATCCCGCCAACCATCACGGCCCAGTGACTTTTTTCAACTAATTCTCATAGCGAACCGGGACATCCTACCGATTACCCATCAGAATGGGCATCATTTCATTTCCCAGTTCCATATCCAGCGATTGTGCCGTAACGCCTGGCTGTCCGATTCGACGCTGCTTGCTTTTGATGAGTTTGTTCATCTTCGTCCACGTTTCTATGAACTTCTCCAGGCCCACTCCGCCGGTCGTCACAACATCGCTGACATTCACGTACCATACCCCGTTCTTGCGAATCAGATTCACAGCCTTGGTCTCGCCCGGCATTGTGCAAACAGCTTTGTCGCCGTCTATTTCCACTTTCATAGAATCCAACTTGTCCCTGTTGCCCGTCATACTCAGGCTCAATTTGGCGCCGCCCGGCTTCTCAAAATGCGCCCATCCGGAGGTTCCGTATTTGTCGATGACGGCCTCCTTGAAATCCCTCACCGCTATCATATAATCCATAAACACCGATGCAGCCTTCAGTTCCGTTTTAGTACCTGTCAGAGACCCCATGAATTTGGCCTTGTCAAATTCCAGCATCCCCTCAAGGAAATTGCTCATCGCATCCTTAGGCGTTTCTGCTGAGCCCTGTTTTTTGCTGCAGCCGCAGACTATTAACGATACAACGACAATGGTTAGAATAAGTTTAGTCCTCATAGCTTTTGGTCTCCCGAACAATTAAAGTGAATTGACATTTCTATTTAAACGGTTAACAAACATAATTTTCTGCCTGCCTTTACTATTATCATACAATACTCGCCTTAAACTTTTAAGAAATTTCTCCAACGATACGCTCTTTCTAAAACAATTCTAAATTCTTCTAATAATCATTCATCACTCATCATTAATCATTTATATTAGGTAGGGTGGGGCTTGCCCCACCATTCTTTAATCATCGGCAGGGTGTGCAACCTGTTTGCACACGCGGATTCTCAGCTACCTACAGGCTTATAAAGCACTTTTTTGCGCTTTTAATTTTTAAATTTTGAATTTTGCGTTGTTCCGGTTTATTTTATGCCGACAACATTGGAAAGGAATGGACGTGAATATCGAGACGGGCTCAAACCGTGTTGCGGCAATCGCGGCCGTGATTATACTTATTGCGACCTATATATATTTCGATAACTGGAGGTGGCTCCTTCCCGGCATGATGCTTGCTTTACTAAGCTATGGGGTCGTCTATTTTGCCTGCGTCTGGATTCTAAAAGGATTTACAAAACAACAGAAGCTCCGCAGGGAAGTGGATAAAAAATCCTAAATCCTAAGCCCTAAATCCCCCGATTAGATAACGCTTGGCTATCCCACGAGTAAGGCTAAACATAATCGAATATTCAAAGGATGAGAATTCAAAAGATGAGACAAAAGCGGGATTTTTTAAATTTTTCTTGCTTTTTCAGATGCTTCTATGGTATAATATTTACAGCAAACGCGATATAGAACAACTATAGGGCTTATAGTGTTCAAGGTTGTTTCTGTGAAGTTTGTATGGGAAATTCCGGGTATAGCTATCTTCGAATAGGGGTAGTGTTATGTGCAAGAGGTTTTTACTTTTTACTCTACGTGCTTTTGCAGGCCGTAATAATTGTATCTTTTTCAGAGATATAACAATGGTTAAGTCTAAGAATGCTCGTCTGCTGATTTTAAGGTGTTTTGTTTTTATTATAGCAATGTCCTTTTCCGATTTACTTTTCGCTTCAGATGAGTATCTCTTAGGCACTTACCAGTGGGGTGTAGACGGCGGTGGAACTCAAAAAATAGTCACAGAAGCACCAATGTCTTTGTGGATGAATTTTGTACCGCCGTTACCAAATCCTGTATGTATCTCCTGGGTAATTAGCGAGAATGATGTTGGTGATACCTTGTTTCACGATGCAGAAAGTGATCCGGGATTTAGTGGTGTCGTGGATTACCTTATCAACGGCCAGCATGATTATGTGGGAATCCACTTTCTTGGCGGTGGTCGTAATATAACTGAAGATGCGATGACAGATGCTATGGGAATTCAGCAGGTTGACTTCTTTGGTTATGATATTACACGGATAGGGCTTACAGTACATTATTTGACTTTCGATACACCCGGCTCCAATCCCAATGGGGATGGTATCTGGACGGATTACTCGTACGAAGTATCAACAAGCTTCTATGGGATTCCCGAACCTTCCACACTATTACTGCTCTGTTTGGGTGGTGTGATAGTGAGAAGGAAACGAAGAGGCGGAATTAAGAATTTAAGATGTAGAATTTAGAATCATACTCCTCGGGCGCTACCCGCGCCAATTTACGGCATTGACCTAATTTGTTCAGGGCATGCCCCTCCACCACGCTCGGGTCAGCCGGAACAAGGGCGAATAACAAGATAATTTCACATTCCACACTTCTCTTCTTATTTCAATTTTTGCATTTTGATCCTTCGACTTCGCTCCCTTCGACATGCTAAGGGCAGGCAGGACAGGTTTTAATATGAGATTGCTACTTATAGGTAGTCGACCAATAAACATCAAACCTCTTTAATTATTCCAAAAATGCTACTTATAGTATCGTAGACTATTCGTAGCAAACCGATCAATAATCCATATTATGAATAATAGCATACTTAAAAGGTTTGCGCATAACGTGAGAACTTTGCGCAACAAGAAAAGCTGGACCCAAGAGGAATTAGCCAAGAGAGCAGACCTGCACCGGACCTACATTGGCAGCATTGAACGATATGAGCGCAACGTCAGCCTGTTGAATGTAGAAAGGATTGCCAAGGCATTAGGAGTTAAGGCCAAGGATCTCATATCATGAGGGCAACTCTATTTAGAACCAAGGCTAAACCATTTCTCAAATGGGCTGGTGGAAAGGGGCAGCTCTTAGCTGAGATAGATAAGCGCTTGCCGACCGAATTGAGAAACGGGCAGATTGATACATATGTTGAGCCGTTCGTTGGAGGTGGGGCTGTTTTCTTTCATGTCGCGCAAAATTATAACAAGATCAAACTCTTTTACCTCTTGGATATAAATGAAGATTTAGTCAACTGCTATAACATTATCAAAAAAGATGTTGCTTGTCTTGTACATGAACTACTGTCTCTGCAAGATCAATTCTCAGAAATAAAAAGATCAGAAAGAAAGAGATTCTTTCTGGACATACGTAAGAAGTTTAACAATGAGAAATTAACACAATTCAATATTAAAACTGCTGCAAAGTTAATATTCCTAAACAAAACATGTTTTAACGGTTTATATCGCGTCAACAGAAAAGGAGAATTTAATGTTCCTTTTGGTTATTACGAGAATCCCCGAATTTGTGCTGCTAACAACTTGAGGATTGCTTCACAGGTTTTACAAAAAGCACAAATAATTCATAGCGATTTCCAAGATAGCAAAAATTATATCAATAATCATACTTTCGTGTACTTAGATCCACCTTACCGCCCACTAAGTCCAACTGCCGGTTTTACTTCCTACTCAAAAGAAGATTTTGATGAAAATGCTCAAATTCGGCTTGCCGAATTCTGCAAAGAGATAAACAGCAGGGGCGCAAAGTTTCTTTTAAGTAACTCCGATCCTAAAAACGAAAACCCAGAGGATCACTTCTTCGAGGATGAATATAAGGGATTTATCATTGAAAGAGTCAAGGCAACGAGGGCAATAAATTGCAAAGCTACCGGGCGTGGAGAAATTAACGAACTTTTGATAACAAACTATTGATTTTAGGTGGGAGACGGACATGGCAATCGACGAGTCATGGAATAAGATATTTGGGGATTATAATATATATGATCACGATTTCGATGAGAGTCCTTTTCGAATTACAGCCGGACAAATTAAAACAGCATGCCAAAACTTCACAGAAGTAGGCCAAAAAGAAGTGAGAATCCTATGCAAACAGGATAGAAGAGAAGATAGGCCCGAGGTTTTCATTGAAAAAGGTTTATTTTTACTACCTATAAAGAATGGAGTGTATGTAATTGTAAAAGGTGAAGGTTATGTTGATATTCCAGAAATCGAGACAACAAAAGAAATGTATGTCTCGAAACTAGATTTTCATTTGGATACTTCGTTGGTCGGAAATTCCGAAATGCAACATTTAGATTTTGCATATGCTTCCAGCTTGATTAGAAATTTTATGGAGGATGAAAGTTTAGTTTTGACCATTAGAGGTAGGAAATATACTCCAGAGTTTTCTTTCAAAGTAGGTACACAGCGTATAAATGTAAAAAGCGTTCAAACAGAAGTCGACGCAGGATATGAGGGAAGATCTCAGGTTGTTTTAGTAGAAGCTAAGAGTGGTAGCGCACAAAATGTAATAATAAGACAACTCTATTATCCTTTCCGGCAGTGGCAAGCCAGAACCGACAAAAACGTAATGACTCTATTTTTTCAGAAAAGCGGTGACATATATTCTATTTGGAATTTTCGGTTCAAAGACAAAGAGGACTATAATAGCATTGAACTTGCAAAGTCGGGGAGTTTTAGAATAGTCGCCGACAAACAATGACAGATTTCGATAGCTACACACCAGAATATACTACGGTTTGGTCATTTCCGGAGCGGGGGAATTGGGCGACGCATAATCCGAAGTACCGGGGGAATTTCGCGCCGCAGATAGCGCGAAATATCATCGAGATGTACACCGAAAAAGGCGAAACAATCCTCGACCCG
>Ga0209636_10007497_pt1 | contig 11123 bp, 8 predicted proteins | sample DeeMarSWOR152_54_FD_187464 | JGI IMG/M metagenome (GOLD analysis project Ga0209636, IMG submission 187464) | Marine sediment microbial communities from White Oak River estuary, North Carolina - WOR-1-52-54 (SPAdes) (version 2) | ecosystem: Environmental > Aquatic > Marine > Intertidal zone >... | reverse complement strand
TGGCAATAGTCACAGGTTGGTCAAGCAGTAATACCAGCGATGAAGGCTCGCCGGACAGGTCCCGGTTGATTCCCAGACAAACATTTACAGCAAAGGGGGTTTCGTCCGGGCGCGGAGCGCAGTAGCCGCGGACGGTCTCGTTTATGTACTTGCCGTCGAGCATATTGAAGATCGTCTTGCGCCCGTCTGCGTTCGAAATGATAATGTCCGCCCTGTGCTCGCTCCCATCAGCAAGCTTGATCCCCATCGCTTTGTCATTCTCAACCAGGATTTTTTCGACCTTGCTGCGGTAATGGATTTTTCCTCCTAAAGCCAGATAACGGCCCTCAATAGATTTCGCAAATTCGGCTGCTCCACCCACCGGCCATCGGATATCACCGTTCATTCCGCCAACATGCCTCATAAAATGAAAGAAGAGGGGACCATCCGGATTTGAATAGACGAGCTGGGCAAACGCTTTTCTAAGAAAGGGATCGGAGAACCGCTCGGCAAAAGTGCGCATATTCATCTTGATCCATTTTCGGATCGAAGGCTTCGAAAAGAAAATCAGGATCATTTTCCACAATGAGCCGCTGCTTATCGCGTCATCGATTTTGTTATGAGCAAAGGCCTTGATAGCACCGATATATTGTTCGATCATCTTTGAGTCTGCCGGAGACAATTTGAGTAACGTGTTCTTTAGCCTCTCGAGATCATAGTAATCTACGAACATTTTCCCGCCCGGCGAGGCCACGGCCGTGCACTCTTCGATATTCACCAGTTCTCGAGGCAATGCACCAAGCTCGTGCCACATCTGGTATACACTGGAGCCTGGTTTACAGCCGAAGAAGTGGTGAATGCAAGGGTCGAAAGTGTAGCCTTTGCGCTTCCACGAGGTGCATTGCCCGCCCGGTTTGATATGCATCTCAAAAATCTGCGTTTCGTAGCCGTTGACCTGACCGTAGATGCCGGCAGCCATACCACCCATCCCAGCTCCGATAATGATTATTGACCTGGCCATCAGCTTTCCTCCTTCTTCAATTTAATGACAAATTCCATCTTTTACAGCCACGGTATTTTTACCTTATGGCAGTATTCATCCCAGGCAGCGCCAAAGGTCTTTGACAATATTGCTTCTTCCTCAGGCCAGAATACTCTAGACGCAATATAGAGGACGATTCCGATCAGGACTCCCAGCCACGTGTTAAGTAGAAAGCCTATCCATGGCAGCACAAGCAAAGCCACACCCGTATACAGCGGGTGCTTAACGAGGGAGTAGGGTCCATTTGTTATCAGTTCTTGCCGAGGTACTTTTATCAGGATGAGGACCACTGACCATATCCAAAGTGTGATCCCTGGAATAAGAATTATAATGGATATCACCTTTAAGACAATTGATGGACCACCAACATTGAAAAAAGATGGAAACATAATATTCAGAATCAAACCAATTAGCAAAAAAGGCAATGTCAGCAATCCAATCTTATCTCCACTCCCTACAAGGATTTTCAGTTTCATATTCTTTCCTCCGAAATTCTTACTTCTTGACCTTCTGGTCTTCCTTGTCAACACCGCACCCCAGTCGATTAGCGATTACAAAAAGCTCAATCAATATATCCCTTATTGCGTCACCTCCACAGTCAGGCCACAGCCAAAATCAGGGAATTGGACAGGCGGTCTTCTGCCGGGGCATCAGGGCAGGATGGGGATCAGGGAGGCAAAGGCTTCGACTTTCTTCTGCCAGCCCTCTTCCAGCGGCCCCTTGATGCTGCTAACCAGAATATTGTCCTCGGCGACCTTGACCAGGCCCTTTTCCTGCAGTATTCCGTTCATGATAGGCCTTATACGCTGCCACCTGGCCCGCTCCTCTTCGGTGGGCATCCGTCCGGTCTTCTTGTCCGGCTGAGGCGCGGCCTCAGTGGTCAGGATGGCGTACCTCGTTCCCGAGGGCAACTTGGACTTCTTCAGGAAACGCCGCACACATCCTCTGGGCTTGCCCATGCGCCCCGGTGAGCTGAACAGGTACAGGTCGGCCGGCGGCATCTCCTTTGGTCTCACATCTTGGATGTGATGGACGTTGACAGCGACCCCCTTGGCGGCCATCTGCTTCTTGAACTCCTCTGCGACCATGGCTCCATTTCCATACTTCGAGGCATGAAAATATTCGATCTTCATGACGAACTCTCTCCTTTCCTCGGAAATTGAGTATCTTGAGAAAGTATAAACAAGAGCTTAAAACCTGTCAAAGATCTGTAAAAATCACAGACAATAAATTGCTTTATCTCAAACGGAAAAGAAGTATGGAAATAATCTGTAAAATGAAGTAACTTGTCTGTGACTCAATCGCACCGGTAAAAAAGGAGCAATGAGTTCGGAAATTATTATTCAAACCAATGATTTGTCTGTCTATTATGGTGCACACCGCGGCATAAAAGACCTCAATTTATCCGTTCAAAAGGGCGAGGTTTTTGGTTTCCTGGGGCCGAACGGAGCTGGCAAAACAACCACACTGAGAACGATACTGGATATCATCCATCCCACACAAGGCAGCGCAACCCTATTTGGCCTTGATAGTCAAAAAGACGGCGCAGCTATTCGGGAACGGATAAGTTATTTGCCAGGAGAACTCAGCCTGTATCCCTCAATGAAGGCAAGCTATTTCCTTGATTTGCTCGTTTCCCTTCAAAAAAACAAGCTGGATGATTCTTATCTTGAACAGCTGTTAGAGCGCATCGGCCTCGACCCATCCAGAAAAATGAAGGAATATTCTCATGGAAACAAACAGAAAATCGGTGTTGTTGCTGCTTTTATGGGAAAAAAAGAATTGATCATTCTGGACGAGCCCACGCTTGGCTTGGATCCCCTTGTCCAGCAAACCGTTTTAGAATTGGTCCAGGAAGTCAAGGATGAAGGGCGCACGGTTTTCCTTTCCTCCCATAATTTGAAAGAGGTCCAGGCGGTTTGTGACCGGGTAGGCATTATCCAGAATGGAGAGCTGATCAAGACAGAAAAAGTAGAGACTCTCATCAACCAGCAATTTAAACGCCTCGAAATTCATTTCAGGAAAGAACCTCCTCCTGATGCTTTTGCCATTGAAGGCGTTAAGGAAATCAGCCGTGATGGAAACCTCATTCTATTTGAAGTCAGTCAAGACTTGGATAGACTGATGGAAAAAGCTGCGCCATATGGAATAAAAGATATCGAGACCAAAGCTGTCTCTTTAGAAGAGATCTTTCTGGCATTCTACGGCCCTCACAACGCAGGGGGCAAAAATGCTTAATTTATTACTCCATGAAATAAGATCACGCTGGAGGGCGATCCTGGGCTGGGGTATTGGCCTCATTCTTTTTGGAGCCGTGTACATATCCATATTTCCCGGATTATTTGAACAATTGCAATCTTTAAAGGATCTTTCTGTTTACAAGCTCGTCGGGATGCGGCTCGGCTCTGTTGAGGGCTACATGGCCTCCGTTATATTGGTCTATATCTCTATTCTCTTATGTATCTATTGTATTGTAGCCAGCACATCTACCCTAGCTGGCGAGGAAGATAACGGAACTCTCGAGCTGATAGTCGCCATGCCGTTAAGCCGTTGGCAAATATTAACAGCCAAGGCTATTGCTCTTTCCGTTGTTGTCCTATTCATAATGATTATCGCGAGTATCGGCAACGCGCTTATCCTGGCAGTCATAAAAATAAATAATCCAATAAACGTCACTCCATTAGGTCTTTTTACAGCTCTTATGAGCAGTGTGCCTTTGGCATTCGGATTTATCATGATAGGCTTTTTTCTGGGAGCCATTCTGCCCAATCGCCGATTATCCGCAACTGTTTTGACAATATTATTTATAGCCAGCTTTTTTGTGGAAAATATTGCCGGCATGGTCAAATCATTGGAATCCATAAGATATCTATCCCTCTTCAATTATTACAATACCACCGAAACAATATTTGCCGATGGAACACAATCATCAGATATCCTTATTTTATTAGGAGCAGCGGTGGTATTTTTTATTCTAGCAGTAATCTGCTTCCAGAGACGCAACATTACTGTAGGAGCCTGGCCCTGGCAGCGAGGAAAGATTACGGATTAGAAGCAGATCATCCTTTCAATCTTTGTACCTCCTATAGAAGTAAACTAGAATTTTATAGTTTGGAGATTTGGGGGGATTTGTGTCACTTTTTGAGTCATTAACCTTGTCGGTCTGGATGCGATAATCCTATTTCAGAGTGTTAAAGGGTGATAATGGGGGAAAATTGTGAAGGATTTGCGCGGGCAGCCTTTATCGATTGATAACTCGAGGTTCCAGGTGAAAAACATTGATAATGGCGATGGTGTCCATCGGATCTCCTCTAAAATGTTGATTTAAGAATTCTGTCGTATTATCATCCTATTTCGTGCAGTCAGGAGGAAGGAAAATGAAAATACGAAATCTTTTTTGGATAGCCGTTTGTATTTTAATCATTTTCAACACAGCCGTTCAGCCCTCATCCAAAAGGACATTCACTCTGGAGGAAGTCTTGAGTCCGCCTTTTCCCTCTCAGCTTGTATCAGCTAAAAAAGCTGACCGCATCGCTTGGGTATTCCATTCGAAAGGGGAGAGGAATGTCTGGACTGCGGCGGCTCCGGATTTCAGGCCTGTCAACCTGACAGGATTCGTCCGTGATGAGGTCTTCGAGATTCCAGAGGTCCATATCACAAACGATGGAAAAACTGTGGTTTTTGTCAAAGGCGGACGTCCTAACAGCGAGGGCTGGGTCACCAATCCCCGGAGTGACCCGGACGGCATGGAGCAGGCCATTTGGGCGGTGAGTACTGATGGAGGAGAACCGTGGAAGGTGGCTCCAGGAAGAAGTCCTGTCCTCTCACCTGACGGCCGCTGGCTCCTTCTGGTGGAAGACGGGCTGATCTACCGCTTGTCCTTGACTCCGCCGTTGGAACCCGGAGTCCTACCTCGACCAGAATTGATGTTCAAAGCAGCCGGTCAGAATGGTTCTCCCCGATGGTCACCCGATAGCACCCGAATCGCCTTTGTCTCCAACCGGGATGACCACAGCTTCATCGGTGTCTTCGATATCGCAAAGAGAAAAATCACATGGATCGCTCCCAGTGTTGACCGAGACAGCAATCCTTCCTGGTCTGCCGACGGCACAAAGATCGCCTTTTTGCGAAATCCCGGCCTTCAGTACCGTGAAGCCGTATTCAGATTCCGTGGCCGCGGTCCAGCCAACTTTGCTATCTGGGTGGCCGATGCATTGAAAGGGACTGAGCAGGAAGTGTGGCGCTTCCCCCAGGAGGAGCCCCTGTACTATTCTTTCCGCAATTTTAAGCTTACGGCCAATGATAGAATCCTCTTCACAGCCGAACACGATAACTGGAATCATGTGTTCTCGATGCCCCTTACAGGAGGAGAGCCTGTGGACATTACACCGGGAGAGGCCTTTGTGGAGCAGATAGGTCTTTCCAGTGACGAAAAAACCGTGTTCTTCAGCAGCAACCTGGCCGATATCCACGGACGGCACATCTGGAAAGTCCCCACAGAGGGCGGAAAGGCTGTGCAGCTTACAAAAGGCTCAACCATCGGAACCTATCCCGTAGCTCTCTCCTCCGGAACGAAAGCCGCTTTTCACTATGCCACCGCTGTCCATCCCACCTCGATCGCCACAGTCCCAGCCAACGGTGGAAAGATAACAGTGGTTGCTCCGGAGCAACTTCCGGCAGAATTCCCGATGAACGAATTGGTGATACCCGAGCTTGTGATTGTCAATGCGCCGGACGGACTCGAGATTCCCTGTCAAATCTTTCTCCCTAAAGGCGCCAAAAAGAAAGGGAAACTTCCCGGTGTGGTCTATACACACGGCGGGCCTGTGCGCCAGATGCTCCTGGGCTGGCACTACATGGGTTCCTACTTTGACGCTTATGCCTTTAACCAGCATTTAGCCAACCATGGATATGCAGTGCTCTCGGTTAACTACCGCAGTGGCATCGGCTATGGGCGCTCGTTTCGAAACGCTCCCGACACGGGAAGACGTGGAGCCTCTGAATACCAGGACATTCTGGCTGGTGCCCAGTATCTGCAGAGCCGGCCAGAGGTTGACCCTGAAAGGATTGGAAAATGGGGATTATCGTATGGAGGACTGTTGACAGCTATGGCACTGGCACGCAATTCTGACATTTTCAAGGTGGGTGTCGACATGGCCGGCGTACACGACTGGTCAACACTGCGTGGGAGAAGTCCCGATGAGTTCGGGGGCCAACTGGCACGTGATTCCTCCCCGATTGCAAGCCTCGAGACCTGGAAATCGCCGGTGCTCTTTATCCACGGTGACGATGATAGGAATGTGCCCTTCCAACAGACGACAGACCTTGTGCAGAAGCTGAGGGCCAAGGGTGATGTGTACTTTGAACTCATGATCATCCCGGATGAGCCTCATGTGTTCCTTCTTTATAAAAACCGCATGGAGTGCTACAAACGCGCATTTGAATTCATCGAGCGGTTTATCGGCAAATAAGTTTTCAGGTTTGTTTTTTTAAAATTCCGTAAATTACGAGGAATAAATGCAAGTAGTCGATATAACTGATGAACATATGCACTTTGTTGCCGCATGTACTCATATCGATGATTTGAATGAAGAAATAAATAGTATACTCTGGGTAAGGGAATCATGGCTACGAGATACTATTTCGAAAGGGCTTAAAGTCAAAGTCGCTATTGATGCCGGAAAGCCAGTTGGGTTTTCTCACTGCCTTCCAATTGAGCTTGGTACGTGGGGGATGTCAGGAAAAGATTTAATGACCATACCATGTCTAACTTTAAATTATGAGCGTGTCTATAAACAAGAGTCAGGTAGTGGTTATGGCAGAATTTTGGTTCAAGCAGTAGAAGCAGAAGCAAAGAAAGAGATTCATATTCTTTTCTATCTTCCAATATTGCGAAAAATCGGGGCAATTTTAGCCCCAATCAGAGCTACCAGTCAAATTTACTCAAGCTTATTGGTATTTTTAAATAGCTGACTCACCTGTGGTTTGGATACCTTGCCCATCTCATTGCGAGGCAAACCCTTGAGCACGCAGATCTGACTTGGAATTTTATATTTGGCCAGCCGCTCTTCAGACCACTTTTTAAGCAAATCAAAGGTCAAGCCTTTCCCGGCTCTAAGCACTAAAGCAGCGCACACCCGCTCTCCCCAAACAGGATCTTCAACTCCGACGACTGCGCACTCTTCTATATCAGGATGAGTACGGAGTATTTCTTCGATCTCTAAAGCGGAGACTTTATAGCCACCGGTCTTGATGATATCTAAAGAGCTTCGGCCGAGAATGCAGTATATCCCATTTTTCACAACAGCCGTATCGCCGGTGCAAAACCAACCATTGTCAAAAGCATCTCGGGTTGCGTCGGGCTTTCTCCAATACTCGAGAAAGACCCCTTCCCCCTTCACTTGAATCTCTCCTTGATCTCCGGACTCAGCTAGTTCTCCCTTCTCGTTCACCAATCTTATCTGAATACCCGGAAGCGGTTTCCCCACATAACCCGGAACTCGTTTTCCATGAAGAGGATTGGATAAGGCCATTCCTATTTCGGTCATACCATAGCGCTCTAAAAGCACATGCCCGCTGATGTGCTTCCATTTCTTCAAAACATCGACAGGTAAGGCTGCCGAGCCCGAAACCATAAGACGCAGTTTTGAACACGCAGCAGACATCTCCCTTTGTTGTTTTGAAGACGCATCCTCCCAATAGGCTATGAGTTTCACATAAATGGTAGGAACTGCCATGAACAAAGTCAGATTCCCTTCTAAAATGCGTGCCCAGGCTTCATCTGCATCAAATTTTGATAAAATTTCGCAAGTCGCGCCAGACCATAAGGCACAGGTCAGAACATTTATAATTCCATGGATGTGATTGAGCGGCAAAACACTCAGAATATGATCCTGGGGAGACCATTCCCAGGCTGAAACCAGAGATTTTACCTGGAACTCTATATTTTTATGGGTTGTGACCACTCCCTTGGGCTTTCCCGTGGTGCCGCTGGTATAAAGGATCATGGCCCGCCTGTTTACATCAATCTCCGGAAGCTTCTGAGGTTCAATCCCAGGAACATCCGTGGTGAGTAAAAATCGCCTATTAGAGTCCTCGGCTAGGGGACGAATACTTGATTCCAGGTCAGGATGGGCCAGCACGACTGCTGGATCCGCATCTTTTATGGTATACTCCAGCTCAGGTCTGGGGTGGAAAAGCGATAAAGGAACCGCTATACCGCCGGCGCGCCAAATCCCCCATTGGACTGCTGCATAATGAAATCCTGGCGGGATTATGAAGGCAACACGCATTTCTTTCAAATCATCTGAACCGTCCAGAAGGCAAGAGGACACTTCACCAGAGGCGTTGAGCAATTGTTGGTAAGTAAATTCACCCTCTTTGGCGATTATAGCTCGCCTCCTCATATTCTGCCTGGCTCGTTGGATAAGATGCAGCTCAAGATTATCGCTCATTCTCAATCGGCCTTCAGACTATCATATCATGATTTTATTGCTCAACTTAATGTCAATCATATTCACCTGAGATTCGATGGATTATCTGGATTTATTTCTTGACAATGCTGCAATTTATTTTTATATTAGTAACAAATATTGGTTACCATGAAACGCAATTTTGCTAGTACTGGTAATACAGGAACAAGCTGATGCGGGAATTATAGGGGGAATTTTCAATTTTAGCGCAATATCTTCACCATCTCTTTAAGTTCTATTGGTAACCATAGAGGAAGAAAATGAGTAAAGTAGATGAAAAAGAGATATTATCGCTGCTTAAAGGTGCTCCGGATGGGATACAGGTGGATGAGATAGCGAAAAAAATGAATCTCGTGAGGCATACGGTCAGCAAATATCTTCAGATTTTACTGGCCAAAAAACTCGTAACGTACAGAACCGTTGGCCGGACAAAATTGTGGAAAGAGGCCAGCTCTGGAGTGAAGATACGGCCACTCAGTCTGGATAATATCAAAGACATAGTGAGAATCGAAAAGCGGATTGAAGGGAAATTGGGTGTAATCAACGAAGAGCGGATGGAATATTTAAAAGAGGCAACACGATACAATATTGAACGCAGCGACCCCATGATGAGCCTCGGAGCGGAACTTGATGAGAACATCGTTGGATTCATCATCGGAGAAATAAGGATCTGGGAATTCGGTATCGGCGAAAAAACCGGATGGATTAGAATTTTGGCCGTAGACCCTGATTTTCAAAGACGTGGAATAGGCAGAAAATTGGGAGAAGCCATCCTGGAGCATTTCAAACGGAGAGGCATTAAAAGAGTCAGGACCATGGCGGAATGGTATACGGGTGATTTGATTTCATTCTTTAAATCGCTCGGGTTCAACATGTTGAACATGATCCCCCTTGAGAAGGAATTGAATACATAAGGAGCATCTTTCTTGATAAAGAACGGCCAAAGAGAAATCCCGACGGATTTAAACAATACAAACGCATTGAGTATTGTAACATTGTCATGGCGAGCGACCAGAGGAAGCGTGGCCATCTCATCATAAAAAAATGAGGTTTCTTCAGCTCTTCGTGCTTCGCAATGACATTTTGTTTAATGCGTTCGGACCAGCTAAAAAAACGGGATGCTTTTGGATGAATAAAAAGGAAGAAAAATGAGGTACGCAGAGACAGGTTTTAATCTTGAGGTTGATCTCACCCGGGGGAACATCGAGAGGGTCGCCACAGACCCAAAAGAGACCGAGCTTTACCTTGGGGGGCTGGGTACGAACACCAAGATATTATGGGACAGGGTTCCTCCTGAAATCGATGCTTTTTCTCCGGATAATCTTCTCATATTCTCCGCCGGTCTTTTGTGCGGCACACCTGCTACCGGTTGCAACCGGACCATCGTCACTACCATTTCTCCACAGACCAAGCTCATGGCCTTTTCCATGATGGGGGGATTTTGGGCACCGGAATTGAAATTTGCCGGGTATGACAAAGTGATCTTTCACGGCAAGTCCCCGCGTTTGGTATATTTGTGGATAAACAATGAAAAAGTCGAAATCCGTGACGCCTCTCACCTGAAAGGTAAAGGCGCTATTGAAACAGCAGAACTTATTCGCCAGGAGCTGAACGAGCCGAGAGCCCAGGTGGCGGCCATCGGCCTGGCCGGCGAAAACAGGGTTTATTTTGCCTCTATCGAGCAGGGCCATTCCAGTGCCAGCCGAGGAGGAATAGGTGCCGTCATGGGTGACAAAGGATTAAAGGCGGTCGCTGTTCGGGGAACAGGAGACATCAATATTGCCCGACCGGATGAATTTATAGAGCTTTGCAACGAAGTGCTGGAATACATAAAAACCCGGGAAGAAAAGCCGATCCCGGGGGTCATGCCCATTTTAGCCCGGCTTGGGTCACCGCAAGAGATGAAAATCCATGATGAGAAGTGGCACACCGAGAGCTTCATGTGGGGCAATTCCCGCATTCGCAGAAGAGATTTTTGGACCGAAGAAGTCGAAAAGGAGTGGACGGAGACTATGGAAAAGGCGCAAAAGCGGCTTATAAGCTGTTATAACTGTTCGCTGAAATGCGCGGCCACTCTTTCCCTTCCGGGAATTCCGACATACATGATGAAATGCTTCTCCAAACTGACCTACACCATGGCAGCCATGTCAAACCTGGATTTCGGCTTAAAAATCGCTCAACGTGCCACCGAGTACGGAGTGGACGCGTTTTCAGCCCCGCAAGTCATGGCCTTCGCTCTTGAACTCTATGAAAACGGCATTTTAACCGATAAAGACATGCAAGGATTGCCAACCGATAACGAGGAGAGGTTTTACTGGTTACTTGAAAGAATTGTCCGGCGGGAAGGAATAGGAGATGTCCTGGCCAATGGGACTTACTGGGCGGCCAAAGAGATCGGCAAGGGCGCTGAGGAATACGCTCATAATAATATTAAAAAACATGAGCAGATGCCTCTCAAACTATCCATGCTGAATCCCATTTATTTCCTTATGTACAGTACCGGTGAGAAGCTGAACATTACCCAAATCGAGGGACAGTTCCCCCAGATGCCTTTTCCCACAAGAGAGGAAAGAGAAGAGTTCGTCAAGGACTGGGTTCAGGTTCCTGATAAAAAGTTCAAGCAATATTTT
>Ga0209636_10007495_pt1 | contig 11124 bp, 12 predicted proteins | sample DeeMarSWOR152_54_FD_187464 | JGI IMG/M metagenome (GOLD analysis project Ga0209636, IMG submission 187464) | Marine sediment microbial communities from White Oak River estuary, North Carolina - WOR-1-52-54 (SPAdes) (version 2) | ecosystem: Environmental > Aquatic > Marine > Intertidal zone >... | reverse complement strand
TGGGAATAATCTCGCCGGTTGCACTGTCTGCTCTCCACTCATCTTTCTGTACCCGGATCTGGCCTGTGTTCTTGACATTATTGATCTCTTCAAGGACTATCCCTTCTAATCCGATGAACCGGTCGGCACCGATCCCAGGCGGCTGTTTTTTACTGAATTTCTCTGCAAACCTCCTCGATACGATAAACAGCACTCCAGAAACCACCACAAATGCAGCCAACTGCCATCCAATTCCCAATCCAAGAAGAGATAATATTCCTGCTGCTGCTGCTCCCACGCCGAACCATAGGATAAAAAATCCCTGGGTGAAAATTTCGCCTACGATAAACAGGGCTGCAATAATCATCCAAATCCACCAGATCTCAATTTTCATCATTTCTTCTCCTCACTCAATTTTGCTTCTCTGTCGGCATTTTATTCACGAATGTCACAAATTTCAATACTTTGGAGTGAATCAGTAAAGGGAATTTCATTCCATACAGAAATACCAAAATCGCTGATGATTTATTCGAAAACGGACTGAGGATTGGTTATAGAAAGGACAAAAAAATGAACCATCCCCAAAATACTAAAAGGTTCTCATTCATTTGGCGTGGATAGACTATAATGGGAAAAAACATCAGGCATGTCCGGAGCGGCATTGAAGATTTAGCCTTCCTTCGTCGTCATTCGAGGGAACCCGGCAGAGCCGGGCTCCGAGTATGTATTGAGCACCGCTACGTGTTAACGAAGAAGTCTGGAAAGAAACATTCAACAATTGGATTGTTTACTGAAGCTAAGTTGTGAGTTACGCAGGAGCCGAGAATGGCGATTAAGGAATGGCGTTAAAAATCTGAACTAGAGCAGAGGACATGCCTGATGGATAAAAGAAACATTATAAATTTGATTCACACAAGATGGAAGAGAACCAATTATAAAAAAAAAGAGGAGAACAGATGTTCTCCTCTTTTTTAGGGAAGGATTCTCGAGTATTATCTCTTTTTCAGATAGATATCGCCGCTGAAGGACTTGAGATTCACATCAGCTCCACCACCATTCACACTCCCGCTGATCTTTTTCTTGCTCATCTTACCAGATATCACGATCTCGAACTCGGTGTCGATACTCCCGCTGAATGTAGACGCCTCAAAGTCAAAGGCCGAACCAGAGGGAATTCTCATCTCTACACGCCCGCTGTGGGCATCCAAGCTGTATCTTCCGGCCCGGTTAATCTCACCATCATAGATCACAGCACCACTCAAGGCTTTCCCCTTGACCACATCGGCCCCTGAAATTTCCAGCATCTTGACATTTCCGCTGACAGTTTCAGCTTCGACATCTCCTCTTATTTTTTCCGCGATAACGTCTCCAGAGACACTTTTTAATTCAGTATTTCCTGAAATGTTTCTTGCTTCAACATCCCCGCTGACTGTCTTGCAGTACAGACCGTTCTTCACATCCATAACTGTGACATCTCCACTGACAGACTCCCCGTTCGCTCCTTGCTCTGCTTTCATGATTTGAACATTTCCGCTGACCGTGCTTGCCTCTGCCTTGCCGCCTATATTCTCGACGGTGACATCTCCGCTGACGGTTTTGGCTTTGATCGAAGCCTGGGACGGAATCGTGACAGAATAAAAGATAGAAACATTCAATCCTTTGATCGAAGGTTTGGGGTATTTGGTTTCAATTTTCAAGATTCCGTCTTCCTCATACACCTCGATCTTGACCTTCTGTGCATACTCCTTTGCTTTCTCTGTCGTCGAAGCTTTGGAAACCTTGAGGGCATCGATCTTGACCTCAGCCCTATCCCAGGTTTTGACTTCAACATCACCTGAGACATTCCTCACCTCAACCTTGCCATCCCTGGCTATGGATTCTGTTTTCTCGAATTTTTCCTCGTACCTCTGATTCTCATCAGCTCCTAAAGGACTCATCCCTAAGAAAAAGAACAGTACAGTTAAGATGGCGAGTAAAGCAACAAATCTTTTGGTTACCATTTTGACCTCCCTCTCAAATGACTTTTTTCGATTCTTCCTTTTGAGAAGACGTTGAAATAACACCCATGATGTCATCCAAAAAATCCGCCTTCTTCTTGTATATGGCTAAAAGATTATACCGAGAATCCAAATCATTGGGATTGCTTTCCAAGGCCTTCCTGCAATCAGCGATAGAGGCATCGATAAGCTTCAGATTTTTCTGGAAAATCTCAGCAACCTTTGGATCGAAATCTTCCTTCTGGGCTTGGACAGCCTCCCAGAGTGCCTTTATGGCTAGCTGGTAATGGTGTTCGGCTTCCTCGAGCTTGGCCAAGGCATATTTTTCTCCATTGGGTCCGGATGGAATCTCGGTTTGATTCCTGAATCTCAAACCTATGATCACTGCTCCGAAGATCACCAGAAGCAAAAACGCCGCACTGACTGCATACCGGAGTGCTGGCGGGAAGAGCAGAATCCTTCTTCTTCGATCCCACGCAGGAACCGTCGTTTCTTCTCTCTCATCTCTCAATCGTGCCTGAATCCGAAACCAAGTCTCTCCCGATGGCGTCTTTTCCTCCAAATCTTTGGCCTGATCTGTGATCTTCTGGAAATCCTTCAGAAATTTCTGGCAGTCTGGACAGGTTTCGATATGGTCCCTGAGAGAGGAAGCTTTTTTCCCATCCAGTTCACCATCTATATATTCGCTGATAAGCTTTTTTGCCTTTGAGCACTTCATTTTTATCTCCCTCAAAGCAACTTCTTGCTTTCCAGATATTCCCTAATTTTTTTTCTTGCCTTGAAGAGTTGGGATTTCGATGTTCCCACTGAACAACCCAGCATTTGCGCAACTTCTTTATGCTTGAATCCCTGGACATCGTGAAGAATGAAAGCGCTTTTGAGCTTGGCAGGAAGGCTTTGGATAGCTTCCTCCAAGGGCTTATTCGCTGTTTTTTCCACATCATCGGAAGAAACATCGCTGACATATGCCTCCACATCCTCAAGGGGAATCGCCTTTTGCAGCATCCTTTTACGGCTCCTGACATAGCTCAGGCAAGTGTTTACGGCAACTCGATACATCCACCCAGTAAAGGCCCTGTCTTCATCCAGGGTGTGAAGATTTGTGAAGACCTTGACAAAGATGTCTTGGAGCAAATCCTCTGCCACAGCAAAATTGTAAGTATACCGGTAGGCCAAACTGAACAGCGAGGATTTAAAATGTCCATAAAGAGTCTCCATCGAACGAAGGTCCCCCTGCCGGGACTTGCTGACCAATTCAACCAAAAAGTCGTCTGATAAAGGATCCATGATGGGATAGTTTAAACCAATTCGAGCATAACTGCTATACCCAATTCTCGGGATGCCCTGCATAAAAGCTGCTGCTGCGACTGTCATTTGATTATTTCTCCGTCACTAATATCAACGCATTAAGTAATGTGACATTGTCATGGCGAGTGACCAAAGGTCGCGTGGCCATCTCGAATTGTAAGAGATTGCTTCACTTCATTCGCAACAACGGATCGCCACATCGTTCCACTCCTCGCGATGACACAGGAATTAATACGTTCACAATAATAACGATGAATCAGGAGGCAAAAAGGTTGCCTTTCAAGAAATTTTTTTTAATTAAATATTTTAATTTTTATTGGTATATATATTAATTATTTTTATTTTATACTTGACATTCTTAACTTTTTAACCTATATTATATAAAGAAAATTAATAAGAGGAGAAAATGACTAAGGATTGGCAGGAATTAACAAGAATCACCCGAGGGGCACCTCTCATCATCGAAAGGGTCAGACTAAAGGAAGAGGATATCGTCCTCAAAGGAAGCTTCGATCTTCCTCCCCTGGCCCGCCTGACTATGGAGGATCAGATCTTTGTCACAGCCTTCATCCGAAGCCACGGATCCATCAAGGACATGGAGGAGCTGTTCGGGATCAGTTATCCCACCGTCAAGAACCGCCTGAACCGCATCTCGCAGATGCTGGAGTTCGTGGACATCAACCCCCCTGCCTCCCACAGCGAAATCCTGGATGAACTGGGACGCGGGGAGCTTTCGGTTGAGGAAGCTGTTGAAAAATTGAGAGGTTAAAAATGATTCCACTTCTGATGCGTATCCATATCGTTGAAGGGAAGAAGAAAAAAGTGAGGTTGATTTTGCCTCTTTTTCTTGTATGGCTCCTGCTTCTTCCTTTTGTGATTTTGTTGATCCCATTTGTTTTGCTGGCTGCCCTGATTCTTTGGCCTTCTGGATACGGAAGGACTCTGCTGGGGACAGGTCCAGCTCTCTTATCTGTTGTCTGCGCCCTCTCCAACCTGCATGTCGAGGTCGAGGATAAAGACAGCAAAACTCTTATCTGGATGAAATAGAGGAGGATAACCATGAGCGAAGAGAGAAAAAAAATTTTGGAGATGCTTTCCGAGGGCAAGATCAATGTCGAGGAGGCAGAAAAACTGCTGTCTGCCATTTCCGAGTCTCCATCTGAATCAACAGCGAAAGAAAAAACCGATAAGGCCCGCCTCAAGTATCTGCGGGTGATGGTGGAACCAGGCCCAGGGAGTGAAAACACCGAACGGGTGAATGTGCGTGTCCCCATCAAACTGATCCGAGCAGGAATCAAGTTTGCCTCTCTTCTCCCCAAGGATGTCCAGGGAAAGGTCGACAATGCTCTCAAAGAATCGGGGATCAGTTTGGACTTTTCTCAGATCAAGGATGAGAATATGGAAGAGATCGTGGAAAGTCTGAGAGACCTGACTGTGGATGTGGAAGGCAAAGAGCGGGTCCGTGTTTTCTGCGAATAGCCTCTCATCACGAGCGGCAGTACAGTCATTGTTAGTATCTGAAAGGAGAAAAGCAACCTTTATATATATGTGCTTGGGCTCTGTTCTCAACAAAGCTTCATGACTTTGGCAGTGAGAGAAAAGACATCATTTTGTCCAGGCATAGCCGAGCTTTACGAAAAACGTCCGGTTGGTCTGGGTGATGTCTATTCCAGTCAGTCCCAGATAATTGTCTGAATACCCGATAAAAATCACAGTCTGGGGATTGAGTTTGTATGAAAACAGGAATTGGGTGAAAAGACTCTGTGTTTCATCCGGCGTAGGGAAAAGGTAAAGGTCGGGATTACGGGCGACATGCAGATACTGAAGTATGGCCCTCACAAAGGTCCTGGTAGTGAAATTATAAATAAGCTTGATCTGTGAGAGATTCGCCGTAAAGATCTCGTCTCCTTTGAGTGTGAGCTTCTGAAAAGCATGCTGGAGATTGACATTGATATGCTTACCCAAGTTAAACTCCATAGAGGGAAGAAGATTTAATCCAGCCGCCTTCCGGGCATTGGTGTAATCCACAGCATCTCCGAACAGTATGGTGGCATTGAGCCTGAGGCCCCCAAAAGGCTTCATCTCAGAAATGAACACGACCTTGTCCAGATCATAATATTCCGTCAAATAAAGCTCCCTCGATCTCGAATACTGCGTGGTGACCGATGTCTGCAAGGGTCCCTGGTATGTCGCCACCAAAGCCAGGTTTCGATCAGTGAGGTCTCCGTCGTAGTCATACGTCATATTTCCCCGAATCCCGAAATTGAGCTGAGTGAACCAATCATCCTGTTCTCCCCAGAATGTGTGCCTCAGTAAGCCTTCCAGACTCCGCATATCCACACGGGGCACATACCCATAATCTGCACGAAAGCCAGGGTGAAAATCATCATACCTGAGCATATAAAGCCAGTTTCTGCCAAAATGCACAAATTCCGCTACGATGGCATCTCCTCCAAAGGAATCCTGTTCTTGACCGAAGACAGCCGAAGTCTCTTCTGCGTATTTGGTCTCGGAGTGAAGGTATTGAAAAGAGATTTGTTTGGTCTGGGTTAGGCGAAAAAATCCATCAAAACCGGCCACATGATTATAATAGCCTTCTGCCACACGGCCCGTATAGAGCACGCCGAGGCTGGATGCCTGCCCGACATCACGGCGAAACCTGAAGACACCACTGGCCACATCCTGTTCCAGAGATGTGGTCTGCGAAACTTGATTTGTGGGAAACAACAGGTTGTTTATGCGGTCATAAGTCCCAAAAATGCCGATGGCATTCTTTCCGACCTTACCCGTGAGTTTCAACCCGGCATCAGGATCTGCCACTGTCCTTGTGAAAACCGCTTCAACAGGTGTCAGAAAGAAGTCAGCCCCCTCTAGAAAAAAAGGCCGTTTCTCCGGATATCTGATCGCAAACCTGGTGTTAACCTCCAGCTCCCTCACATCTGCCTCAACCTGAGAAAAATCAGGATTCGCTGCGGCATTCAGGATCAAGTTTGGAGTGATGCCCCACCGGGCGGTCACCCCAGGATCAGGATCGATTTTTCCATTCTTCATCGGAGCCTCAGGATCCATCAGGAAGTCTTCCTTTGAGTCTGTCCTGATTCCAGTCAGTGTTGGATCCAGCTCGATATTCAATCCAGGAGATATCCCCTGGATGCCGGAGATCTTATTAAACTGACAGAAATAACAAAAGACATCACGATCTCTCCGGTGAGAGGTCATGCGGTGACGGACGCTTCTGGGGTAGGACCGTCCGGCGCTGAATCCCCAGGTCTGAACATCAGATGTACGGGGAAAACGCAGCTGGTTGAAGGGGATGGCAACTTCCACGGCATATCCCCATTCTGTAATTTTTCCTGCCGATTCCCAGATAGCATCCCAGGAAAAATCTTCGTAGCCTTCGGACTCGCTAAAATTCGCATCGGCCTGGACTCCAAGTGGATTGACCCGGAATTGGAAGCCTCTCCGCTCATCGTTAAACGTATCCAGCACAACAGTGATAGCGTCATCTTGGATGAATGTGCCCATTGCATCCCTGTCCATCAGGTGGGCCCGAATTTTTGAAGGATCCGGATCATAGCACCGGAAAGCCAAATAAAATTTATCCTGGTCATAAGTCACCAGACAATCGGTGTCCACAGGAGGCGTGATGTTATCACCAGGAGTCCACTCGTAAGGGAGCTTGATCGGTGTGGCATCATCCCAAGCTTTTTCATCAAGGATTCCATCCACTTTGATTCCAGAAGTTGCGGTCTTGATTGTATAATGCTTCGCCTTGGGCGGCTCCTGCCTTCTTTCCTGATCTGATTGGCTTGCCAAGATATGGCTCGATCCTAAAAACGTATTCAAGATCATCGCAGCGACTAGGATTATTTTTACCTGAATTTTTTTCATGACATCCTATCTCCGATCACTCTCTAGCTCCAGATATAGAGGCAGATTATAGCCGATTGCATCAATTAAGATCAAATAGGTATCTTGCTTCATGAGCATCTCCATTTTCGTCTTAGTTTCAAAAGCAGTCAGGCAACCTGAAGAGGAAGCCATCCGGAGGCCTGCGGGCATCGCGAGCAGGACGCGGCTATCATGTCATTGCGAAGTCCGAATGACTGAAGCAATCCACTGTTGCAAGCCCAGGGGCCGAGGCAATCTCATAAAATGATAGATTACTTCGTTATTTCATTCCTCGTAATGACAAAGTGGTTCACCAGGAAAATCCGCGGGCTGACGAATCGGCTTACCTGACTGATAGTGCATCATGGTTTTAAAGAGTATCCTCTGGCTCACCACATAGATTAATACGTTGAAAGGCCATCCATGGTTGCCCTTCCAGGCATTCTCCCGCAATGAGGTAAGCCCAATATTGCAGATAGTACCAACAATGTGTGCATTCCAATGTCATTACGAGCACCCAAAAGTTGCGTGGTAATCTCTTGGTATCATAATGATCGGGCCGCGCTTCGCTCGCCATGACATTTTCTATCGGCAATTCGGAATGTGCGATTGTATTGAGCACACCTCAGAAAAGTGATATATATCCCTACATGCTGAAGCTTATCGGAAAGTGAGAAGGAGATAGCAAACACAAAGCATGGAGAAAAAAATGAGTGAAATGGATGAGATCATCGTCCGATGGAATACTCATCAATGGATTCCGGATAAAGAGAAGACCGGAATTCTTTTGATCGACCTTCAAGAGTATTTCCGAGAAATTATAAGCCCGATACTCGAAAACATCATCGGCGTTATCTCTTCGGCAAGAAAAAGAAAAATTCCTCTATTTTTCACTCAACATGGGCATGAAACGGGAGAAAAACCCGGTATGCTCGCTCAATGGTGGACAGATCTAATCATCAAGGGGAGTGATGACGGCCGCCTCCTTTCTGATCTGGACATAAGAGAAGAAGACAGCATCATTCCAAAAACTACCTACAGTGCATTCCACAAAACAAACCTAGAAGAAAAACTCAAGGATAACGGAATCAGCGATTTGGTTATCGGCGGAGTGATGACCAACCTCTGCTGCGAGACAACAGCAAGAGATGCCTTTGTGAGAGATTTCCGGGTGTTTTTCCTTGCAGATGGAACGTCCACTGTCAGCAAAGATTTTCATCTGGCCACACTGAAGAATGTTGCTTATGGCTTCGCCACGCTTTTGGGATGCGACCGGTTGATCAAAATATTAAACACTTAATATAAGGGCATTAAATCATATTACATCGTCATGGCGAGTGCCCAAAGGGAGCGCGGCCATCCATGGATCGCTGCGTCCTTTCACTCCTCGCAATGACACAGGAATTAACATATTCATATCAGAATCCTTCATCATCGCAAAAGATTACCCTCCGCGGCTACCCTCTTTCATCTGCACGGGTGATTTTTTAAAAAAAATATCCCCCCTCAATTCATCTCTAATGGCGATTGTTAAATTTATTCCCTCTGATAGCATAAAATAGGACCATTTCTATGTATACAGGGATGAATGTTGAGAGACCCAAAAACGCAGAGGCTTGAAAAAGTCCCGCATAACCGCCAGAAACATTTGTAAAAGGTATGGTTAAAAAGGCAAACAGAGCAAAAAGAGAAATCCGAAGAGAAAGCACTATGGGAAACAGCAAAAATCAAGATATCCTCGGTCAGTTACAACTTGAGATCGAGAAAAAATTGAAAGGAATTGAACAGAAGAAATCGACGATCGAAGAGATCACAGAATCGATGATCGAAGAATTGAAAAAGATACAGGGTCTGAGCCAGAAAGCTCAAAAACTTCAAGGGGAGAACAGTGTTGAAGAAAAGGAAAGATCCACTACCGCAAAAAAATTTAAACTTTCGAATGAAAAAAACAACAATGGATTGGAGCTGGGATACGAATTAGCCAACATGAAGATGATAAGAAAAATTCTGGATCTGTCCGTAGCTATCGATGAAGAGCAGTACTTCCAGAAGAAAGGAACGCAAAAGCAAAAAAAACGTGTCAAACACCCAAGAAAAAAAGACCTCAAAGCGGAAAAGCGAGGAACAGAAAGCCCTAAAAAAATATTGATCATCGAGGATGACGTCATAACCACAAAAATTATCAGTCATATCCTCGGACAAAATAATTTCGAGGTCGGATCTTCCCAGGATGCCGAAGACGGGCTGAAAAAAGTGCTCAAAGAGAAGCCAGACCTCATTCTTCTGGATATTATGCTTCCCGGGATGGACGGCTACCAACTTTTGACAAAACTCAAAGCGAAGAGGGAAATTTCCCACATTCCCGTGATCATCCTAAGTTCTTTGGTGGGCGAGCAGGATGTGATCAATGGTCTTGAGAAAGGAGCATCGGATTACATACTCAAACCTTTCTCTCCTCAAATTCTCTTTTTTAAAATCAAAAAAACCTTGGTATTGAAAAATGAACATCTCACTGATCATCATCATCTATAGTCTCGTCTTTCTCTTCTCCTTTTCCTTGGCCTTATTCTTGTACCTCATCCTGAGAAGGGTAGTCCTTCAGCACCAAGAAGCATTGTTTCAATCGCGCTACCAGAAAATCGAGAATGACGTTCTTAAACTCATCACCTCACCCCAGAAAAACCTTGCCCTGGAGATTGCGAAAAGATACAAATCCTATCCCCAGGTCCTGACAAAAGTCCTGTTCGATTACGTCGAACAGATCAAAGGCGAGGCAAGAGACCAGCTCAAAAGAATATTCGACCACGCCTTAAATGAAAGGTGTCTCAAAGACATCTATTCCAGAAGACTTTTCAGACGCCTCAAAGCCACGCACCTTTTTGTCGTTTTCTCAGACAGCTCTGAGGTCCCTCATATTCTTAAGCTTCTGAATGACAAACCCATCGTCAAGCTTGTGGCTATCAATGCTCTTTCCCATATTCCCTCATCTCGCACCATTTCGTATATCTTTAAAGCCTTTGAGAAAGACTCTATCCCCAATGCCCGATCGTATATAAACATCATGTATGGATTAGGGAGCAAAATTGAAGTTCAGGTTAAAAGATATTTGCGAAAACCGCTACACGAAAAAAAACTGGGATTGCTAATTGAGTTGGTCGGGGCCATCCCTCTCCGATCCTTTTACCAGGATATCCTTTTTTTCTCTGACCATCACGAAAAAGAAATACGCATAAAAGTCGCCAGGGCTTTAGGTCACATGCGCATCCCTGCCTCCCTGGATATTTTGGTCAAACTCGCTGATGACCAAGCCTGGGAGGTCAGCGCCCAAGCGATGAAAAGTCTAGGCAAACTCGGAGATGTTCGGGCTAAAGAGGTTCTCTCAAAAGGAATGTTTTCACCTTTTTGGCACGTCCGTTTCAATGCAGGACATGGGCTTGCGAAACTCGGAGAAACAGGTATTAAGCATCTCCAAAAGGTAAAAAGACAGAAAAAAGATAGATACGCCTCAGAGATGGCCAACATGGTTTTAAACGAGACCATCTATTCTGGAGAAGCATAATGGCCGGGATCATCGAATCTATTTTTCAGATCATGACAGGGATAATCCTGGTCTATTTTTTTCTGATCAATTCACTGTACCTGGTGTTGGTCATAATGTCGATATTCAGCATCATACAATACAAAAATATAAACACTTACGTCATCATCAAAAAAATTTTTCAGATGCCTCTTGTCAAACCTATATCCATAATCGCACCGGCTTATAACGAGGAAAAGGGAATCACAGAAAGTGTTAAATCTCTGTTGTCAGTGGAATATCCCTTTTATGAAGTCATCGTGGTCAATGATGGATCGACAGACAACACTCTTGACAAGCTCATAAAATCCTTCGATTTAAAGAAATCCCCGCGGGTCTTCCGGAAGGTCATAGAAACCAAGCCCATAAAAG
>Ga0209636_10007494_pt1 | contig 11125 bp, 14 predicted proteins | sample DeeMarSWOR152_54_FD_187464 | JGI IMG/M metagenome (GOLD analysis project Ga0209636, IMG submission 187464) | Marine sediment microbial communities from White Oak River estuary, North Carolina - WOR-1-52-54 (SPAdes) (version 2) | ecosystem: Environmental > Aquatic > Marine > Intertidal zone >... | reverse complement strand
GTGCTGAATCCCGGACTTACCAAGAACCACACATTTTTTTCCGAATCGGAGTCGCATATGCAAGATAGATTCACGCCAAATTCGAAAAGAAGGTCATAGTTTCCCCTGGGTGGTATGGAACTATCTACGTAATCCTTGGCTAATACCGTCACCGATTTACAAGAATCGAGAAGCGGAAGAGTATCAGCCCCGGGATCACCGTGACAGCTTACTCTTTCAAAATCATTTATCAGAGACCCTACAGTGTCGAGATGACACTCTCGCACTGGAAAATAATCATACTCTCCGCAAATAGAATCTGGTCGGTCATAACAAGTATCCACCACGCACACTGTCTCTGGCTCAGGACAAGTGTCAAGTACCATAAAGATACTGTCCATATAAGTATCTACCGTCGCAAAGTTCACCAGCTCTTGTCGTCCGCCCAAAGTCATGAGAATGTCAAAAGCGGAGATCGGAACCGGATTTTTCATCAGCATGCGCATTTTCACGAAATGACCCGGGTAACCAGTATTATAGTCAACTACCAGATCTACGGTGTCACTCTGCAACGCTTGGCCTGCCCAGACCTCACAACCCACAACACCAAAGCAGATAAAGGCGAAACACCAGAACGCAACAATTTTTTTGTTCATCGTTCCCCTCTTCATTTTATAAGGTTATTCTCATTCTTCACCTTTATCTACCGCCTCTTTAGCCGACCTCCTTTCTTTTAGACAATCTATTCACGCAGCAGACACAATCCTCTGCCGTTTCTTAGTCGAACAATGTTTTGACCAGTAAGGCTTCAGCAGCCCCAAACCTATACCAGCGGAATAATTAAGATATCTGTTTTTGAACCTATTAGCTGAACAACTCCCTCTTAGGAATCCCTTCTTACACAGTTTCTCATCCTACATTAGATCTTTAAATCATGATATGATTGAGAGCGTCGATATCTTAACTTTCAGTAGGTAATATACACCCAATTTAAATTTTGTCAAGGAAAAAAATGAAATTTTTCAAAAAAAATTCATTTTTTTTAGCTTTGCAGTTTCCTCGACATCATTCCAGTCCAAAGGACTTAGCTTTAAAGATAAGTAAAATTCGCAAAAACCGTGCCATTCTGCTCTCTTTCTTGGATTTAAGAAGCTTGGCTTTACTTTGATAGTCGCCTCCTCCTTTTCACAGAGCTGGTATCTTCCCTAAGTAAAAAAGCGACTTTGAGTTAGCACATATTTAGATTTTTGCCCAATGGACAGTTCTACCTAAGAGATATTAACATGCGTTGATCTTACTTCCTGAGCTTTATCCAAACTTATGCAAAACTGTTCAAGAAAAGTGTAAAATTTTTCTCAAATTCAGACCGATAAATCTAACCTATTATAGTTCATTAACTTACTGGCTTTGCGGGAGGGACGACAAATCATGGATGTGTATTTTTTGTTGGGAGACAAGAACTTAGTCAAATTCGAATGGATGAAAGCAGATTCTCATCCAGAGAGGAGGCCTCCACCTTACGACACTTCTCTGGTGAATTTGACCATATTTTTACGGTAAGGTTCTTCAGTTCCTTTTCATCACAATATCTGGCACAGATTCTTGACGCCAGAGTCTGATCTTCAAGGGTGGGTTCCCCTAAAAGGAGGGTGTAGGTGCTTTTGTATCCCTCTACGGTGAATTTCAGCTCAGAAGGAAGCGAAAGAGACAGAAGAGTTTCATTTTCTTTTTGATTTCTCCCAGCTATAACTTTAGCTTTGGTGGGCAGCCTGAAATGCCTTCCGATCTTTAGGAGAAATATGTTCCTTATCGAGTCTTCTCCGTGCTCAAAGGAATCCTTTAACCGCCGGGAGAAATTCTCATCAGTCAGAAGGCAGCCTCCCGCAGGACAAGGATAATCTTCAATCCGGTAGCTCTTGGCCAAAGCCATCTGGGGTTTTCGAGATCGTCCCTGGATGGACAAAAGTCTCTCCCGGTCTACTATCCCCCTTTTTTCAACCTGGGTTGGCTTGAAAAGCTTGGCGGAAAGAGGACGCAGAACTTTTCCCTCTAAATCTGACTCCTTCTCAATCAATTTCATCGCTAACATCCTCTGAGACATGGGTCTTTCCCCTAAAACCTCACCGGTGAAGATAAACTCGGCACCAACCTCTTCCATCAATTCCTTTCCTTTTATGAAAAGAAAAATTCTGCAATCGATGCAGGGATTCATGTTCTTCCCGTAACCATGCTTGGGGTTCTTCACCAACTCCAGATAATCTTCTCCCCCATAGATTTTTTTCAAAGGGATATTGAATTTTTGGGCTACGGAATCGGACCAGCATCTGTAATCTGTATCACAGCAACAGAAAGGAGTCTTGAGGTTCAAAGCTACTACCTCAAACCCCATATCCAAAATCATCTTTGTGGCTAAGATACTGTCAAGACCTCCGGAGAGAAGCCCGATCGCTTTCCTTCTCATTAGATCACCCGTTTTAATAAAGTCGAAGTCTATATTCTGACACCCCCGTTCCAAGCCTAGGGAGTGTATCAGACTACTCCTAAAAAAACGTAAATCGATAAAAAAACAAGTTGTTTTGTCTTTAATTTAGCTCTTTTAGTTATAAATTAAAAAATCCTCCGCCCCATTTATCTATCTGAGAGGGGGGCAGGAACTCAGAGTAGAGTAATATGGGACAGAGGATTAAATTTCCTCATTATGTTTTCACAAATGAAACGTATTAAATTCCCTTTTTGTTTTAGTTTTTTTATTCCTTGAGCAACTGGTCGATCCTACTCACAACGTAAGGACTCTCCCATTCCCTACCCCCCACTATCTTCCATGTTATCACCCCATTCTTATCCAACAGAAATGATGTGGGAATCGCTCGAACCCAATACTTGCTTCCCACATCTCCCCGGCGGCTCAACAAAATGGGAAAACTCATCCCATATTTTTTTGCAAAGGAAGCTATCTGGGAGGCAGAAGCTCTCTCCTGGTTTACCGCCACGATCTCAAATCCCTGGTCTTTTTTAGACCGGTATAGCCTCTCCAATGACGGGATTTCTCTTCTGCAGGGTGAGCACCAGGTGGCCCAAAAATTCAAGAGAACCACTTTTCCCCTAAAATCTGCTAATCTGACCAGATTGCCACTTAGATCATATAAGCTGAACTGAGGCGCTAAGAAACCCTCCTTAGCAGCCTCCTTCCTTTTAACCTCTTTAGGAACTTCCTGTGTCTTAATAGTCGGATTTTTTTTCTGGTGCTCCTTACTACCTTGAGTAAAATAAATGGTTCCGGAGATCAGCCCTATAATTCCGATCAGAACCAAAAAAACGGGAAGTTTCTTGCTCAAATAAATCTACTCCTAAAGGTTAAAGTTTGATCTCTTCGCCTCTTTCTGAAACAGAGCTTCCTTCTCCAGATTGCTGCTCAAGGAATAACATTGCTCCCAATTTTCCATTCCGAGAAGCCATCTCTTTTTGATTGAATCGACAAAATCGCTTCTGAAGTTTAAGAATTTGATGGATTCGTCCCCAACAATTTATTGGCTAAAAAACTGGGGCAGAAGAAAACTCCTGCCCCATACCAATGGGAGTTTTTTCTGTTTTTATTTTTTATCTGGCTCCTTTTTGCCAGACTCAGCCTTTTTCTTAGCCGCCACCTTGTCCTCAAAGCCCTTTTTCACTGGTATGGTGAATCTGTAGGTGGTATCGCCTTTTGCCACCAAAGTGATCGATTTCTGGAAACGCTGATCCTCTGTTTCTCTTTCCAGTTCAACCTTTAATTTTGCTGTCTTATTAGGCTTAATTTTATCTTTGGACAATTTCACCTTTTTGAAGAATTCTGGTGGGTAATCCACTATAGAAAGTTCCAGCTTCTCATCACCAAGATTCTTGATCTTGGTCTCTAATTTGGTCCTTCGTTTCTCCCCCAAGGGACCGAAGTCCAAAACTCGAGGATTGACATCTAACATAATGATAGTATCCTCAGAAGGTTGCCACCCCGTTCCACTAAAAGAGATTCTCAGATTCCCGGTGACGGTATCATTGGTGGTTACGCTGGCGCTTTTAGAGGTCTTTCGGGAATGTTGTCCCATAGTGTATATCAACTCGATCCAAGTGCTGTCTCCGACAGCCAGCTCCGTCTTGATCAAAGGAGCTTTGGTGCACCCTCACCCAGGCCTCACTTTTTCGATCTTCAGGGTATCAGTTCCTACATTCTTTATCAGATAATAATGGCTGACTACGTTGCCTGTAGGGATAAGTCCAAAATCCCACATAGTTTCTGGAATCAAGACCTTCGGCTCGCCAGCTTGGGCCTGATACATAAATATCACCCCAAGAACCATAAGTACCATCATCCCAAAAAAGAAAACCGCTCTTTTCATTTTGTCCTCCATTTACATTAGTCCAACTATTGACAAAATAGAGATTACTCCACATTTAACCATTATATATAAGATAAACAATTTTGCTTTCCTGTCAACAACTTTTTGAAATTTTCTTGTCGCTCAATCCATTCTTGCTTTCACAATCCAAGTTATTTATCGATAAATATAACGTCAAAGTTTAACTTCTATTTGATCATCCATTGTTTTCTGTTTCGATTCACTTTTCGAAAATTTCCCTACTCTGCAAATTTGCCTTAATGAAAAAACTCTCTAAAAAGGGGCGCATTCCAAGAATCATGGCTATAGCACAAGACGAACCCTCATTCAACAAATCACACCTCATTATTGTTTCTTGACCCTCACACATTAGTGAATAAAACATACAAACCCGCCAAACAGATTAGACCCCCGCTGATCTTCTTGGTGAGACTGGAGAAGTTGCGTACCCCTTTGGACTTGGCGTAGCTTTCCACGAATCCTGTGAAAACACCGGCTAAGACTATCAAAGCACAATGTCCGATGGCGTAGACAAAGAGCAAAGATGTGCCATAGATTATCCTTGCCTTGGTGGCGACAAAAGCTAAAATTACAGCCAGAACTGGGGTGGCGCACGGAGAGGAGACTGCTCCGAATAAAAGGCCAAGGAGAAAGGCACCGATAACGCCCTTGTGTTTAGTTCTGAGGGTAACCGGTTGAGGAAGTTTGAAACGAAGCACTCCGGCAAGATACAGTCCCATGATAATGGCAACAGCTGCGGCCACATAATACCAGAACTTCCCCACATCGCCAAAAAGCCTACCTAAAAGAGAGGCAATTGCACCCAGTATGGTGAAGGTTATGGAAAGCCCCAGGGCGAACACGACGGCGTAAGTGATCGCTTTCTTTTTGTTTCCCTCCGAGTAACCGCCCACAAATCCGATCACCAAAGGAATTATTGCCAAAACACAAGGACTGGATGCGGAGAGCAGACCACCCAAAAAAACGAGAAGGTAGGCCAACCCAGGGGAGTTGTTTATCACCTCTGAGACGTTTGATAAGATCGATTCCATATCAATATACCCCCATCTCAGCAAATTTCATTCTTATAGATTGTTTGTCCATAAATCCCTCATGTCGATAGACCTCATTTCCTTCTGCATCAAAGAAAATTTGAGTGGGAATCAACCGAATTCCATATTTTCTTGCTTCCCGAGGCTCATATCTTAGGTCGATTACTTTCACGATTGCCCTTCCGTGGTATTCTGTCTTCAGTTCATCTAAAATCGGCTTCATCTTTTTGCACGGGATACAGGTCCCTTTTCCCAAATCGACCAGCACGGGCAGCTTCTTGGTCTGCTGACCTTCCAGATCCATTCGAGAGTCTTCGCCTATAACATTCGAACTTGATCCTCCACCGGTTCGATCAGCAGAGCCCTTGATCAGGATAAAGCCAATTACTATGGAAATCAAGATTCCGACGACCACCACATTTTGTTTCAGTTTCAATTATGCACCTCCAACCGTTGTTCCCCTCAACTCTCAAGTGCACTTCACTATTATCTCTTTCTGAATGACTCCAGAATCCGCAGGGGTGGAAATAGAATGGCTTTTGGCTTGCATTTGGCAGCGCAGATGCTGCATCCCACCTGGCAGTAATAGGGATTGGCAACTTTCACCTTGTCTGTCTTCTCGTCGTATCCATAGACTCCGAAGGAACAGAAATCAAGGCAAATCCTGCAGCCGTCACACAGCTCTTCCATAATAGTCGGGAACCAGGGCACCTCCTCCCTGGGCACGCCTTGCCAGGTTCCCAAATCCTTGAGTTTCTCTTCAACGCCGAGCTCGTTCCGTTTATAGAATCTCTCGTACTCTTGCAGGAAAGCTCTCGCATAGCTTCGTTCTTTTGCCTCGGGGACGTAATTGTGTTCTTTCAGTTCTTCCAGCAAATGACTCTCCAGTTCCCTCGCGGGCTTTTTGCCAGCTTTGAAAAGCCGCGCGAAAATCTCGTCGATTCCGGTTATGCCTATAAGCTTGCCCTCGATTGAGATCAGCTTTGATTTCATCTCTCCTTCTTCCTTATTATATATATACCAATATATACCGAAATCAGCCCTTCGCCTCTAACAAGAGACTTCTTATGTCTGCTATTGAAGGAACTCTGCCTTGAAATTTCACTTCTCCATCTACGATCAGAGCTGGCGTAACGCTGATACCCTTGTCGATGATCTCGTAGACATCCGTAACCTTAGTAAGCTCAGCTTCCAGCTTTAGCTCATCCAATACGGCCCTGATCTTCTCAAAGGTGTCATGGCACTTGGGACAGCCGGGACCTAATACCTCAATCTTCATTCCTCTAATCTCTCATCCTTATTATATTGTTCCTCCAGCTTTACTTGGCCGAGAATGGCCCTCACTTCGGAATCAGTCCCTGGCGTCTGTGGATGTCTAAGTGTCTACTTTCCCCTCTTGGAGATCCCTCCGGCCTTTTGGGCCTGGATTGCTGCACTTTTTTCTTATCTTCTGCCTCAGATCTCTTCTTTTTTGTCTCATTCATAAACTCATCCAATTCTCTTTTGAAGTTCGGGAGGAATTTCTCCCTCTCCTCGCAGATTTCCCATACCGATTCTATCTCTTTGAACTCTCTTGTTTTTCCAGAGAATTTCTCGAAGCCCAGAGCAGACCAGAAGATCTTATACTTTTTAGCAGTGGAGGTGTCTTCATCAATATTGTATTCCCTGAAGATAATGCAGCTGTCCTTGTACGGCTTGGGGTAAAACCTTTCCAGTCCTTCTTTAGCATAGATGCCAACCTTTATGCAGCAGGAACACTGAACGTCCGGGTGAAAGTGGATCACCAGCAGGCTGTCAATATCTGCAAGGGAAGTGGTTTTTTTTGCCTTTGATTCCACCGTGTCGTGCGTTTCTGAGGCATGAATCCGTTCGGATTTTTGTGCATTTGCCCAGGACAAGCTTGTTGCTAAGATCAACACACAGAACACAAACAGATAGGCAAACCTCTTTTTCAAGTTCAGGATCTCCTTCCTCATGAAAGCGTCTTAGAATTCATAACCAAAGTTGAGATGGCGGCTTTACAACTTTTTGCTGAACCTGAACCCAGCCAAGTTTTGTTTCTTTGGCGAAAAACTTCCGCTTAAACCAGAAGGCGACATTGACCAGACTTATTAGGACCGGGACTTCCACTAAGGGACCTATTACAGCGGCGAAGGCGACGCCAGAGTGGATTCCAAAAACCGCGACGGAAACGGCAATGGCCAGCTCAAAGTTGTTGCTTGCTGCAGTGAAAGAAAGAGTGGTGGTCTTGGAGTAGCCTGCTCCGATCTTCCATCCCATGAAAAAGGAGATCAGGAACATGAACACAAAATATATCAAAAGCGGGACCGCCACCCGGACAACATCCAGCGGAATCTGCACGATGAGTTCACCCTTCAGGCTGAACATCACCACAATGGTAAACAGCAAAGCTATTAAGGTAATAGGGCTTATCTTGGGGATAAAGCGGGAATGATACCACTGCTTCCCCTTGGCTCTCACCAATATGAAACGGGTGAGGAGTCCACCGATGAACGGGATACCCAGATAAATGAAAACGCTTTTGGCTATCTGCCCGATAGTTACATCAACCACACTTCCCTTCAGCCCAAAGACGGGAGGTAGGACAGTTACAAAAATCCAGGCATAAACACTATAAAATAAAACCTGGAAGATGCTGTTAAATGCCACCAATCCTGCCGCATATTCCGTGTCGCCCTTGGCCAGCTCATTCCAGACTATCACCATGGCGATACAGCGAGCCAGTCCAATCATGATCAAGCCTACCATATATTCAGGATAGTTGGACAGAAAGCTTATAGCCAAAAAGAACATCAAAATGGGCCCTACGATCCAGTTCTGGATCAAAGACAAACCCAGGACTCTCCAGTTGCGAAATACATCACCCAGCTCTTCGTATCGCACCTTCGCCAGTGGCGGATACATCATGAGAATCAGCCCCGCGGCGATGGGGATGTTGGTGGTGCCTACCTGAAATAGGCCGATGAATCCGTCCACCCGGGGAACCAAATACCCCAACAAAACCCCGGCCGCCATAGCCAGAAATATCCACAAGGTAAGGAAGCGGTCCAAAAAGGAGAGCTTCTTTATGACGCTTTCGTTCATGGCTACCATTTTCTCACTTTCAACTCATATTTGAGACTTGGATCGTAAATGTCATTCATTCCTTGCCTTCGTCCTCAATCCATCTTTTTAAAGCGACTATTGCCGGCAGTTTGCCGGACGAATACACCTTGCCGTTTATCACCAAGCCCGGAGTCATTAAAACTCCGTATGAGGAAATCTTGTTCAGGTCTGTCACTTTAACTACCTCGGCCTCGATTCCTAACTCCGTTAAAGCGCTATTCACATCTTCCTCCAGTTTCCTACAGTTAGCGCATCCAGGACCTAAAACCTCAATTTTCATACTTACCCCTCCTACAATATTAGATTTCCAAATATCATTCCGGTTGTGGTTGCCATCATGACCACCAGCAGAACATATACCCCGGTTTTCTTAACTCCCATTATTCTGGCAATTACGATCATATTGGGCAAGCTCAAAGCCGGTCCAGCCAAAAGCAAAGTCAGAGCCGGACCCCTGCCCATACCCAAATCCATCAAGGCGCGGATAATGGGTACCTCAGTCAAAGTGGAAAAATACATTAACGCTCCGAAGATCGAGGCTACGAAGGTAGCCCTGAGCCCGTTTCCTCCCAGCCAGTGCTCCACCACGTGCTGGGGAAGCAAGGCTTTGATGATTCCGGCTACAAAAACACCCGCTATCAGAATGGGAAATATCTTTTTGAACAGACCCCAGGTATGATACATCCAGTATCCAAGTTCCTCTTTTTGAAACCAGCGGTATAAGATCAAACCTAAAACCATCAGAAGTACCCCAGTCATTAGCCATTTCTGAGCAGCACCAAAAACCAGGATTCCCACCAAAATAGCAAAATAAAGTAAAGTGATCCCTTGGGGTCTTGGTTTATCTTCTTCCTGAGGCAGGACTAACTCACCCGGATTATTAGTCTTCTGAAATTCTTCTTTTCGCCAGATAAATGCCATGAGCAAGCCAATGACTATCGAGAAAACGACAGCTCCCACGGCTCTGGCAATGCCCAAATCAAGACCCAAAAGTCTGGCTGAATAAACCACCGCCAAGATATTTATTGCCGGGCCGGAATAAAGAAAAGCAATAGCCGGGCCCAAACCTGCCCCTCTTTTGTGAATTCCTGCGAACAAAGGAAGAATGGTACACGAGCAAACCGCCAGAATTGTTCCGGAGACGGAAGCTACAGAGTAAGCCAGAACCTTTTTGGCCTTAGCTCCAAAGTACTTCATCACCGATGCCTGGGAAACGAACACCGCTATTGCCCCAGCGATGAAAAATGCGGGGACTAAGCAGGTAAGCACGTGCGCGGACAGATATTCGAGCAGAGCCTCCCATCCGCTTTGAAGAACACTAAGAATCTGCATAAAAGTCAACGTTTCAGCAATTCAATGCATCATTTTACATTAATGCATACATACTCTCAAAATTTTTTTATGGTATCACCTTTACCACTTTTGCCTTTTTCTTGATCTCCGCTTTGACCATCTCATCAACCAATGATAGCAAGGTGAAAACCCTCTTGTCATTAATTTTATAGTAGACTGAAACCCCCTCCTTGCGAGACTCGAGTATTCCAGCATCCCTCATGTGTGTCAGGTGTCTGGAAATGTTGGATTGGTCTTCCTTCATATTAGGTATGATCTCGCAAGCACACCTTTCTCCGTCCTTAAGAAAATACAAGATTTTGAGTCGGGTTGGCTGAGCGATAGCCTTTAGAAAGTCGGACTCAATTTGTATCAGATTCTCATCAAACATATCCACCTCAAAATGCATGTATGCATATAAACAAATATTCGCATTTCATACGAACACAATTTTTTTCCTATTTGACCCTAACGCAGTTTTTCATCCAATGATTCATAACCGATCAAAGAATTCCTTAACCTTTCGTTCTATCTCACCTCTTACTTGTCTGAAAGCTTCTATTGATTTCCCTTTGGGGTCTGATACATCCCAATCTATTCTTTGCGTTGCCGAAACAAAAGGACAAATATCTTTGCATCCCATGGTGATTGCATAGTCAAAACTCTTTTCTTTCAGATCGTCGAATCCTTTAGATTTCTGCGCTGAAATATCTAGGTCCTTTTCCTTCATCACTTCTATAGTCATCTTTTCAACTTGGCCCGAGGGATTTGACCCGGCACTGAAGGCTTCGATTTTTCCACGTCCCAACTTTCTAGCAAATCCCTCAGCCATCTGACTGCGACAGGAATTTTCAATACAAACGAATAATATTTTTATCATACTTGTATCTCGGGTAGTTGGACTTTGGTAAATTCATCAATTATGAACATAAAACTAAGATGCCTGGACTGAAGAACATTTTTCATTGTTTTTATAAAAATCTCTGGATAACGCCAAAATTTCCTTGACATTTTGCTTGTTCTGAGTTAAATTCTTTTTCAGGAGTAACCCAAAAATTCGAAAACACAAAATGGAAATAAGAAAGACACTTGTCACCGTTTAACCCATTAAACTCAATAATACGCAAGGAGGTGAATTATGAGAACCCTTTCAAAAATGGTAGTTCTCACTTTCACTCTGAGTCTTTTGCTCTCATCGTCGCTCTATGTTCCTTCAGCAAATGATCTGGCTTCGGCACAAAGCGTTGAAGCTTTTTCTCCACTTAC
>Ga0209636_10007493_pt1 | contig 11126 bp, 11 predicted proteins | sample DeeMarSWOR152_54_FD_187464 | JGI IMG/M metagenome (GOLD analysis project Ga0209636, IMG submission 187464) | Marine sediment microbial communities from White Oak River estuary, North Carolina - WOR-1-52-54 (SPAdes) (version 2) | ecosystem: Environmental > Aquatic > Marine > Intertidal zone >... | reverse complement strand
CTGCCACTAAAGTTATTGCCCCTGCCGCCAAATTTGTTGGGCTTAAAGCTCTACCGAGTATTGTCACCAAACCCATTCTACCAGTGCTGAAGTTTATCCCCTCTAAGGTTCCCACACTTACCGAAAAGGGTATTGAGCGAGGTCTTACTGCTGAAGTCATAGCAGGGATGAGCCGAGAGCAAGTGACGGCAGCCGTTAAAGAAGGCATGGTCAGGATGGCAACGGTTGAGAAACTGCCTATTAAGTTGGTTAGTGCTGCCGAGATTCTGAAACCAGGTTTGACCCAAATAGCCAAAGTTGCCCGCTATGTACCCCTAACTGAAGGCGGTGTCCAGAGGTTTGTCACCAAGTTTGCCGAAAGCAAGTGGCTTTATAGGCCACAGTCGAGAGTTACCCTAGCCACTGACCTAGCGGATGATTACACAAAAGCCCTCTATGCTGTTATTGCTGACCCAAAGACAGCCATGATTCCCGCAAGGGAAGCTGAGATAATCAGGGGTGGCGAGCTCCTGCGCAGGGTGAAGGGGTTTATTGAGGGTGAAAAGGCAGTTATGGAAATGTCCCCTGAGTTCCTGTCGAGTGAATCAGCACACCTAGCCCGGGGGATAATGAAGGAAGCTAAAATCCCCGAACTACTGGAGCGACTACATACCCCATTACCTGATGGCAGCCTGGTGTCTGCTGAGGAGATTATGCAAAAGATAGTCAGAGCAGTAGAGGGGCACATGTCTGTCAAGCATGGGGTGGTAAAGACACTCCCCCGCCCCACACCTCAAGGTATTCGCCAGGGCATTGATGTTGAAGCAATGGCAAAAATGTCTCCTGAACAGTTGCAGGCAGCTATCAGCAAGGGAACAGTGGGTCTACGCCAAATCAGCAAGGCCCCCAACCCATTCTACAGAGCAATGAACATGACCAAGTTCTACTTTCGGCCTTTCTGGTTGACGCTGAGGCCAGCTTACACCCTAAATAATCAGATATCCAACTTCTTCTGGCCACTAATGAGACATGGGGCTTACATAATTTGCCTATCCTGAGTTACGGCGATTCCTGTTGCAGTCGCCCAAGATGCTAGTGAAACACGTTAAGTTTGAGATGCGACTTGCCCATATTCAGCAGGAGACAGCCAAAAAGTATGGCTATGGGTACGCCTATCGGCAAACAATAGAAAGGGAAATGAGTAGGCTGGCAAAGCAGGGTATTAAGCCCCTAGAGCTACAAGAAGAGGTGGCGAGGGCGATAGAAGCCCTAGGGGTTCCGCCTGACCGGTGGTATCTACAAGGGTTTAATATGACTTGGTACACCAGTGGCGTTGAGGCGCTGCGTGGGACTAGAGTTCATTTCCTCCAGAAAATCCCTATTCTGGGCTGGCTTGATGAAGCGTTGATGTCATTCAATAGGGGTGGTGAGATTTTAGGCCACATCTTAGACGGGGCTACCGGGCAGCTAAAATGGTTCAATCGAAACTGGTCGGCAGCCGTTGATGATTTGGCTAGAACGGGCGTAATCAATCCCAAGGATGCTCCTATTTGGAAGTCAGCCAGAAGCATAGAGGACGTTCAGAAACTAGCTGGCAAAGAAGTCCTCTCTAAAAATGCGCTCGACTACTCGAATCTACCGGCCGATGTGGTCAATATCCTCAAGTCCAAGGTAGACCGTCTGCCTGAAACTGCTGGTAGGAAAGATATTTATAATACTATTATGGAAACCAAGGCAGAGCTAAGGACGCTCTATCAAGATAAGATGGATATGGTCTACATCTCCAGGGGTGTGCGGGAAGAAATGGAGACGAGGATAGTCGAGGACAATGTGGAGTTTCTCAATGAGATAAGGGCTGCCACCAGTGAACCTGAGATAATCGGAACCATAGACGCTGCCATTGCTCAGGAGGCTCAATTAGGCAGAGAGTTTAATGTCCGCCTACTGACCAAGCGTAGAGAGCAGATGCTCAAGCGAAAGACAGTTGAGCGCATGGCTCATTCGGGTATTGAGGTTCCTGAGTTTGCTATCTATGAAAAGGCGACCTACGAACATGACAAGCAGGTTGCCAGGTGGCTCTTGAAGCGCAAACAGGAGTCTAACAGGTGGTATGAGGAGCTGAGGGCGTGTCGTACTGCCGGAGAAATGGATAAGGTCAATGTTCGACACTATCGGGTATCAGCTAATTTAGCCAAGCAGTTTGATGATGCAGTAGACAAAATTTGGGATGATGCTCTGAAAGAGATAAAGAAGAAGCTACCAGATATATCTCCTGAAGAGGTACTGGCAGAGCTACAGGGTAAATGGCCCCTTAAAGCGAGGCCACCAGAAGTAACCCCATCGGCAGGCATAGTGAAGCCCTTTGAGCTACCCAAGCCTGTAGAGGGCCTCCCTGAAGCTGGATTGCAAGCCCGATTTACCGAGACTGGGGAAATAACCTATGAGCGATTTACGCCGACTGGCAGGGCAGAGATAAGACAGGAAACCCTTGACGATTGGGCCAGGTTGCAGGCTCTACGGGGACTGGAAGAGAGGGCCCCTGCTGATGCTCAAAGGTTTGTTCGAGAGGAAATGGCTAAGATTCAAAGATGGGGCGAACTCAAGACTAAACCTCCTGAGATTAGGGCAATAGATACCGAGAGTCGGGTGGCTGAAATCCTGCACTCCAAGATAGCCCCAGATGAGAAGGTGAGGGAATTAAGGGCGATTCTCGCCGAAATAGAGGGCGATATCGAGCGAGGCTTGGCAGGGGTAGAGTATCGGCAGCAGCTAATCGAGTTAGACCCCGTATTTCGTAGTATTGAATACAAGAAAGTACCACACCGGGTTAAGGCGAGGCCCGGTGAGCCAATAGAGATGGTTCGGTATAACAAAGGCAAATGGGTAAAACTCGAAGAGGCTCCTCTGGATGATTGGGGAACTGAGCTTGGAATCAGGGATGCCTTTCAGGAAACCACGGGCCATGTCAGGGGATATGAGGAAATCCTTAGAGATAGAATCAGGCAAATCCCAGCAATGAAGCAAGAACTGGTTAATTTGAAGGCCCATGTTAAGGGATTAGACAGGTGGAGTTCTGACTATGCAAACATAAAGCAGGCTGCCGATGACCTTGATAGGGCAGTATTAACCAAGAGATTCAATAACCTTCAGGTTGAATTGGACATGGCGACAAGGCAGGGGGCCAGTGATGATGTGATTGACGCCATACTGAGGCAGATGGGGGAGCTAGACGATGCACTAAAGACCTTACCACCGAGGCAAGGCGAAATAATGTTCGATGAGCTCACCGCGAGAGTGGTGGACATTGCCGAGAAGCCCACTAAGTTACCAGAGAAGGTAATCACCGAAACCATCGAGAAGGAAGGCTTAGGCCCGGCTAACCCGCTAAAGCCCATAGACGATATCGCAATTATGAGAGAAGAGATGGAGCACATGATTAGCACGCTCGATGGTGCTTGGGACGGATTCATAGGAGCCAGCAAGAGATTGGTCAGGTTTGAAGGCGCTAATCCCGAGCACATAATACCCAAATTTAACGATGCGCTTATGAACAGCTCAAGAAAGGCTCTCTCTCAGGCCAAGATGGACTTGTTTGACTACTCCATGAGGACACAGTTTGACTACCTGATGCAGCATATGTTCCCCTTCCCGTTCTGGAATCTCAGGTTTATGCTGCTACAGGCGACAAGAGCAGTAGAGAACCCTGGTCAACTGGCTGCTTTCTGTAACTTACTCAAGAGATGGTGGAGCGACACAAGAGATTTACCTTGGGGACTACAGTTTTCCATACGGATTCTAACACTAGACGATGGCAGTCAGGTAAGATTCAGGCCGTTTACCTTCTTCTTCCCTCTAGGATACTCCGTTGCCGATGTTATCCGGGTGGGGGCAAATGAGCGAAGGGTAAGAGACCTCACTGATGCCTTAGAACTCATCAGCAATACGGCTGGAGGGTATTTCTACCCACCTATTGAGTTGGCAGCCAGTCTTACAGGGTGGGGGACAAGAGAGCGGTATGGCTTATTCAGGCCAACGGGGGAAGCTATTAGAGGCATGATTCCCCAATACGGTCTGATGACCGAAACCCTTGGTGGAACAGGCGTAGCGAGAACATTGTGGACCAGTGGGGCCTTGACCCAATGGCAAAAGAACAGGGTGTATTATGCCTTGAGCTATGCCATAAACCAGAATGAAATAACCCCAGAGGAAGGCGAGGAGGCAGCCCGAAGCCTATGGGATAACAGCCCTAACGAGATTGCTATTAGATACATTCAACACGCTATGGGCCAAGAGACGGGCAGAACATGGGCGACCTATATGGGTCTGCCTATCAGCCTCTACACGCCAGAAAAGCAAGAGTATATCGAGCAGGGGGCCTATCGAGAGGAGAAGCTACCCTACGGAGTACCTCATTATGCCGAGGAATGGGAAACCTACGAAAAGAAGTACCCCGGCAATGTGGTAATGCAGTATGTACCACCCGCTGACCTGAAACCTGAACTAAAGGAGCAGTGGAACCAAACTGTCAACTATTGGGATGAGTGGAACAAGATTACCAAGTGGAGATTAACTGAACAGGAAAAGCTAGACCAACAGTTTTTGACCTGGAGTGCTATGAGCGAGGAAGAGAGGGAGGCAAGGGGCCTTCCTGTTGATGTCGGGTCGTGGTGGCGAGAGGGGAGGGGCGACTTATGGGAACAGGCTAATGGTAGATGCACTCAACTTGACCAAAACCCCACCTATGAGAAGGCCAATAAGACTAGAGAGCAAACGGCAGCTTTTCAGGAGATGTTGGGAAGAGACGTTATCCCGATTCACCCATTCACGGCTGCCCTGGACGGCTATTATGCCATTGACATCGACAATCCTGAATACCAACGGCTTGGTGGGTCAGCTTCCTCTCAGGCTTGGGATAAATTCTTCAAAGACAGAGAGGACTATCTGAACAGTCTGACATCGGAGGAGAAAGAATATGTCCTGAGACGGATAGAGAAAAACCGCACACCGCTAGAGAAGGAATACTACAAGGCCCAGGACGTTCTGAAGCCCTACTGGGAACTGGAGGAGACTCTTAATCTATCAGGTCTACCCAAAGATAGCACAGAGCAAACCAAGCTAGTCATTCGGGCTATGAATAAAACCAGCACAAGGGCAGCCAGCGTCTATGAAAGGATGCTGGAACTCAAAGAGACTGACCCAGACAGATATGAAAAACTACGAAGTACGAGAGAGGCACAAACTCTTTTCGGTTGGGCTGAGAGGATAGCAGAAGATTACCCCACAGTGAACCAAATCATAGGCATAAAGAGAGAGCAGATGAGAAGGGAAAACCCTGAGATGGACAAATACTTGGTTCTGTTCTATGACTACACGCCAATCGAGGAGCAGTAGATGAGAAGTGGTGTCACCAAAAAGCTGATTAGCCCTCAATGTAAGAGTTACAATCGCTGCAATGCCGTGCTCTGCCCTTTGGAAATCGAAGAGATAAGAAGCAATCCGTGGCGCATCTGGTATCCAGACGAGCCGATATGCAGTAACAAAGACTTCCAAGGGCTTGGTTGGGTGCGGAACCAGAAACTAATTGCCAAGAAGCACGGTTCGGTTGACCGTTGCTTCACGGTGAACATGTTGGAGGCTATCACCTCTGTCAGGCAGGGGATAAGGGGCGCAAATGCCGACTTGGGTGTCAATGCGGAAAAGAGATGGTTCCAGGAGTTCCGACGGTCAAGGAAATAAGCGTGCGAAGCATAGCTGGGATTTTTCAAAAAGGTTGCGAAGCATAGCTGGGATTTTGGGGTCAAAACAAATTATGATGTAAGCCATGTGTTTCCCTGCCAGCAAAAGAATTCGCAGTTTTGCACGTACAGGAGAGGAGAATGGTAGAAGTGAATAGCCAGGACAGCACGGATGACCTTTACCTTGAACTGAGGGAGGTAGTGGATGAGCTGGAGCAGGACAGGTCAGTATTAAGCAGTTACATAGTGGCACTAGCTGGCGAAGCTGAGGTAGTTGAACAGGAAGTGACACTATCTGAAATGCAGAAGGTCATAAAGCACTGCCACGGGTGGACTGGAGAAGACTTTGAGAGCGAGGGAAAATAAGGGGTAGTAGTGAGGCAAATATCTATCCGTCAGCTTGTCAGACATCCTACAGATTGTCAGACAAAGTCTTCATGGCCTGTTGTGCGGAAGGATGAAGAGATTGTCGGCTATAGTAAGCAGGCCCAATTGGGGAAGAGGTGAGGAGTAAAGGGCTTATATGGGGAAAATAAAGGAAAATGGGGGCAGTAGAGAGAAGGAAAATGAGTTTAACGGTTCGGGGTGTATCTGGGTTGGTTGATTTTGTTGCATTTTCTCTAGCTTTGAATAGCTACGAAAAATGAGGGGTTTTAAATGGCTGGTGTGAAAGGGCGGAGCGGACGGAAGAAGAAAACTGTCAACACACATAACGCCAAAGTAGTGCTTGATGAGCTACAACCTTATGCTTTGGAAAACATAAGACGGTCAGTTCAGCAAAAGATAGACGTTACTTGCCCCCAATGCAGCTATGAGTTTCAGATTGATGGTGGTGGGGATGTAGATGATTCGAGGTGGGTATATGAGCAGAAACACGGCAAGGCCAAGCAGCAAGTGGGCATAGACATGGAATACCAAAGCAGGGGTGAGGCCTTTATGGAGGAGATGAGAACCAAACTGCTGGGCGAGATTGAGAGGCTGACGGAGATAAACAGGAGGCTTGTTGCCCTTTGTGTGGAAGGGGGGATAAGCATACCAACGGATTTACTGGAGGGGGCGAGTATTGCTGGGTATCTGACGCAGGGGAATAAAGAAGGGACAGGCAACGATGGTTAATCGGTAGTGTATCATTTTGAAAATGTGGGTTTGACAAGCGCATCTAGTTGGTAGATAATTTTACCCCCATGGGTAAGATTAGCAACTTCGCTTTCATTGATGGAGCAAATCTACATTTTACATATGAAAATCTGACTTGGAAGCTAGACTACCAAAAACTTCTCAATCACTTAAGAAAAAGATTAAATGTTAATGTTGCATACTATTTTATTGGCAAAATTAAAGAAAACAATGACCTCTATACAACTTTAGAAGAATATGGTTACACCCTTAAACTTAAAGAGCCATCTCCATATACAACCGAAGAAGAATACTGCCCATACTGTAGTAAGTTGATTGTGCCTGAAACAACTAAAAGCAAAAGCGATTGTGATTCATTTATGACCCTACAGGTTTTAGAAGATTTACACATATATGACCAAGCTGTACTCATAACAAGTGATGGAGACTTTGATAATCTAGTAAAAATGTTATTACGAAAAAATAAATTGAGAATGGTATTTGCGCCATGTAAAGAAGGATGCTCGTGGTTATTAAGAAGTGCTGCTAAGGGTAGGATTGCGTTTATTGATGATTTTAAGGATGAACTAGAAAAAATTTAGGAGAGAACCCTATAGGACTCTATACCTATAAGATGCTCCCCACTCATGATACACTAGTATTATATCACTTTTGTCAATAGTCTTCAACTAATTAACTCTACAATCTCCCCAATAGTCCAGATATGGTCGCTTATCCCTGCTGCCATAGCTGGTGTTGTTGGATAAGGGTTAGCTAATGACTTATGAGGCCGTGCAAAGTTGTAGCACATCAAACGAAGTGCCACAGCGTGGGAAGCTTATCTTCAATCTGAGTGGAAATAAAGATAGGGGGTAGGCTTTCACCTACCCCATCTTGACAAGAGCGTGTCACATTGCGAGAATTAGCGAGGGCTGTAGTAGAGACCTTTCCTCAATGTTATCGTGTGGGAACTTTCGTGGAAACTTCTGCTACGGCCCTTCCATTTAGCCTCTTGAGTTCATCAATCCACCAGACATGAGGTCTTATGGTGAGGGAGAATAAGGGATTCTCAACGTCAACGCTATCTGAAGTTAGCCCTAGGGAAAGGGCATAGATATCTAAGTGGAAGATTCCTGGCCTTTCGCTCCATGCTACTTCAAGGTTAGCATTTTCGAAGTACTTCATCATTTCCTCACCATCCTCTTTGAAGGGAACGCTCTCACGGTCTTCTACAGCCAGCGCCATAGCGTTATTGATTATCCCAAGAAGTTGGTCTGGCCAATTACAATTAAGTAAACCCATCTGTTTCACCTCCTTTCTGGTATGGCATCTCCCCTACCTGATGTTCCCTTAACCCCTCCTCTCTAGCATCCAGTAGGGATTCTGATATGGGAGCAATTCTATGCCCCGCATGGCAAACCAGTCTTACTTTGCGTCTCATTGCACCATAGCATCGGCAGGGCTGAATCTCTTATGCGCCTGCAGAGCTAATTGGCCTCTCAAGTGTCGGGTATAGTGCTCTGTCATGAGGAGCGTTTCATGTCCTAGAAGCTCTTTCAATAAGAGGCTATCACCGCCTTGGGCCAGGAAGTTCACGGCAAAGGTATGACGGAAGGTATGGGGTGAGCATCTTACCCCTGTGATTCCAGCCTTTCGGCACACTCGCTTAACCACTCGCTCAATGGCATATTTGCTGATTGCTCCACCAGTTGGAGATACCCACAATCTGTCAGTCTGGCTTTTACGAACAGATAGATAATCATTCAGGGCTGCCATTGCCTTGTTGCCAAAGTGGACCACTCTCTCTTTGTCACCCTTCCCCTTTATTGCAATGAAGCCACGTTCCCAATCGATGTCCTGTAGCTTTATGCCGTTAAGCTCAGATAGACGCACCCCGGTATCCAAGAAAAGCAAAATCATGGCCCTTGTGCGTTTCCTTATGAAGACAACGAGGATACTGTCGCAAACCTCTAGCATCTTTCGTATATCCTCTGCTGTGAACGTGGGAATCGTCAATTTCGGAAGTTTAGGGGCTTTTATCCCCTTTAGGGGGCTTTCTTCTATAATGCCTTCGCCTTTCAGCCGGTAGAAAAAAGCCCTTAGCGTGGCGAAGTGTCCCTTCCTCGCATATACGCTAATTCTGCCTGGGCGTTTGTCGAAGCGTGGGCGTTCTTGTATGCTATCGAGATACATGAGCAAGTGAGATTTTGTCAGCAGTGTGGGACTCTGTGGCAACCCATTCGCTTCTGCAAAGTTGGTAAAGGCCGTGAGTTTGCTTCGATACCAGTCCAGGGTCTCCGGGCTTTTCCCCTCGAACTTGGCGATTAACAGGAAGTCCTTGATGCAATCCGACAGCGTTTTGGTTTGCGTCAGAGTAGTCACTTAGAAGCCTTCCTTTCTGATTCTTTCGAGCTCCTCTTGTGTAATCCTTACGGTGCGATGCCCAAACCGAAGCACTTTCAGTTTGCCTTGGCGAATCCACCTTCTGACTGTATGAGGGTGAACCTGTAATTCTTGTGCAACCTGCTTGATTGTGTATGTTGGCATCTTTCTGTAAACCTCTATACATTATGATACACTATGATATACTTTTGTCAATACCCCTCAACTTTACATTTATATCTGGAAACATTATGGAGTTAACCTGATACCGTGTAAGGTCTTATTAGTAGGATATCCAGCCCGGGCGTGCAGATGGGTGAGAGCTGGCTGGATGAGGACGAGCCATTACCTAGCAAGGATTCGCAAGTGTATCTATGCAGGGTTCAAGGGATTACTACTCCATGTAAGCTCGGCGAACCGAACCGTTGCGAGGGTCTAATATAGATATAGAGGATAGGCGTAGAAAATTTTTGACACAATTTGGGCTTCACCCAACCTTGAGTCTGCACCCGAACTGAGTGGTATAATGTGGCAGAAGGTATTGGCGGCCAGCGAGGCAAATCTATGGAACCCCAAACTCTCCTATACGTAGGCACCCTATTCATTGCCTATCAGCTGGTGGGTAGAGTCGGGCACGTTGGTAGTCTCCCTATGCTTTGCCTCAACTTTATTCTTCTTGCAGCTAGAAAGTATCACAAGAAAGAACAGGCAGACTTGAGCTTTCGGCGGAAGGTATGCAGGGTCGCGTTAATTGTGCTCGGCATTGTGCCTGGCACGGTAATAGTCTTCCTGATAGCAGTATCATTGACGCCGCTAGTTTTGGTTCCAGTGGCCGTAGGCCACATACTGGACCGATTCAATAACTTGTTAAACAATCTCTATCAAAGGCTATTGGACACAGTGCGGCAGGAGTTCCTCCTACCTCGTGTAAAGCAAAGACTAGGAACTTCAGGAAAGGCAGCATACACAGATGAGCAGATTTTAGAAGCTAGTAGGTCGCCTCTTCCTTTTCTTGCGCTCATTGGCTTATTACTGGTTACCGTTGGGTTCATCCTAGAATTATTGTGACGGACCTCGTATGCCTCACCACCGTCTCCAGCAGGGGTATCCTAATCTCCTGCCCAGTTCAGAAGGGGGGCACACGCCACACAATTTTGGTGAGTTTTCGCCTTCTACAATTCCTCAAGTCGCCTATTGATTAGGGACTGAATCTCTGCAACCCTGCGACTGTTTTCCTCAAGAGCCTCTCGTGCTTTTTTCTTTTCTTCTGCCTTCAGTTCCAGCCAGGCCTCAGCTGAAACCCAAGATGCTATATAACGATTTATTACTTCCTCAGCCATATTGATAAGCTGTATATCATCGAGAGCAAACAACGTTTCCTGGAAATCGCCACTGAGACTGTACTTGTTGAAATCCTCACTAACCTCCCGTAGTATGTACTTCGCTTGTTCAGCTGTGATGCCAAACTGGGTATGTTGCAAATCTAGCGCACGGATTACTTGCCTTTGCCTTGCAGTCATTCGGGCCAATTCACCTCTCAGTCTAAGTAGCGGTTCACTCCTCACTTCTTGCCTTCTTCCCCGATAGTCGACCTCTCTTGCTCTTTCAAGTTGCTTCTCAAAAAGCCTCCTGGAATGTTTCAATTGCATGTAGGTCACGAGGAGTGTGAGTAGGTATGACGGAATGACTATTGACACTACTGCCCATGCCTCCATAAACACCTCCTGAAAGTCTTGTCGTTGTATCCATTATACATCAACGCTCGTCTGAGAAGTTTTTCTAGTCGCCATTAAATCTGCATCCAAGCTGGGTGTGGTATAATGTCGCAAGAAAAGACCAAGGAGGGCACCGTGACAGAGTTAGCAGATTACAGCGGGGAATTCGACCCGCAATTTGCCTATGATAAGTTCGCCA
>Ga0209636_10007492_pt1 | contig 11126 bp, 11 predicted proteins | sample DeeMarSWOR152_54_FD_187464 | JGI IMG/M metagenome (GOLD analysis project Ga0209636, IMG submission 187464) | Marine sediment microbial communities from White Oak River estuary, North Carolina - WOR-1-52-54 (SPAdes) (version 2) | ecosystem: Environmental > Aquatic > Marine > Intertidal zone >... | reverse complement strand
TGCTCAGCAACGACTCTTAGGTTTATATCGAGTTCCTGTCCCCGAGCGCTTTGAGTCGATTTCAAGAGCAGAAGGACCATCATGAAGAAGATGACTCTAAGATCTTTTCTCGAGGACATTTTAGCCAGTGTTTTTATTTCAATTCGATTATAAAAGGGGCCAATAGGGCTGTCAAGAAATGCTTCCTAATTGTTTCTTTGGACCAGAACCTAGAGCGAAAAGATCCAGAAAATCGACATGTTTCTGAAGCATTGATCCGAAATTCGACTAAAATCAATGATGTATAAATCGAAAGTGAGACAAAAAGTATCAGCTTGCTTGACTGTCTCTTTCTCCCGGAAATAAGGATGCTCACAATATAAAGAAGAGAGTTGCGTTGTTTTCGGGAAAGGTTATAATATTTATAAAAACATCAAGGAAAATGAAATGAGAACAGAACTTTTCAAACTCAGATCACTGACAATTTTGGTTCTTCCGCTTTTTCTGGCTTTCTCCTGCAACCTTCTTTTATCCCAAGACGGCCCGCAGATCAAATTCCAGGAAAGCTCTTGGGATTTCGGAAAAATGAAGGAGGGGCAGGTCAAAACACATGAATTCGTGTTCGAAAACATAGGGGATGCCCCTCTTGTCATTAAGAGAGTGAGGACATCCTGCGGATGTGCGGCAGCGTTGGTTTCAGAACAGACTGTGGAGCCAGGCAAGAAGGGAGAGATCAAGGTCACCTTCAATTCCAGGGGATATGAAGGGAGCGTATCCAAATATGTGTACGTTGAGTCCAATGATAGAAGCCACGCTGTGACGCAGCTTGTCATCTCAGCCACCATCGAGGTTCCTCCTCGTCCTCGAATCGACCTCGAAACATACAATTTTGACTCGGGCCTGATTCTGGAGGGGGAGCCGATTCTTGCTCAAAGCGTTATCATCAATCGGGGCGAAGAGGAGCTCAGAGTTTCTTTTTCCCATCGAGATGCAACGTATTTCCACAACAATAAAGAGATTTTGTCCGAATTGAGGATAGCTGCCGGAAAAGAAGCCGAGGTCGAAATAAAAATCCCCCCCCGTTCGAGACAAGGTCTGATAAGAGAATACATCTTGCTCAAATCGAATGACACGCGCCGTCCTAATCTTTCCCTGTATATCAGCGGATACATTCTGTCCAAAAAGCAGCTCAAAGAGCTGTTTGAAAAGTATAAAGCAATCATCGGATCAGAATGATCTTCTTTGCCAATTTCCTTTTAGCCGCTTCAAGAATTCTGCACATCGTGCTGATGATTTCCATTTGGATTTTGATTATCCGGGCAATTCTCTCCTGGATACGCATCCCGGCGCTCTATTCCTTTTCAGTTATCCTTTATTACCTGACGGAGCCGATCTTGAAACCCGTCCGGAGGTTTGTTCCCCCTCATAGGTTTGGAGGGATTGATATCAGTCCGATGATTGTGATCCTTTTGATCATATTTGTCGATTCATTCTTGGTCAAATCCCTTTCCCTTTATGCCCATCAGTTGTTAAGGGAACATGCTCTGTATTATTGATGGAGCAAGTGAAAGATTGGCAGTGCCTGAGAAAAATATCCGTTTGAGCGTAAAGGTGCAGCCGAATGCTCGCCAACAAGAGATACAAAAAATAAATGAAGGAGAATACAGGATTCATGTCCTCTCGCCTCCTGCTGAGGGAAAGGCGAACAAGGAGGTCATCGATGTGATTGCCTCCCATTTTCATCTCCCTCGCTCGCGGGTGAAAATCATAAGGGGAAAGAAATCTCGGAAAAAAATCGTGATTCTTGAATGCAAATCTTAGGGGCGCTTTGCCCAATACCAGGATGGAGATAGAATGGATATTTATAACGCAATCAGTTTTTTCGGGATTTTTCTCTTAGCTTTTTTTGCCTGGGTTTGCTCGGAGAACCGAAAATCCGTCAATTGGAGGATTGTCTTCTGGGGGATAGGTCTTCAATTATTTTTTGCCTTTTTCATCTTTGTGATTCCTGTAGGATCAAAAATTTTCCTCTTTATCAATAAAGTGGTGATAGAGATCCTAGATACAGCCACAGAAGGGACAAAATTTCTTTTTGGGCGGTTAGCCTTACCAGCCGGCACAACCAACGAAGCAGGTGAGACTTCTCTTGGAAATTTTCTTGCTTTCCAGGGACTGCCCACCATCATATTTTTTGCAGCGCTTGTGGGAGCCCTGTACTATTTGAAGATTATGCCCTTTATCATCCGCGTTTTCGCTTACGTGTTCACCAAGTTGATGCGAATTAGCGGGGCTGAGTCACTCTGTGCGTCGAGCAATATTTTTGTCGGAGCTGAGTCCGCTTTGGTTGTCAAGCCCCATCTCCTTGACATGACCCGCTCTGAACTCACCACCATCCTTGCTGCGGGCATGGGGACTATCGCCTCCACAGTACTGGCCATTTATGTGATGTTTCTTCAAGGAGAGCTTCCCACTATCGCGGGTCATTTGATATCTGCGTCCTTTCTTTCAGCGCCGGCTGCAGTGGTGATGGCCAAGCTTATTGTCCCTGAAACAGAGGTCCCGAAGACTCTCGGTGTCAACATCAAACCCCATTATGAAAGAGAAGACAATTTGATCTTAGCGATCATAAACGGAGCTTGGAGTGGGCTGCGTCTTCTGGGCGGTATCATCGTCCTTTTGATTGCTTTCCTTGGAATTTTAGCCCTCTTAGACCTTCTTCTCGGATGGGGTGGAGGATTTATCAACAAATGGTTCGACATGAGCTTCGAGTGGTCTTTCAAGTCCATACTGGGGTATGTGGCTTATCCCTTTACCATTGTCTTAGGTGTTCCTCCCTCGGATGCTTTCGAAGTTGCCAAACTCGTAGGGGAGAGAACAGTGGTGACAGAATTGGTGTCTTACCAGCATCTCTCCCAATTGATAGACCAAGGGGTTCTTCTTCATCCTCGTTCATCGCTCGTAGCTTCGTATGCACTCTGCGGATTCGCCCATATCGCTTCTCTGGCCATTTTTGTGGGAGGGATCGGAGCTTTAGCTCCTCAGAGATACAAAGATCTTTCCCGAGTGGCTTTTAAGGCGCTTTTGGCGGCAACCCTTGCCTGCTTAATGACAGGCGCCGTTGCTGGCCTGTTCTATACCCAAGGGTCGATCCTTCTCGGCGGGTAACAAAAGATTCTGGTCATCGTTATTCCTGAGAGAATGTTGCTGAATACATTTGAACCACATCCAAAGGTGCTTCCTCTTTTTTAAGCACCATGTGAATTGGCTGTGAATTGAATAATCCATTCGAAGGCCGAGGGGTGTTGCGAGTGGGGCGTAACGATTGCATTACTAGGGTTTGCTTCGCTTCGCTCGCAACAAGGCTTCACCACCAGGCGTGGTTCGCAAAGACAACATTCCTTGCTAGAGCAAAACCAGCGTGTTTTTGAAACATACAGCTAGATCACTGCTTGTGTTTTTATTTTTTCCTGATAAAATATTCCTAAATCTGCAAGAAAAAAATTTAAGAGGAGACAAGAATGTCAGGATTTATAAAAAAGATTCTCTGGACAACAGATTTTTCAGATGAAGCACGGGAGGCCTTGTTATATGCCGATGCGTTCGCAAAAGCATTCCATTCCAAAATCATTGCACTCCATGTCATTCCCGACATCTCGCCGGCTCTTTACGATGCAGCAGTCGTTATTAAGGGTGAGTTAGCGCGGAGGGTCGACTATGTGAAGATGGAGGCCAAGAAGAGGCTCGATGCTATCAAGAAGGCCAAGAAAATGACGTTCAAGGTTCTTGTTGAAGAAGGAAATGCGGCAAAAAAGATCATCGAGGTAGCAGAAAAGGAGAAGGTTGATTTGATCGTAATGGGGAGGAGAGGTCTCTCAGCAATCGAGAAGCTCTTTATCGGAAGTGTGGCGAACCGTGTGCTTAGAAATTCTCCGGTTCCTCTTCTTCTGACAAAAAAGAAAACAGGCAAACCGCGCTTCAAAAAGATTCTGGTCCCCACAGACTTTTCCGAACAGGAAGAAAAAGAGAGAGACTTTGCCTGGAAATTGGCTAAAGGATTTGATTCTGACATCACGCTCCTGCATGTTTTTGAATTGCATGATTATGAATTCTCGCCGCAGGCCTTGGATGAAATGTTTGAGACTGTAATAAAAAAACTCAAGCAGCGGAAGAAACGCGAAAAGGAGGATATCAAAGTCCATGAAGATGTCCATCGTGCACTGAATGCAGCCACAGGTATTGTCGATTATGCAGACACCCATAAAATCGATATGATCGTCATATCGACCTGTGTCCAGACCAAGCTTGAACGGTTCTTTTTAGGAAGCACTACAGAAAAAGTGATATCCTATAGTCATCTTCCTGTGTTTGCCATTCCCCCCGCATACTGTGCCCGATAAAATTGAAAGAAGATCTTAAGTACTGGATTGCTCTCAATCTTGTCGTTGCCGATAGCCTGAGATCAGTGAAACTCCTCACCCAGAGTTTCTCCTCGATCAGGGATATTTTTGAATCCTCCAAGAGGGATTTGATCGCCATTGGGCTGGAAGAGAAAAAAGCAGAAGCTCTTTGTTCATCAAATCTTGTGGCGCGGGCTGGTCAAGAAATCGAGCGATTGGATAAGAAAGGATATGATGTTCTGACCAAAGAGGATAAACGATACCCGGAGTATTTAAGAGAAATTTTCGATCCTCCGCTCGTCCTCTATTGTGCAGGAAAGACTGAAATTCTGAATGGATCTGCAGTTTCTGTTGTGGGAGCGAGGAAGCCGAGTCCTTATGGGAGGGCTGTGGCCGAGAAGCTGGCTTCTGATCTCTCTTCTAAGGGCCTGGTCATTGTCAGCGGTTTGGCCCGTGGAATCGATTCCATCGCCCACTGGGGAGCTCTGAAAGGAGGAAGGACGATCGCTGTGCTTGGTTCTGGACTGGAAAAAATCTATCCGAGAGAAAACCGTCACCTATTCGAAAAAATTATCGATAACGGGATTGTCCTTTCTGAATTTCCTCTCGACTCGCCGCCTCTGGGATATCATTTTCCTCTGAGAAATCGGATTATCAGTGGACTCTCTCTGGCAACGGTTGTGGTTGAGGCAACTCGAAGGAGCGGGTCGCTCATCACAGCCCGCTTGGCTTTAGAGCAAAACAGGGAAGTGATGGCTGTTCCTGGGAGCATCACCTCGGATCTGAGTCTTGGGACGAACTGGTTAATTAAGAATGGCGCGAAGCTCGTTGAAGATTGGAGAGATGTGGTCGAGGAGCTTCCGTTGACCTTGAGGGAAGTTATCCTGTCCAAGGAAAAAAAAGAGAGAAAAAAACCTCCTTCACTCAATCCGGACGAAAAAAAAATCTATGATGAACTTGAGACCGATACACTCACCTCTGTTGATGAGCTTGTGGAGCGATGTCGTCTCTCTGTGTCTGAGGTTCTTTCCATTCTCTTGAGTTTAGAGCTCAAGGATTTGATCACCCAGATGCCGGGGAAATTTTTTCAGAGGAAGCTGTGATGGCAAAGCGATTGGTCATCGTGGAATCTCCGGCTAAGGCAAAAACCATTAACCGTTACCTGGGTGGAAACTATGTGGTGAAAGCCTCTATGGGACATATAAGAGATTTGCCGAAGCAGAGACTGGGTGTGGATTTGGATCACAATTTTCGACCTGAATACGACATCATACCAGAAAGAAAAAAACTCGTTTCGGAACTGCAAACCTTAGCCAGAAAGGTTGAATCCGTCCTGCTCGCGGCAGATCCGGATAGAGAAGGGGAAGCCATTTGCTGGCACCTCTCCGAGATTCTGGAGAAGGACAATAAGAATATTTTTCGTGTTCTCACTCATGAGATTACGAAAAATGCCGTTACCGAGGCCTTCCAAAATCTGGGCTATCTTGACCGGGATAAAATAAATGCTCAGCAGACGCGCAGGATATTAGACCGGCTCGTCGGATACCTTATCAGCCCTCTCTTGTGGAAAAAGGTTGGGCGGGGATTGAGTGCAGGCCGAGTGCAGTCCATAGCTTTGCGTTTGATTTGCGAACGAGAAAAAGAGATAAAAGATTTCGAACCTGAAGAATATTGGACTATTACAGCCCAATTGGAGGCGATGAATCCTCCGCCTTTCAAAGCCAGCTTGATCAAAATCGATGGGAAAAAAACCAAGGTAAAGAATGAAAAAAAGGCCTCTTCTATCGTTTCAGAACTTTGGAAGCTGCCTTTTATTCTGGAAAAGATATCAGTCAAAAAGAAGAAAAGGAATCCAAGTCCACCTTACATCACCAGCACTCTCCAGCAGGATGGTTTTCGTCTCCTTAGATTTCCAGTGAAGCGGACCATGTCTATTGCCCAAAGGCTGTATGAAGGACTAGAGATCGGTGATCAAGGATTGGTGGGATTAATAACCTACATGCGTACGGATTCTGTCCGTGTCTCCGACGAAGCGTGTGCGATGGCGAGAAGTTTCATCCGGGATCATTTTTCTCTTGAATATTTGCCCAAAAAAGCACGCATTTACAAAAATAAAAGAAGGGCGCAGGATGCCCATGAAGCCATTCGACCGACCTCTTTTGACCTGACTCCTGAGAGAGTAAAACCGTATATAAAGAGCGAGGAATACAATCTCTATACATTGATTTGGAACCGATTCCTTGCTTCTCAGATGGAATCAGCCCGTGTGGAAGAAAAAGAATTTGGGATTAAGGCATCCCAATATCGATTCGTTGCCAAAGGAGAAATCCTCGAGTTTGACGGCTTCCTTACGCTGTATCCAGATCTGAAAAAAGAAGAAAACAAGCTTCCGGACGCCATAGAAGGAGAAAAACTGAACTTGTTGGATATTGAATCAAAGCAAAATTTCACCCAACCTCCTCCCCGTTTTACAGAAGGAAGCCTGGTCAAGGAGCTGGAGGCCAAAGGAATCGGGCGTCCGAGCACCTATGCTCCGATCATTTCTACCCTTCAGGGGCGTGTCTATGTATTTAAAGATAAAGGACGATTTATTCCCACTGATCTCGGTTTGTTTGTGACAGACTATCTGGTTAAGAATTTTCCAGATCTGATGGACTTCGAATTCACAGCTCGTCTGGAAGCAGAACTCGATCTGATAAGCGAGGGAAAAGAGGAATGGCTCAAATATCTCAAGTCCTACTATAGCCTCTTAGAAAAAGATCTTAGGGGGGCCTTGAAGGGAGAAGGCATAAGGAAAAAAGGGATACCTCTCCAAGAAGTCTGTCCTGAATGTGGCCGGCAGCTGGTGATCAAAGAGGGAAAATACGGCAGATTCAGGGCCTGTTCGGGCTTTCCTGACTGCAGCTTCAAAGAGAGTCTGGTCAAAAAAGAGGCCAAACCTTTGGAAGAGAACTGTCCTGAATGCGGCTCTCAACTGGTCTTGCGACGGGGAAAATACGGGACATTTGTGGCCTGTTCGAATTACCCTGAATGCAAATTCATCAAAAAGGAAAAAAAAGACACAGGAATACTCTGTCCTTTGGGATGCGGCGGAACTCTGGTGAGAAGAAAGACCAGGAAAGGAAGGGTATTCTATGGGTGCAGCACATTTCCCAAATGTCAGTTTGCCACTTGGGATGAGCCGGTCCCGCAGCCCTGCCCTGAATGCGGACGGGCGTTTGTACTCAAAAAAAATCATTTCAAGGGAAAACCCTATTTTTACTGCAGTGACGAAAAGTGTCCCTACAAGGAAACCATTGAGGACGGAGAGGGCTGATCATATGCCGTATGCCAGAGAACTGGAGAGTTTTGTTGCACATTTGAAGTATGAAAGAAATGCATCTCCCCATACCATTGCCAGCTATAAGAGAGATCTCCTTCAGCTTGCCCAGTACCTGGAAGAAAGGGGAGTGAGTATCAATAAGGTGGATAACCTTTCACTCCGGGGATTTCTTACACTGCTGTATGAAAGAGGAGAAAAAAAATCAACTGTGGGAAGGAAGCTGGCGGCTATCCGTTCGTTTTTCCAGTATTGTGTCAGAAAAGGATGGATGGAAGACAATCCTGCAAAAGTTGTTTCCACTCCCAAACAGGATAAACCTGTTCCTTCTTTTCTTTCAGAAAAGGAGATGGAAGAATTTTTGGATCTGCCCCGTACTGACAAACCCCTAGATCTCAGAGATATCGCGATGATGGAACTCCTTTATGCCACAGGCATTCGGGTGAGCGAGCTTGTTGGGATCAATCGAGAAGATATCAAATTTGCAGAACGATTGATTCGTATCAGAGGAAAAGGTAAAAAGGAGCGGCTGGTTCCCTTTGGAAGTAAAGCTGAAAAGAGCCTCAGGGCCTACTTGCAGGTTCGATCGAAGATAAACAAAGGGCAAGTCGAGGAAAAACCGCTGTTTCTCAACTACAGAGGGAAAAAGCTCTCCCCCCGTTCTGTCGAACGCTCAGTGGATAAATATATTCTACGGTCAGCTCTCAGGCGGAAGATCAGCCCCCATTCCCTCCGACACTCCTTCGCATCCCACCTGTTGAGCAGAGGCGCGGATCTCAGAGTGATCCAGGAGCTGCTGGGTCATGAAAGCCTGGCGACCACACAGAAATACACCCACCTCGACCTTAGACATCTCTTAGAGGTCTACCGAAAAAGCCATCCTCGGTCCTAAGAAATTCCCCCATATGTAAACGGTTGGAGCTGGATTCTGTTAACTTGAGTTAACAGTACCGGTCCAAGTCATTTGTAACCTGTTGATATTAAATGAAAAAAGAGATGAAGAAACTGGCCCCATTATTGCAAAGAAAAGGACCGAAAGGAGGTTTTCATGAAGAATTTTTTGGTAAAAGGCATGATTTTCAATGTGACTGTATTCTTTGCACTTGGATTCTTTCTGGCTGTTCAAGTACAGGCTGCAAATGCTCCGGAGAAAAAAATCAACATCAACACGGCCTCAGTCTCAGAACTGCAAAAGCTGCCTCAAATTGGTGAAGTCGTCGCCCAGAGAATTATCGATCACAGGGAGAAACACGGTAAGTTCGAGAAAATTGAAGAGATCATGAAAATCAAGGGTATCGGTGAGAAGACTTTCTTGAAGTTGAAAGATCTCATCACGGTAGGAGATGAATCCACAGCGAAAAAAGAGAAGGGGAGATAATCCCCTTCTCTTTTTGTAACTTTACGGCCGTCACTGTTCACCTTAGATATTCCGTGAGAAACGTTTTCAATCGAGTGAGAGCGCGTCCTCTGTGACTCACCGCGTTCTTTTCCTCTGGCAAGAGTTCGGCAAAGGTTTTATTGAGAGGGGGATAGAGGAAAATGGGATCATAACCGAATCCTTTGCTGCCCCTCTTGTTTAGGGCAATGAATCCTTCGATACGCTCGCTGATTTCTTTGATGATATTTCCTCTTTCACACAAAACCATACAAGAGACAAATTGAGCTTGTCTTTTTTCCCAGGGCACTCCTTTGAGAAGCAAGAGTGCTTTTCGAATGTTTTCTTCATCAGTTGCCTCTGGTCCAGCAAACCGAGAAGAGAACACTCCTGGAGCCCCGTTGAGATGGTCTATGGATAATCCAGAGTCTTCAGCCAGTGTTAGGCCCTCACAGTACTGACTGTAGAAAAGTCCTTTGCCACGGGCATTCTCCATAAAGGTGTGTCCAGTTTCTGGAAAAACCACGTTGAGATCGAGATCTCGAAGAGAGAAGATTTGAAGTGAAAGTCTGGTTAAATGAATTTCGAGCTCCTTGATTTTTCCCTGATTAGTGGTGGCGAGAAGAAGCTTTTTGTCAGTCAATCTTTATTTCGAGGATCCCATCGAGATTAAGGAGACTCCATTTGAATTTTTGTTCTTTTTCCTCGGATGCAGAAAAGGAGAAATCAATCGTAGAGATGTTTCCTTCCTCTTTATGGGCGATCTCTTTAAACTTTATACTTTCATGGAGAGCTAATTTCTTTATATTCAATATGATATCCTCGGAATATTTGGTTTTGAGATGGTAATGATAGAGTTCTCGTTTTAGATACTGGGACTCGATCTGTCGAAAAGTGACCAGGGTTAGGATGATGATTCCTGTGAATATAAGAGCAAGCAGATAATAGCCTGCCCCAATGACTAAACCTAGACCAGCCACGGCCCACAAAGTCGCTGCAGAGGTCAAGCCGATGACAATTCCTTTGGCTTGGATGATTGTGCCTGCTCCGATAAATCCAATACCTGTAATCACGGCCGCAGCGATTCGGGTCATGTCTGAGCTGTTTGCTTCTTCCGCTTGGAGAAGAAGTTGAGAGAGAATCATCATCATTGTCGCTCCGAGACAGATGAGGATGTTCGTTCGGAATCCAGCGGGCTTTTGACTCGATTCCCTTTCAAATCCTATCAGACCTCCTAGGGCAACTGCCAAGATGAGTTTTAGGGTGATTTCGGCGATATTCATGACGTTTTCCTGCGTGCGAATATGCTGTTAATGTATCATAACTGCAACTTATAAAACAAGGTTAGGAAAGAACCAGATTGTGCTGGATGTCTCTAAAAAGAACGTATTTTTTGAATAATCCTGGATTATTCACAGGTCAAGATTGCTGCAGCGGCAAGGAAGTGGCCCATGAAGCTGTAGTGAACTACCGCGAATGGGCTACAACGAAGCCGATGTTGTGAGATTGGCTTGCCCGAAGGGTAAAAAATGCCGATGTAATAAAAAATAATTCTTGGAAAAGTTTTTATCAAGATTCCTAGCAAAATCAAGACATTCGTCTGATTTTACTGGAATAATAAAAAGCATCGGCATTTTTTATGAATAATTCAGGCTATTTGCCGATTGCGTCGATAAAATAGGAAAGAGAAAACAACAAGACAAGAAAAATTGTATAGATAGCGAATTTGGGATGTACGAGTAGCCGTTCTGGTTCCTCCATCACCTCCTTCTCCTTGATCGTTTTCCAAAAAAACAGGAAAAGATAGAAGAAAACAAAAGGGGAGAAATAGAGAAAAGATTGAAGTTTATGAGAAACAGCAAAAATGAAGTAGCTGGCGAAGAATAGGACACCACTCAGAATGATACCAAAGACGAATGATGGGATAGAATATTTGCTTAGGGAAGACCTGTAGTTTTCCGCCTTGTCTTTCAAGAGTCGATATTCCGACAGTCTCTTGGATATCATCAGGAAATTCCCGAAAAACCACCAGCACATCAATAGAGACAAAGGAGGG
>Ga0209636_10007490_pt1 | contig 11127 bp, 7 predicted proteins | sample DeeMarSWOR152_54_FD_187464 | JGI IMG/M metagenome (GOLD analysis project Ga0209636, IMG submission 187464) | Marine sediment microbial communities from White Oak River estuary, North Carolina - WOR-1-52-54 (SPAdes) (version 2) | ecosystem: Environmental > Aquatic > Marine > Intertidal zone >... | reverse complement strand
GCAATATCCATAATGCCGTCCTCATTGCTGGGAATAGACAACACGTTGTAGCCGGCTATCGCCGCACTCGCAGGATTGGTCCCATGAGCACTGTCGGGGATAAGGACAGTCGTTTTCTTATTGCCTTTGTCCTTATGGTAAGCCGCCATAATCATCATGCCGGTCAGTTCTCCGTGCGCCCCGGCCAGAGGTTGCATCGTAAAACCTGCCATGCCGGTTATTTCGCGCAACAACAGGTCAATCTCGTACAGGACGCGTAGCGCGCCCTGCGTGAGCATTCCGCCCATCCTCAGCTGAGGTAGCAAAGGATGCAATTGGGCAAATCCGGGATAGGACGCGATATGCTCGGCAACCTTTGGATTGTATTTCATCGTACACGAGCCAAGCGGATAGAAATTACTGTCCACACCGAAGTTTCGACGTGATAGTTCGGTGAAATGCCGCACAACGTCAAGCTCACTTAGTTCCGGCAGTTCTGCGCCTTGTTCGCGCAGCAGACTGCTTCTGATATTCATTGTCGGCACATCGCCGGGGCCGGTTTGAACGGCTCTCCGCCCAGGCATACTCTTTTCAAAGATAAGTCTCATAAAACACTCTCCAGCGCTTCTGCTAACATCCCAATTTCATGCTTAGTTCGTTTCTCGGTGACGGAAATTAAGATTGAATTTTCCATCCTGCTGTAGTATCTGCTCAAAGGAAAGCCTGCCGCAAAACCTCTTTCGATCAACTTCGCAATCACATCTGCCGCCTCACACGGCAAATCCAGCACAAATTCGTTGAAGAACCATCTGCCACGAAAATGCGGCTGCACACCGGGTATCGCCGTCAGCCGCCTGTATGCATAGCTTGCTTTATCGGCGCAGAGCTGTGATGTTTCTTGCAAGCCCTCTTTACCGAGCAGTGAAAGATATACAAGTGCGGTCAACGCACACAATGCCTCATTTGAACAGATATTTGAGGTCGCTTTGTCTCTGCGTATATGCTGTTCGCGTGCCTGGAGTGTAAGGACGTATGCCCGTTGGCCGGATGTGTCGGTTGTCTCACCGACGATTCGCCCCGGCATCTTCCGAACGTATTGCTTTCTCGCAGCCATTAGACCCAGATAGGGGCCGCCAAATGATAACGGCAATCCCAGACTCTGTCCCTCACCTGTTGCAATATCGGCCCCCATTGCCCCGGGCGTCTTAAGTATCCCCAACGAAATTGGATAACATGAGACGATCAACAAGGCACCTTTGTCGTGAGCGGCGGTTGCGATGTCGCTGAAGTCGTCTATACAACCGAAAAAGTTGGGATTTTGCAGTATGACCGCCGATGTTTTGTCATCGATCCTTTCAAGTATTTGGTCCCGATCTGCCAGACCGTCCTTGCATTGGCTTTCTTCAAATTCGATCCTCAAATTGCGCGTGTAGGAATGAATCATCACCCGGTAAATGGGATTTACACTGTCGTCGATAATAATCTTGTTCCGCCCTGTAATGCGGTGCGCCATCATCATAGCCTCATAGAGAGCGGTTCCCCCGTCATACAGCGAAGCGTTCGCCACCTCCATTTCCGTTAGCCTGCAAACCGCCGACTGGTATTCGTAGATTGCCTGCAGGATCCCCTGCGAAAGCTCCGGCTGATAAGGCGTGTATGCAGTGTAGAATTCGCTGCGAGAGACAATTGAATGAACGGCCGCAGGCGTGAAATGATCATAGAAACCACCCCCTAAAAAACACGTCAATTGTGTCGAATTCTTTTCCGCAAGCTCCGCCAGACTGTCACGTACCCGCTGCTCACTCAAACCCGGGGGTAGCCTAAAATCCTTGCACAATAGTCCTGCAGGAATATCGGAGAAGAGATCTTGTTTCGTCAGACCGATCTCAGCAAGCATCTGGTCTTGCTGCTCTAATGTATTCGATATAAAAGGCATCTGTTGGACCCTCTTTCAGAGCTACAGTGCGCTTGATATTACCGGGGCAAGGCTCATTTCTGGTCAAGACCATTGACGTATTGTTTATACTGCTCTGCGTTCAGCAAGGCTTCAAGGGATGCGTCGTCCGCGATCTCTATCTTGCAGATCCACCCGGCATTGTAGCAATCCTTGTTTATTAGTTCCGGTTCCGATTCGAGCGCTGAGTTGACGGCTGTTACTTTACCTGTCACCGGCGAAAAGATATCGCTGGCGGCCTTTGTACTCTCAACAACGGCGATCTCACTGTCCGATCGGATTTCTGTACCGACGGCGGGCAATTCCACGAAGACAATCTCACCTAACATCATCTGCGCGTAATCTGTGATTCCAATAGTCGCAATATCACCCTCGACTCTTGCCCATTCATGTTGTTTGGTATATAACAATCCTTCTACAATCATAACTCTTATCTCCAATCAGAATCTTGCAAAACGACTCACTACCTTGCTTGTTAAATCCGCTTCCAAAGGTTCCCCCTTTTCAATGTTCTGCTTTCTGCCCTGCCGAATCTGCCTGTCGCTTCTCGCCGAATAGTATATCCCCATGGTATCGTTGCCTTGCACGTATGATCTGTCCACATAAGCCAGGGCGGTCTGCTTTTCATCAATCACCGCACTGCTCAACACCCAGCCGATGCACCGGTCATGGGCATCCAGCACCGCGTCGTTCTGCCGAACCGGGCGAATGCCCTTTGTTCCAGGCAGTTGAATCCTGGCGACCGTCATGTCAGTTGCTTTTGACCTCCGTTCCATGGCCGCCTTACCGATGAAGAATTCCTTATTCAGCTTGATGGCCCAGCCGTACCCGGCCTCGAACGCAGAGATGTCGAACGGGCCTGCCAGTTCATGGCCGTAGAGCGGCAGGCCGGCCTCGATTCTCAGGCTGTCGCGCGCGCCAAGGCCGCACGGCAGGACTCCCAGCGGCTCGCCCGCCTCTAAAACCATCTCCCAGAGGCGCGCCGCCCCATCTGGGTGGACGAACAGCTCAAATCCAACCCTGGCCCCCGTATAGCCGGTGCGTGATACCAGGCACTCGATGCCCAGGATATCCGTTTCCACGAACTGGAATGGTCGTAATTCGTGTAACTCCGGCTTTTTGCCCTCACCCAGCTCAGAGAGCACATCAAGTGATTTCGGCCCCTGCACAGCTATGTCAACCCTGCAATCGGCTCGGCAGTCCGCGGTACGCAAATCACGCACTCGAGGTCTGTCAGATATTCTCCTATCGGGTCGTTCCGGATCGATGCAGACTTCATCGTCGGTTAGTGACCTGATCCAGCTCTTTATCTTAGCGTCGTTCGCCGCGTTGACGACGAGCATGAACTCCTCACTGCCCCTGCGATACACTATAACGTCGTCGAGAATGTCTCCTGACGGCCCCAGAACGAAGGAATACTGTGCACGTCCGACTTGGAGGGCTGCTGCGTTGTTGGTCGTTAACTGATCGACAAACCCGTCCGCACCGGAGCCGGAAATTTCCAATACTCCCATATGCGTGCAGTCGAAAAGCCCCGCTGCATTCCGCACGGCGGCATGCTCGGCAGATATGGACGAATACCATAGCGGCATAAGGTATCCGGCAAACGAAGCGACGTGGGATTTGTCGGCCAGTCTGCAGTGCCAATCGTACAAGACAGTCCGCTTGGGTTCTTCCTCGGGTTCGTGCGGCCCGGATTCCTTGTCTGCGTTGTTATCCACCACTTTCTAAGCCCTCTTAGAGAACAGAAAACGAATACAGTCTGCTTTGGCAGTCACAATTGTAAACCTCTGTCCGTTTACCTGAGATAATTATCCCTTCGGTACCTGCACTATCGTGCAGCTTCTCCAGAGGGCTGTCCGACCAGGATCCTTTTGCCTGAGAGTTTCCCTGCTGTTTTTTTCGGCAACAGATTACACCTTCGGCGTCCCAAACTACGGGACTCTCTCCGGGTCATCAACCAGAGTCTCGACTGAAGTATATCCATTCACAGCACGGCTGTCAAGCAGGAATTCACTATATTCTATATTGAGGCATTCCGTTTGTGGGGTGTGGCTCCCCCTTTTACGCCAAGATGGTGCATCGTGCACTTGTCAAGCAAACATCGGACCTCTGCAGAACAGCCGAATTCCTAATCAAAGCGTGTTGGAAAGAAGATGCACATGCAGTTGCCAGGGAGCCACAAAAAGAAATGGCCATTGAATCCTCTACAAACAAAATATTTTTTCAAAAAATGCTCTTCTGGGCCAAAAAATGATATTTACTTGTGGCCAATTTGAGCAATATCAAGATATGTGGTGACAAAACGGATACATGGCTTTATCGAAGAATGCTACGTTAAGGGAGTTTTTCTGATAAATCCTTTTGCAGCTTAGTTGATTATTCTGATGACAGATGGTATTATTTCAAGGAAATGGATAGGTGTTTTATATGAGGGTGACGATATGAGTGCTTACGGGATTACTCGGCGGGAATTTTTGAAGGCAGTCGGGATCGGTTGTGTATGTGCGGTACTGGGGCCGCCTGTAAGAGCGGCAACGAAGGAAAGCTCTTTGCCCAACATCATCATCATTTACGCCGACGACCTTGGATACGGAGACTTGTCCTGCTACAATGCCGAATGCGCATACAAAACGCCGCGACTCGACCGGATGGCCGCCGAAGGCGTCCGTTTTACCGACGCCCACAGCCCTTCGACCATCTGTTCCCCTTCCCGATACGGGCTCTTTTCCGGACAACAGATATACCGCTCAACCGGGGCCGGGGGTGGGGCCTTTGAAGGACCCGGAGGACCGAGCTATCTGAAACCCGGCACGCTTACCCTGGGCGACATGCTCAGGGAACAGGGATACCGCACGGGCGTCTTCGGAAAATGGCATGTGGGTCTGACCTGGCTGGACAAGAACGGCAAAAGACTCGGAGGAGGCTTTAAAAATTCTCTTCTCATCGATTACGAAAAGAGCACTCCCCTGGTCGACGGGCCCAACGCGCGGGGATTCGACGAATCGTTCGTTACACCCAACTGCCCGACGACCGATCCCCTTTACATCTATATCGAAAACGGTATGGTGTCCGTCCCGGCCAGCCAGCGCCATAAGAGGTCGGACCTCCCCAATCCCGGCGGTAAGTGGCGATGGGACAATGATGAGGGATGGATGGCGCCGGGATACGAGTTCGTCAAGGCGGACCTTCTCTTCTACGAAAAGACCCGCCGGTTCATAACCGAGCACCGCAAAAACAGCCCCGAGAAACCCTTCTTCGCCGTTCTATCGACCCAGATCTCCCACGCCCCCGTGCTGCCGGCACCGGAATTCAACGGGGCCACAAAGGCAGGTCCCAGGGGAGATTTCGTCTGGGAACTCGACGTCCTGGTGGGCCGGGTTCTCGATCTGGTAGACGAACTCGGGATCGACGAGGATACGCTCATTCTTTTCAACGCCGACAACGGCGCAGAAACTGTTCACGTCGACTGGATGCGTCAGGACCACAACCACGATCCCTCAGGCAATTGGCGGGGCATGAAGCGGGACGCCTGGGAAGGTGGTCACCGGGTGCCGTTTATCGCGCGCTGGCCGAGCCGGATCCCCAAGGGGCAGGTCTCCCACCAGATGACCAACACTACGGATATCTTCGCCACGCTCGCGTCAGTCGTCGGATACAAGCTTCCCGACGACGTGGCCACGGACAGTTTCGACATGTTGCCGGCCATGCTCGGAATCCAGGACAAGACAAAGTCGATCCGGCCTCATCTTCTGACCCAGAGCTTCCGCGGAGAGTTCCAGATTCGCCAGGGAAAGTGGAAGTACCTCGATCACCCCGGATCGGGAGGAAACAACTACGACAGGGCCCCACTGAAGCGGTATGCACTTGCCGAGACTGCTCCCGGTGCGCCGGGTCAACTGTTCGATCTGGAAAAGGATCCCGGAGAAACCACCAACCTCTATTTCACCGAGCAAGCCAAGCGCCGGGAGCTAAAGGGGCTTCTGGAACGGTTGAAATCAAGCGGGCGAAGCGCGCCCCGAAACAGGATTACCATAGGGATCGAAAACATCCCGAGGATTAAGGATTAAAGAAAATGAGACTAAGAACGATCTTTCTCATGACAATTCTTACGGCGATTTGCAGCAGCGTAACGGCTGCCGACAAACCACTGAAGATCTACATCCTGGCCGGCCAGTCCAATATGGAGGGGCAAGCCAAGATCGAGACTTTCGACTACATCGGCGACGATCCGGCCACCGCGCCGTTGCTCGAGGAAATGCGTGCCGAAGACGGCATTCCGCGCGTCTGCGACAGGGTCTGGATCTCGTATCTGACGGGCTCCCCAGACAGGGGCACGCTGGGCGAGGGAATCGGCAAGTTAACGGCCGGCTACGGGAGTCGCAGCAACCCGGCTGAAGACGGAGGCAAGATCGGCCCGGAGTTCACATTCGGCATCACCATGGAAAAGGCGTACGATGGCCCGGTCCTGATCGTCAAGACCGCCTGGGGCGGCAAATCGCTCAATACAGACTTCCGTCCGCCCAGCGCCGGGCCGTACAAGTTGAATTCGTATCAGCAGTATCTATACACCAACCATCCTGGCGCCCATGGCGTCCCCGAGGATCTTGAGAAGTGGCTGGCAGACAAGGAAATGGCCACGGGGCGCTACTATCGCCTGATGATCCAACACGTCAAGCACGTACTGGGCGACATCAAACGGGTCTGCCCAGAGTACGATCCGCGACTGGGCCACGAACTGGCTGGGTTCGTCTGGTTCCAGGGCTGGAATGATATGGTCGATATTCACACGTACCCGGATCGTCATAAGCCGGGCGGCTATGACCTCTACTCCGAGCTGTTGGCCCACTTCATTCGCGACGTGCGCAAGGATCTATCGGCTCCGAATATGCCGTTTGTCATCGGCGTCATGGGCGTGCATGGTGTCCAGGAGAAGCCCAACTATTTCAGGCAGGCGATGGCCGCACCTGCCGAGATGCCCGAGTTCGAAGGCAATGTTGTTGCCGTACAGACGGCGCCATACTGGGACGAGGCTCTGGCGAGTATCGAACTCAAGCACAGTAAGGTCAACGGGATGGCTTACTTCCTACGGACAGAACACAAGGATCACGCGAACAAGGACGGCAAGATGACCCAGAAACAGCAGCGGGCCTACATCCAGGAGTATCGAGCCACTCTGATCACGCCCGAGGAGGACGCGTTTTGGCAATACGCCGCCTCTCACCAAGGCTATCACTACTTCGGCTGCGCCAAGACTTTTGCCCAGATCGGCAAGGCCTTTGCCGAGGCGATGCTGGAGATGGAGAAGAAGTGAACATTCGAGAACAGGAGATATCACCGTGAAACGCTTTACCGCTTCTATTCTTTTCATTCTGCTTGCGTCCCTTGCTTCCGCACAGGCCATTGACTTTGCAGACTACTTTGAAGATGCGACGATGCGCATCGACTATTTCCACACGGCCAACGCGACTTGTGATGAGATTGCCATCGACCAAATCTATGTGAACGGCATCTGGGCGGGCAATCCAAAGAAGTTGCAGCCGCCGATGGAGAATGGAAGGTATGCGATCAAGGTTGTCGACGTCGCCTCCAACATACTCATCTTCAGTCGACACTATCTGGACATCGTCTTTGAATACAAAGGCACCGAGGCAGCCAAGGAAGGACGCAAACGAACCTACCATCAAAGCGCGCTAATCCCCTGCCCCAGACGACGGGTTCTGTTCACTATCGAACGCCGTGACAAACACCATATGTTGCATTCTGTTTTCAGCCAAATCATTGATCCCAATGACAGGAGTATTCGGAGAGAGCCGGCTTCTCCAATGGATAAGTCTTTTGTCATTTTGAAGAACGGCCACCCCCATGATTTCGTTGATCTGGTCTTTGTGGCGGAAGGCTATCGTAGTGAGGAGTTCGAGAAATTCAAGAAGGATTCACAACGTTTTTCCAATTATCTCTTTACGGTCGAGCCTTTTGCCACAATGAAACAGAGATTCAATATCCACGGTGTATTCCGCCCGTCCGCCCAAAGCGGAGTGGATATCCCAGCTGAACGCGTTTACAAAAATACGGTGGTGGATGCTTCCTACGACACATTCGGCGCTGGCGCATATCCTACGGTCTTTGACAATAAGACCATGCGAGATATCGCCGGCAAGGTCCCTTACGACCACATAATCGTACTTGCCAACACGGAGAAGTATGGCGGCAGCGGCTTCTATAACAGTTACACGCTCTTTACCTCGGACAACAAACGTAGCGCGGAGATCTTCACTCACGAGTTCGGGCATGGCTTTGCCGGCCTGGCTGATGAGTATATTCGTGAAAGCTACTTCACCATCTATTATACTCGCGGCGTAGAACCACTTGAACCCAATATTACCGCTTATCTGAATCCCAACTATGTCAAATGGGCCCACCTTTTGACACCGGGGGTACCGCTGCCTACGCCAACTAAAGAAAAATACAACAATAAAGTTGGCCTGTTTGAAGGAGCCGGCTACACTCGAACCGGCATGTACCGATCCTGCCTTCATTGTGTCATGGGCGCCGGCGGACTGTCTTACTGCAAGGTCTGCCAGGACGTGATAAGAAACGTGGTTGAGTATTACAGTAACTGAAGTTCTACAAGATTGATTCTTTTCGGTTTTTATCAGCGATGGCATAGAAACGGATGAGCGGAGTGATCGTTGGTATTTATCAAGTATTCAAGACCATGTTTAGAGCAAGTGTAGGACATTAACATATGACCTGGCAAAAGCGAATAGGACATTGAATCCGGTTGTGTCCACAGCGGCAGTCGGATGTTCAAAAAGTTCACCATTTTTTGAGAATTTTTTAAGTCTTTGATATTAAGTGACTTATGAAATGAACATTTTTGGCGAATTGGGCCTGGTTCAAATCAGGGTAACAAGTGGTGTTAGTAAAGACAAATAACGATTCCTGTCGATGAGAGGGGTAAATTGTTAACCAGGATTTGCCCTTCAATCGAAAGGAATCGATATGGTTACTTCTGTTATCGACAAATCAGCGTCTGAACAACAGTTTTTGTTCAATATAACCCCTGCCGCTTGTCGGCTGGGTCCAATTGAAAGAAAGAATCTTTCGGTTCAAGTCCTTGCAAGAGCCGAACCACTTACACGTCTGGCTCAGGATTACAAGGTCAGCCGAAAGTTCCTTTACCAACAAACCGCCAAGGCCAACCAAGCTCTTGAACGAACATTCATACCGGCACCCAGGAACAAAGATGTGATCTTCCATCTACCTGTCACAAAAGACTGGATTGAACAGTTTGTCCTTGCACAGGTGTTAATTGGCCACAGTCCCTTCCGTGCCGTTATTGAGATTCTGGATAGTGTGTTCAACTATCAGAATCTGTCCATCGGCACAGTCCATAATATTGTCCGGAGGGCGGTGCAGAAAGCCAAGCAAATAAACCAGGCACAACAGCTATCTGGCATTCGTGTTGGAGCGCATGATGAGATATATCAGAGCAGAAAACCTGTGTTGGTCGGGATGGATGTTGAGTCCACTTACTGTTACTTGTTGGCGGCCGAGGACCATTGTGATGAAACGACCTGGGGCGTTCATCTTTTGGATTTGAGCCGGCAGGGGCTTTGTCCTGACTACACGATTGCCGATGGCGGCAAAGGACTTCGGGCAGGCCAGGTTGCCGCCTGGGGCAATACTGTTCCATGCCATAGCGACGTATTTCATGCCGAAGCTGATTTGCATGCCCTTGCCCTGTATCTACAGAATCGTGCCGCCTCATGCACGACCAGACGCAAGAAGACTGAGTCGGAAATGGAGAAGTTGAAACGATCCGAAGACGGTCGCCGCCTTGGCCGCAGATTGGCCTGGGCTCGGAAGTGCGAAGATGAAGCTGTTTGTTTAGCAATGGATATCCGTGTTCTTGATGACTGGATGCGAAACGACGTACTTTCGCTTGCCGGTCCGGACCAAAATACACGTGGGCAGCTTTATGATTTCATAGTCGAAGAACCGGCCAAACGCCAATCGCTTTTTCCTCACCGCATCGCAGGTGTACGACGAATGCTTCAGAACCATCGTGACAACCTTTTGGCTTTTGCAGGTGTACTGGATGAGAAGCTTGCTCAGATAGCTACTCGATTTGATGTGCCGGCGTTTCTTGTACATGCTATTTGCCAACTACAGGGTGCGGATAAAAGCTGCCCAGCGTACTGGCAACGTCGAGAGCAGTTGTATAAGAAGCTGAAAAACAAATTCACCGCTGTTGAGGCTTCTGTATGTCAAGCAATGAAACAGACCCCACGATCCAGTTCAATTGTGGAGAATCTCAATAGCCGTCTCCGGAACTACTTTTTTCTTCGTCGCCATATTGGTCATGATTATCTGGAATTGCTGCGATTCTACCTCAATCATCACTGTTTTATCCGCAGCGAGCGTGTTGAACGTATTGGCAAGAGCCCGGCGGAGCTGCTGAGTGGAAAGTCTCATCCTCATTGGTTGGAACTTCTTGGTTTTGAGAGGTTCTGCCGCAACTGAACAGCTTTATTCAACTCTCAACAAACAGATTAACGACCACCCCACCTGTAAACGATAGCTCTCCGCTTCTCCCAAAACTGTTACCCAAAATCAGGCATTTGTGAACCAGGCCGATTTTTTTCTCGATGTCTCCATTTTGGTACTGAATTAGACCTCTTTTCCTGCTTGATTTGCACCCCTGTATTTACGATACAATAATGTTATGAAGAAGGTCTGGATTTACAAACGAAAAGATGCTAAAGGTTGGTGGGTCGGTTGGTATGAAAGTGATAAACGCAAAGCAAAGGCCCTGCCGACTAAAGAGCTTGCTGAACACTTCAAGCAGATCAAATACGCTCAGTTAAATTCTGATGTCTTCACAGGTTTGGTAACTGTTGACTGGCAACAAATGATCGATGAATATCAAGAGGCAAAGAAAGTCCGGGGAGTTACCGAAGGGACACTTTATGAACATGCTCTTACCCTCAGGAATTTTGCACGAATTGTTGGAAAATGCAATTCAAAACAAATCACTCGAAATGTTATTGATAAGTTTATACTTGAACGGGGCCCAGAAGTCAAACGTGCTACTCTGAACAAGGACATCAGAAATTTGAAAACATTTGTGTATTGGTGCAGAGAAAATAGGTATTTAAATGGAAACCTTAAACTCAAGGAATTGAAAT
>Ga0209636_10007489_pt1 | contig 11127 bp, 13 predicted proteins | sample DeeMarSWOR152_54_FD_187464 | JGI IMG/M metagenome (GOLD analysis project Ga0209636, IMG submission 187464) | Marine sediment microbial communities from White Oak River estuary, North Carolina - WOR-1-52-54 (SPAdes) (version 2) | ecosystem: Environmental > Aquatic > Marine > Intertidal zone >... | reverse complement strand
TCCCCTCGACCTCGAGCGTAGACGTGATGGCGATAGGGGTCCTCTAACCGGAGCATACCGCCGTCATCGCCGTAGATCCACAGTACCATGGTCGACTGCCACGGATAGACATCGAAGAGCCAACCCTCGGTTTCCATTTCGCCCCCCCCATGGAGCCTGATCTCCGCCCCCCAAGTAAGGTGGTTTATACCCCTATGAGATCTCCGGAAAAGTCGCTCCTCGCCGCCGAGAAATATTCTCCCCGGAGAAAGCCCTTGTCCCCTCGTTCAATGCTTCCAAAGTGACCCTTCCGGGGTTCGCGGGTGGGGAATACTTACCCCTTCCGGCCTCTAAAGGGCCGGCTTTCCCCTTCCTGCTCACCCTCGGTGGGTACCCCACTTTTCCAGCAAACTTCGCTCAGGAACAAGGGCTTTCTCCGAAAATTGAGGAGTCCATAGAACGGAAAACCTTAAGTTGCGCTCAGAGCTTCCTTTTCCAGTTTTTCAGGGATCCCCAACTTTGAGCTTTGACCGGCAAGTGCCCCTCGACCCCGCCCTGTGGGCGGTGAGCTTCACATTGACTCTCGTGTTCGTGATGATGAGGACTGAAGACGGCAGACGCCAAACCGCGTTAGAGGATTGTATTCGTGCTCGTGATGCGTGTCCATTATGCGTTATTTGTCGCTTAGCATTTCTCCTCGCGACTCCACCCTCTCAACCTCAACCTTAGCCTTTCACCTTTGACATTTGTCATTTTATCTTCTGCCTCCAACCTCTCCCCTCTAGCCTTAAATGTCTTTCCCTGATGGAGAGGTTGACCTGCCCGCCTCATCCAGCCTCTTATACCTGGCCCTGAGATCCTCCAATGCCTTGTGGTGTTCTAATAGAATGGAGATCAGTATCGCCTCCAGGGGCCAGGGATGAGAGGCGTAGACCCCCGCCTGCACGTGGAGGCGCGCCAGGTCGAAGAGACGATCAAAGGCCTTCTGATCCTCCTTTCTCAATCCTCGGCGAAACTTCTTCCACTCGTTGTATTCCCGTTCCAAAACCTGGCTATAGGGGAGAACCGTCCTACCCACCGATATACCCCCTCTTTCTCAAGTCCTTCAGCGGCAGACGCTGAGATCCCAGAAGCCTCCCCTTTCCCTCCATTTTCAACGGCCCCTCCAAAACCAGCTTCAACTTCCCCTCCTCACTCATTGTCCTCAGGACTACGTCTGACCAACGGGAGAGTCGCTTCAAGAGATGTCCTCTTCGGCTTCTGGGGGGAATGGGGGGTTGCATCAAGAGAAAGGGAAGTCCCTTCGGGTTGAGCTCATCGAGTTTTTCGAGCATCCCCCGGAAAAGGAAGTTGACCTCCTGGTCGGGAACATCCTCATCGAGCAGCGTCGTGATGGGACCGAGCAGGATGGCCAATGGATTTTGATGGGGGTCTATCATCGTCTCCAGTCGTTCTCGGACCAGGGTGAAAAGCTGATAGCAGGTAAAGGCCCGGGCAACGGCGATCTCCTTGAGGAGATGAGCCGGGGCCAGGGAATGTCTCCTCGCAAAATGGGAGACGATATAGGGGTCAAAGCCGTTTGCCCCGTCCACGAAGATCGGCTTCATCCCCGATGCCGCCACGAGGCCGGCCAGATAGGAGGACAAAATCACTGTCCCTTCCCCCCAGAAGAGGGTCTTCGGGACGGATGCCCTAGAATGATCCCATCCTCCCAGGCCCAGGAGGTTGAAGACGGTAATCCCGCTAAACCGCTCGAGCAGGCTGTAAGACTCTTCCCATTCCCCTCTCATCCTGCCTCACACCCTCCTGAAGATCCCAATGACCTTACCCAGGATTTGAAAACCCCTATCCCCCTCCCTCACCGTAACCGCCCCCCAGGCCTCGTTGTCCGGTTTGAGGAGGACCTCGTCCCCCTTGAGAAAGAATCGTTTCACCGTTGCCTCGTCATCGATCAGCGCGACGACCACATCGCCGTTGCCGGCGGAGGCTTGACAGCGAACCAAGACGTAATCCCCCGGGAGGATATAGGGAGACATGCTTTCCCCCTTCACTTGCAAAAAGAAGACCTCTTCCCCCCCTGCCCAATCCCGTGCCAGGGGAACGACATCCTCGATATTTTCCACGGCAAGGGTAGGTTTCCCGGCCGCCACCCTTCCCAAGAGGGGAACCTCGCGGATGGAAATCCCGAGCCTCCTCTCGGTGAAATCCAGGAGCTCAATGCCACGGGATGTGGTTTGTTTCCGCCTTAGGTATCCCTTTCTTTCCAGGGCCTTGAGGTGATCGAAGACCGCCCTGGGATAGATATGGAAATGGAGGCCGATCTCCCTTACGGAAGGAGGGTAACCGTTTTCCAGGATGAACTCCTTTACGAAATCCAGTATCTCTCTCTGCCGAGGGGTTAGATTCATCGCCTTTCCTCCCGTTTTCCCCAAGTATACTATACATATGTTTAGTTGTCAAGGGAAAAATTCGACTGAAAAGAATCTCAATCCCCTTTCATGCAAACAAATAACCAAGATGAAAATGGTAGTATCGCAGGAGCATCCCCTTTATCTTGAATTCCCACCACAACGTCAAGAATGTATGCAACGTAGGCCACAATGTTCCCTATTCCCTTCGAAAACATGTAACCCTTCCCGACCCGGATGAAAAGGCAAAGGGAATGTGATATAGTAATGTGAGTTTCACGATCGTTTACGGGAGCCGCCGATACCTCGTGAAAAATCTCCAGCAAATAAACCAGTTTCCTGAATCTTACTATCGGAGCCAATGTTGAAATGTTCCAAAGGCTAAGAGAAGATCTTCAAACCGTTGTCGAAAGGGATCCGGCTGCCAAGAACCTTTTCGAGGTACTCCTCTGTTACCCCGGCCTTCATGCCATTTGGATGCACCGGATCGCCCATTTTCTCTACCGGCATCGGTGGTACACCTTCGCCAGGTTCATATCCCATATCAGCCGCGCATTTACAGGAGTTGAAATCCATCCCGGGGCGACAATTGGCCGCCGCTTCTTCATCGACCATGGAATGGGGGTGGTGATAGGCGAGACGACCGAGATCGGAGACGATTGTCTGATCTATACAGGGGTCGTTCTCGGCGGAACCACCCTGGAGAAGAAGAAACGCCACCCTACCCTGGGAAACCGGGTCGTAGTGGGTTCCAATAGCACTGTTCTCGGGGCTATTACCATAGGGGACGGAGCGAAAATTGGGTCGGGATCCGTTGTCATAAAGAATGTCTCCCCCGGTGCTACCGTCGTGGGAGTACCGGGAAGAGTGGTGGAATCGGATGCGGGGAAAAGGGTCGCCATCGACTTCGAGCATGGAAACCTTCCCGACCCCTTATCCGATGTGATGAAATTAATCCTACAACTCCACGAAAAACTGGAGCAACGGGTTGAAAAGCTAGAAAAGGCTCATGAACCGCCTAAACAACAACCACAATTGAGACAATCCAGGGGGAAAAAGTGATCGAGTACCCGAAATTTTTGATGGATCATTTCCAAAGCCCTCGAAATGTTGGAGAGATCGCTGATGCCGATGGGACGGGAATCGTGAAGAATGCAACCTGCGGCGACATTATGCAAATGTCCATAAAAGTGAAAAATGATATTATCGTTGATGCGAAATTTAAGACTTTCGGATGCGGTGCCGCCATTGCAACCAGCTCCATCATTACCGAAAAGATCAAGGGAAGAGGCATTGAGGAAGCATTAGGGATTTCAGATGAAACGGCCAAGGAGATATTGAACCACTTACCAAAGGATAAGGTTCCCTGTTTCACCTTGGCTGTCAATGCATTGAGGCTAGCCATAGAGGAGTATCGCTGTAACAAACAAGAAATCCATGAAAAGGGTGGTATTAAGGAGGAGGATTTGGAGAAAGTCCTCCCTTGAAAAAGAGAAAAACGTCTCCGAACCACTACTGTATTGAAAACTCCGTAGCGAATCGCCGTAAATCCACCTCATTCTTTTATTTCCGCAATTCTTCATCTCCATCCCCATGATCGGCTTTTTTGCTGGAGTTTCATGAGCTTTCATGATGATATCTTGAATAATCCTTTGATTTTCGTAAAAAAGATATTTCAGTATCTGACCCCGCTGTTTCTTCGCTTCAATGCCTCCACAGTGACTCTTTCGGGGCTCGCAGGCGGGGAATCCCTACCTCTTCCAGTCGGGTTTGGATGCTGCCGTTATGCGGTGCTTTAAGGAATGAATTTCCGCTCAGAAACAAGGGCGTCACCAAAAAATCAGGTAACTTCAGTTTTTTTGGGCTTGACATGCTGGTATTTGTCAACAAAATTATTACTGTATAGTCATATAATTATTGGGCAATCGCATAGTGGGTAAATAGGCAGCATTAGCATCATGTCGATGGCACAAATTCTGAAGGCCATTACCCGACTGATAAGGCTTATATGCTGAAACCTTTCGTGAAGGAATTTCTATCTTTGAAAAGGGCAGCTTTGTTGATCATCATCTTTGGCTTATTGGTCCTCTGTCACCGCGCGGAAGCCGGTGAATTGGCCATGCTCTATTCCAATGATACGGGTGGGATGATCGATCCCTGTCCCACCTGAGGGAATAGGCTCATAGGCGGGTTGGCCCGGCGGGCCACCTTTATCAGGGATTTCAAGAGGGAAAGAAAAGAGCTCCTCATCCTCGACGCGGGCAATAGCCTCTTTAAGGCGAAGGCTTCTCCCTCTGTCGCGGAGAGGGAGAAGGCCAAATTGATCGCCACAGCTTACCAATGGATGGACTATCAAGCCGTCAATATCGGCTCCAATGATCTTTTGGCAGGAATCGAATTCCTCAAGGGGTTACAGAAAGGGACCTATTTAGCCTTCCTTTCGGCCAACCTCCTCGATGGGGAAGGGGGAAAGCCGATCTTTAAATCCCATTTGATTGTGGATTTAAAGGAAGTAAGAGTTGGCATTTTCGGCCTGACCTCCGATGTTCGTCAAAATGAAGGGGTAACCCCTGAAGGTTATTTCATATCCGATCCCATAGCGGCGGCAAAAAGGTTGACGGACGAGCTTACGAAGGAGTGTGATATCATCGTAGCCTTGAGCAACCTGGGCTCTTTAAAGGAATACCACAAGTTGGTTCAGGGGGTGGAGGGCATTCATTTCATCATTGGAAGTGGAGGTAAGGGATCCTTCCGTCAAATCATTCAGTCCAATGAAGGTTGGCAGGCGTTGCTCTTCCAGAGCTACCCAAAGGGACAGTACCTGGGGAGGATCGACTTGAAAGTAGTAAAGGGATCCCATAATTTCGTTGACCTAGGCCAGAAGGCCAATCTGGAGAGACAGATCAACAGTATCGAAAAGCAATTGGATTCATATCGAAGGGGCACGGGCAGGGCGAAATCCATACCCCTTGATAAGAGGGAGGAATACATCAAGAGACTGGAGGAATACAAGGATCGATCAGCGGTCCGCTTGAAGGAGTTGGAGAAGGATTCCCGGAGCAAGAGCACGTTCATCAATACTTTCATCCGTCTTGATAATAAGATAGAGGAGGATCCCGAGATAAAGGAATTGGTGGTTCGGTTCAAAAAGGGCTCATAAACGGTCCTGACATCCTATCATTAAATAGGTTTTATTGATAGAACGCCTATCAAATGCCCCCACTCAACAGGGAAACATATAAATATATGTATGATCGCCCATCTCGTTTTTACATGGAATCGTCTCTTCCCTAAACAACCAATGGCTGCGAAAAAGAGAGTTCCCATCTTTTACCAAGCAATCCTCATACTTCTCTTTTCCCTTGGAATGGGATTGATGACCAATGCGCTTCGATCAACTCCCCTTCCCTTAATGGGGGATTGGTCTCAAGGGTTTTTCTCCGCAAAGGCCGAAAGGGCTATTCCCATGGTTCCCATAGAGGAGGCCATAGTAAAATTTTTATCCCACGAAGCTTTTTTCCTGGACGCTCGCTCTAGCACTGATTATCAACTAGGACATATAGAGGGTGCTTTGAATTTACCCGTCCATGATGGGGATTTCGGTGAAAGGCTCCAGGAGTTATCGTTGAAAGTGGGTTATGACGAGGAACTGATCGTCTATTGCGACGGCATCGGTTGTAACTCAAGCCCCGAACTTGCCTCCATATTGAAAGGCATGGGATACAGGGAGGTCAAAATCCTTGCCAACGGGTGGACTGAATGGATAATGGCGGAAATGCCTTTCGAGGTAGATTAGATCTATGAAGGTATTGATACGGTCCATCTGCAGCCTTTATGCCAACCCGTATACTTCCGTCGTATTCCGCTGGGCCGTGGGCCTGATCTTCGTCTATGCCAGCATGGATAAACTCCTTCACCCCTCGGCGTTTGCAGTGGCCCTCTACAATTACAAGATCCTTCCGGGAAGCCTCATTAACCTAGTAGCGATAACACTCCCCTGGGTGGAGTTGGTCGGTGGAATCCTTCTTATCATCGGTTTGTCTCCTCGAGCAGCAGCCCTTATCCTGAGTATTCTGCTCTTAATCTTCTTCTCCGCTCTCTCGATAAGCCTCTACCGAGACATCGACATCAGTTGCGGTTGTTTCTCAGTAAGCACCACTACGGATAAAATTGGCATCTCCTATATGGTGAGAGACCTCCTGGTCCTGGCTATGAGCCTTCAAATCCTATTCTTCGACGGAAAATTCCTGAGCATAGAACGACTTCTCCCCACCAGGTACCAGTGATTTAGAGGGAAATTTCCAAAAAACTACAAACCGAAGATCTGAGCGCAAAATTATCGTGAATCGAATGAGAATGTGTACTGCCCTAACTGTATGACCGCAGCACTGCGACACTGCAGAGCCGCAGCATCAATCTTCGAGCGGCGAAGGGCGACCTTTTCAGGGATTTCGTATAACTTTCTTGAATTTTTTGATGTCTGAAGTTAACCTTTCTATTTAATAATCCAGGGAAAATGCTAATCGGCAAGGAGCAAAATATGGAGGATATATTTCGAAAATTGGCGGATATTGAAAAAGAGGCAAGACAAGCCGCCCTCGCAATCGTCGTACGTACCGAGGGGTCGACCCCGAGAAAGGCTGGGACCAAGATGATCATCATGGAGGATGGGAGTACCTTCGGAACCCTTGGAGGTGGTGAGTTGGAGAAAAAAGTAATCGAGGAATCCCTTGAGGCCATGAAAGGGGGAAGAGCCAAACTGACATCCTATAATCTGGACGCAATGGGAGGAAGCCTTGACATGATGTGTGGCGGTGAGATTGAGATTTACATCGAGCCCATACGCCAACCGGAGAAGCTCATAATATTCGGTGCTGGCCATATTACAAGGGCGTTGGCACCCCTGATGCGATCGGTGGGCTTTCGGGTAACCGTGGTGGACGATAACCCAGAAGTGCTGGGAGAAGATCGGCTTGTGGATATGGAAGGGCTCATTCCGGAAGATATGGAGTCCTATGCGGAAAGGCTCCCGCCTGAAAGCAGTGCATATATCGTACTCCTTACCAGGGGCTTTTCAACGGATAAGGCCATTCTGGAACGCCTCATCGGAAAGGACTTTCGCTATGTGGGAATGATCGGAAGCCGGAAAAAGATTACAACTATCAAGGAGAATTTGATCTCGAAGGGAATTGAAAAGGGGCATCTCTCCAAACTCTATGCCCCTATAGGCCTGGATATCGGTGCGGAGACACCTGAGGAGATCGCCCTCAGCATTGCAGCGGAAATTATCTCCCTCAGAAAAGGCAAATCCATGTCTCGGGGAAAGGGGTAAAGTAAACCTCGTGAGCCCGATAATATTCCAGATTGGTCCTTTGAGCATTCGATGGTATGGAGCGCTAATCATGGCTGGGGTGATCCTCGGAATGTTTCTTGCAGGACGCGAGGCCAAACGGCAGGCAGTGAGCATCGAGTTCATCCACAATCTATTCTTTTACCTGCTCATAAGCGCCATTATAGGGGCAAGGCTCTATTATATTATCTTTTCCTGGGACTCATACCGGGATAATCTGCGGGAGATCTTCGCCTTCTGGCACGGAGGACTCGCAATCCATGGTGCGGTCATCGGGGGAATTGTTTCGGGCCTGATTTATACCCGCCTGAAGGGGTTTTCTTTCTGGCTGGCTGCCGATATCTGCGCCCCGAGCCTCATCCTCGGTCAGGCCATCGGGCGTTGGGGAAACTTCTTCAACCAGGAGGCCTTCGGAAGGCCGACAAATCTGCCCTGGGGAATTTTCATCGATGAGGCCCATCGCCCTCTTCAATACATACAACAAACCCACTTTCACCCTACCTTCCTCTACGAATCCCTCTGGAATTTTTGCGTCTTCCTCTTCTTACTATGGGTCAGACGGCGAAAGGGCGTAATCAGGGGCGATGTATTTCTCGCCTATCTCCTGCTCTATTCCCTCGGTAGATTCTGGATTGAAGGTCTCAGGACGGATAGCCTGATGTTCGCCGACATAAGAGTTGCCCAGATCGTAAGCCTTCTCCTTATTCTCTTCGTCTCCATAACCTTGATTCAACGCCATGCGAGAAGGCAATAACATTTCAAGTATCACCTTCGGGCTTAGGCTATGGAACATTCATCTAGCTCCATACCACCTCATAAGAGCCTTGTCCTATTCCGTGTCACCAAACCTTTCGGATCCGTGATCGCCATGCCATATGGAAACCTCACGGTTGAAGGGGCTGCAGGATCTCCACATCGGCCGGCAGATCCACCGTGAAATGAGAGTCAGGAATTCCCGTATTAACCCGAATATTCTCATAAGAAAGGATGGTCAAATCCCCAGTTTTTTCGTAAAGAGCCAGCTTCTTTATCAGCCAGTTTTGGGTGGATACCCAAAAGGTGATTCTTGAAAAGATCGACTCGGCCTCCCCTGGGATGACATCCAGGACTACAACATCACCCTCTTTTTCTATCGAGGTAAACTGTCCCCATTCGCCTTTAAAGGGATTTTCAAGGATCATGAGATATCTTTTGAGCAGGGGATTATTTCCAACGGAGTACCTTTGGGCCACCCTTTCCCGTTTAAAGAAAAGCCATAGGAAATTGCCGTCCACCACCATCAGGCATGGATCAGGGTCGAAGAGCTCGATGAGGACCTTATCGGGGCGTTTGAATGCTATCACTCCATGGGAGATAATAGTATTTTTCAAAAGGGAGAGTCGTTTCTCCTGAATGAGATTGGCGGCAAAATCCTCAACCTCACTCTGGACTCGGGCAAGCTGACGGAGGATGAAATCTTTATCAGGCTGCCCTTGGGCTACGTTCTGAACCGACAATACCACGGGTAGCGACAATATCATCAGAAATTCAAGCCATCTCTTGGTAAATCCCTTCATACTGCTTTTTCGATTAGATGCTTGGAGGACACCCAACGTTCGTTCACTTCCTTCCCGTAGCCGTCTTGCTAACCCCGGGCAGTAGAAATCGATTGCCCGACAGGAAAAAGAGCCCCTGGGAAATAGTGCCAAACAAACGGCAGACAACCCTTGAGGGAACATGAGCAGGGAGTGTATATCCCCCTATAAAGGATTGACATCGGTTAAATCCCGCCTTCGCCAGGAATTTCTTAATGGTTTTCGGGGAAAAGTCGCTCAAGTGATACGGTGTGTCGTAAAGGGTGTTTGGGATGCCAAGAAACGCTAAAAAATTCTTAATGGGGGTGGTATGGGGATATCTTATGAGAATGACCCCTCCGGGTTTGAGAACTCGATAACACTCTTTCAAGAAAGCCATCGGATCATCGAGGTGCTCGATAACATAAAAGGCAGTGATGACATTGAAGTGATTATCCGGAAGCTGGCTTTCTTCCAGCGTTTTGTCGAGGATATGTACGCCTAACCTTTCCCTGGCGAATTCAACCCCCGTACGTGAAATCTCCAACCCTAAGGCTTCCCAGCCCCTCTTTTCCATTTCCACAAGGAAGTAGCCATATCCCGTCCCCACATCTAATATCCTCCCCCTGTGATGATTCTCCTCGATGAAATCGGCTGCCCGGGAAAAGACCGGCACCATCATTTTGCGCCACCGCTCGATACCTATTTCATCCTCAGGCAGATAGCTTTGATAATAGGAACGTAAGGATGGAGGATCGGGCCTTGGGTTGAGATAAATAAAATCACACGAAAGGCATTTCCACATCTTAAACTGCCCCTCCCCATGGATCAGCTTTCCCCCATAACAGCCACAGAAATTACAGGGAACGGATATTAATTTGATCCGCCCATTCTCGTTATGAAGCCCCCTTTTCCTCAAGACCTTCTTTTCCTCGATTGAGCCTATACGGTAATGATGTAGACATTTGTAAGGTCGTTCATAACTCCCTGGCTGTGCCAGTAAATGAGATGAAGGGTTTTCAAATGAAGCCCATCTCTCGAAAAATGCAAACTCGGGAGTGGACTTTAAACATTAACTTACGGGGATTCGATCCACATTTCAAGGGATCGTGTGTAGATGACCCATCTCTTAATGGATGATTGTTCCAGAAAAGCCTTGCATTCGGGAACACTGTATGAAGATCGAACCGATTCCATAAAATTCCCGCTCCCCAATCCATTTCGAGTGATAATCCATTTCCAGAGGAGGTTAAAAAACCAGATGGCTACCCTTGAGGTATCCCTATGAAAATCAACGATAACAAAGTGAGCCCCTTCCTTCAAGATTCTGTCCACTTCGTTGAAGAATGCGACGGGGTCTTGGAGATGGTGAAGGGTATTGATACAGGTGACCAGATCCATTGATTTGTCCGGACAGGGGAGCTGGTACGCCGATCCGACTTGGAAATCGATGAGATCACCCAATCCGAACTCATGGGCATTTTCCCTTGCCAACCTGACCATCGCAGGGGAGAGATCGATACAGGTAAATCGTATCCTTGAATATGCCTTCACGATGGAAATGGGAAAAATCCCCGGTCCCGTCCCCACATCAAGGGCACTACCTTTCTGAATCCCCTTAGCCTCAATTTTATGAAGCACTCGCTTACAGGGAATTTTCATATATTTTTTCGCCATTCGACTATAATATTCCGTTAAATCCGTATCGAGTATGGCTTCGCCTTCTGGAATCCTCTCTTTCAATGTATCCCCCCGTTTACCGTCTGTCTCATATATGTACACGCATGACCGGCAAGTGCCCCGCAAGCCCCGCCTTGTAGGCGAGGTCGAGGGGCAC
>Ga0209636_10007488_pt1 | contig 11128 bp, 9 predicted proteins | sample DeeMarSWOR152_54_FD_187464 | JGI IMG/M metagenome (GOLD analysis project Ga0209636, IMG submission 187464) | Marine sediment microbial communities from White Oak River estuary, North Carolina - WOR-1-52-54 (SPAdes) (version 2) | ecosystem: Environmental > Aquatic > Marine > Intertidal zone >... | reverse complement strand
CCTTGAGAATGCTGTTACAATCCCCTGAGCTACACATTTCAATGGTTGGATTTGATATAGAAGGGTTCAACCCCTGGGTAAAAGAGAGGCTAAGCTCCTTCGGGATGATCAGGACTGAGGGTGGAAAGCTCACGCAGATAGTGGAAAAGTCGGAGCATCCGGAAATCAACTGTACCAACGATTCCCTGCACTCGGAAAAACATGAAATGGTGAAGATAAAAAACAGGGTGCTGGTGAGCATGAACCTGTGGTGCTTCAACCTGGACATTATGGATATCTGCCAGAGGGTACCCAGGCATCCTCCCAGGTCACCCGGTAAACAGAGCGAGTACGAGCTCCCCGATGCAGTCAATCTTTTCATGGAAAAAGGCAAACAAGTGCTGGTGTATTACGCCTGTGAGGACATCATGGACCTGACCCATGCTTAGGACATAGAAATCGTATCCAGACAGATAAGAGAAAACCTTAAACACAGCATAGAGGAGCTTGAAATGCGGTAGAAAAGACTTTTATAAATCGCCGGTATGGGTTTATTATAGTATTGATTCTTTGTTTAGCCAGTTTTTAATGAGTTATCTATGGTTTTTTGTAATGTATAAAGGTATTCAAGATGGGCTATTGTATTTTTATGTTTGTATTTGAAGAAATTGTTTTGGCCAATAGCCTGTCAAGGACTGATCACATTACAATTTTTACACTATTAAAAAGGTTAAAGAAATTTTAAAAAATAAATGCTGGGATAATTGATAAAAATATAAAAATAATAGATGGAAAGGAGGGAAGAAAGTCATGACCTCACGAGAGAGAGTAAAGCAGGCGGTGAATCATAGAGAATCCGATAGGGTGCCTATAGACCTGGGAGGTATGCGTTCTACGGGAATTGCCACAATTACATATAACAAATTGAGAAAAAAATTAGGTATAGATAAAAGCCTCTCCAGAATGTACGATTTTATCCAGCAGCTCGCATATCCAGAAAAGGAAGTAATGGAGAGGTTTCACATTGATGCAATCGATGCCGGCCAGGCATTTCTGAAAAAGGATAGAAATTGGAGAGAATGGACCATGGATGACGGGTCTAAATGTCTTATTCCAAAGTACCTGAATATAGATATAGATAAAAGTTCAACGGTGTTTTTAAAAGACAACAACGATATTGTTCTGGGGAAGAAACCCAGTTCATCTTTATATGTTGATCAAATATATTGGGTATATAAAGACCTTCCTCAAATTCCAGAGATAATTAGAGACGAAGAATTAAGTATGAATATGTGGTCTATTCCATGCCCGGAAGGTACTGTTGATATTTTTGATGATGACCAATTTGAATTGTTCAAGAATAATATTAAAAATCTTCATGAAAACACCGATTATGCAATCATGCTTGCGGTTGGCTGTAATCTTTTTGAAAAAGGTACCTATATCAGAGGTTTTGACAATTTTTTGGTCGATATATATACCGATAGAGAAGGAGTGGAGAGGCTTCATGCTAAATTAATGGAAAAGTATTTTATGCTCTTGGATCGCATTTTAAAAGGAGTAGGTGATTATGTAGATATTTTGATTTTCGGTGGTGATGATTTGGGATATACCCAGGCAGGCTTCATGTCTCCAGATAAATTTAAGGAGATTTTCAAACCCAAATTCAAAAAAATGTGGGACTTTGTTCATACCAACAGCAATTGCAAGGTTTTTTTACATTCCTGTGGATCTATATATGAATATATTTCCCATTTAATAGATGCCGGTGTGGATATATTAAATCCTGTTCAGACTACAGCGGCCAATATGGAGCCCCAAAAATTAAAAAGGGAATTTGGAAAAGATGTAACATTTTGGGGGGGCGGCTGTAACACCATAGATGTTTTACCTAGCAAAACGCCAGAAGAAGTTAAAGAAGATGTTAAGAGAAGGATGGAGATATTTGCTAAGGATGGTGGATTCGTGTTTAACCAAATTCACAATGTTCTGTCAGATGTTCCTCCTGAAAATGTAATTGCCATGCTAGATGCTGCATATGAATATGGAAAATATTAACAACAGCAGCAGTGAGCGTTTTAGGTTTGGTTTACAGATTCCTCAGAATATCTGGTTATAATAATTATTCACTATTTTGGGGCAATAAAGTGTCAGTTTTTATATTGACAACAAAATTAAAAATCATATAATTAGCCTGGATGATTATTCATTCATCTAAAATTCTTTTATAAAGGAGGTTTACTGTGGGTAAAGAGAGGGAGAAAGGGGCCTTGGGGAAAGGGGGAAAAATTTCGATAGTAGTAGCGGTAATTGTTTGCCTTGGCGTGGGATTTTTTGCTGGCTGGTCCCTAAAGTCAGCTCCAACGCCCGAGGTTGCTGAACCTACCGAGATTACTAAGCCCGCTGAAGACATGTACTTCAGATTTATTGGACATTGGCCTGGAGGGGATCCTTTCTCGGCGGTAGTCGTGAAAGGATGGAACGATGCAGTTGAAGAATTAGGTTGCCAATCTAGTTTTGATTTCTGTGGAGGAGATGTGGATTCACAGATAACAAAAATCCAAGAAGCGGTCGCAACAGACGTTGATGGTATTATCACAACTATCATAAGTGACACAGCATTTGATGGACCAATCCAGGACGCGCTCGATTCAGGAGTTAACGTAATATGTGCAAATGCTGACGATAGTGAAGGAGCTAAAGGCAACCCAAGAAAATGTTTTATAGGCCAGACATTTTACACTGCAGGCCAGATCCTGGGCAGGTATATAGGCAATAAAATGACCGAGGAAGGTATAGATCCAGCCACACTGGGTGAAATCCCTGTTTACGCTGCTATCCCTACGGCGCCATGGTGCGTCCAGAGAACCGCAGGCATCAGTGATGCACTGGAAGAGTTCGGCGTTGACTCCGACAATGTAAAGATCATAGACTGTGGTGGTGAAGAAGTATTCGAGACCAGAATATCGGCCTACATTACGGGACATCCCGATCTCAAGATGCAGTTCACTATAAATGGTATAATCGCTGATAGATTGGCTGGCATCATGGAAAGTGTAGAGATAAATCCGGGAGATATTCTCACCGGGGTCTTCGACACAACTTCGGGTACTATTGACGGTATTGGTGACGGTTATATCACTGTCACCATAGACCAGCAGCCATATCTACAGGGATATTGCGGAGCTTACATGCTCTACCTGATGGAGAAATATGACTTTATAGCCGACTTAGACACTGGAAAGGCTGTTGTGGACAGTAGCAATTTATCCCTGTTTAAGGAACTCTCGCCGCTTCATGTAAGATAGTATAGTAAATGTCAAATGGTAGACAGCCAAAAGCGTGGACTAATGTTTGGTGGAGAAAATATCAAGAAATTTCTTTTAAAATTTTTTACTTATAGATTTTCCATAATTTTAATTCTTTTAATTTTCTTGATAGTGTTTTTCACTTTTACCAGCAACTGTCTTTTTATCAGCACATCAAACGTCACAACCATGCTTCGGTTAATACCTGAATTGGGCATTGTTACGCTCGGCGTGGGTTTGCTGATGATCTCAGGGGAGTTTGACTTATCGGTTGGCTCAACGGTTGGGCTCTGTGCGTATATCTTTGCAATATTACTGGGAAAAGGGATGAATAGCATCTTTGTTGTAGTCGCAACGTTGAGCGCCGGATTTCTTGTAGGTCTTATAAATGGCATGTTGACGGTTAAAGGCCGTATTCCGTCCTTCATCGCCACCTTAGGTATGATGATGTTTTGGAAGGGAGTATTATATCTCCATTCTGGCATGTTGACAAGACCCTTGAGGCAATACTTATTAGCAGAGCCATCGTTAGAAAAAATTTTTATCAGTAAAATAGGGATTTTTCCCGTGCAAGTTTTTTGGTTTCTGGCGCTTGCCTTAATCCTCGGGTTGATACTGCACTTCCATAAGTTCGGCAACTGGGTGTTCGTGACCGGGGATAATAAGGTGGCCGCAAGAGCGATGGGCATTAATTTGGATAAGGTGAAAACCATATGTTTCGTAATCGTCGGCCTACTATGCGCTGTATCATCGATCATGCAAGATATCCGGACTGAAGAGTTCATCGCTTTTCAAGGGAAAGGATATGAGCTCAAGGCGATCGCAGGCTCTGTGGTTGGTGGAACCTCGATCTTTGGAGGCGTCGGAAGTATGGTTGGGATTTTTTTGGGAGCCGTTATTCTACCGGTAATAGAGAATGGGCTCGTTTTTCAAAAAATTCCCATGATTGCGATTGACATGTTTGTAGGTTTGTCTATAGTGATCTTCGTAATCGTATATTTCTATTTGGATAAAAGAAGGATGTGGTAAAAGCCCTTAACCAGAAATTTCATTACAAGAGTATCGCTTTAGATTCCAACGACGAGCTATGATCTCGGCGTTGGAATATATCACGTGAATGTAAGTTTCATGAAGAACTTTTCAAAATCTGCAAACTGTGTTCTATGTACGTATTATCAAATTTATAGCAGATGATTAGATACCAACCATATTTTCAAGCTATGAAGTGTAGTATATACTGTGCTGGTACTTTGTTCTTGATGAGTTCAGATGTTATCTTCTTGGCCCGACCTCAAAAATGCAGAGCATAATAATTTCGGTTTTCGACAGACTTAAAAAACTAATACAATAAGTGGGAAAGTGAAAAACAAAAAGTTGATACAACTTGATGTAGAAAAAGGAAGGGGAAATGATAAGAAAGGTTCTTACTTACGCTAATTTAAGCACTTTCCTTGCTCTGGTGACGATAATTACCTTTTTCGGCCTTTTCTCTCCTTCTCATACCTTCATCGGTCTAAGGAATCTTAATATTCTTATGCTAAAAGCAGCCCAATTTGGCATCGTTGGCTTGGGCATCGGTCTGCTAATGATTTCGGGAGAGTTTGACCTTTCGGTTGGGTCTATTCTTCTCTTCTCATCACTGGTATTTCTTAAGATGTATCAAGCAGGATTGGATTTATTTATAAGTGGACTTATCGCAGCATGCACCGGTATGTTTGTTGGTCTTATAAATGGCTTGATAACGGTTAAAGCCCGTATCCCGTCCTTCATCGCTACCTTAGGTACGATGATGTTTTGGAGAGGATTTACGTATCTCTTTTCACCAGGAACTGAAAGAGGTATCGATCCATCGGTCTCGCCTCTTTTCAGTTATATCATGACAGGTAAAATAGGGATTTTTCCCGTGCAAGTTTTTTGGTTTCTGGCGTTTGCCTTAATTCTCGGGTTGATACTACACTTCCATAAGTTCGGCAACTGGGTGTTCGTGACCGGGGATAATAAGGTGGCCGCAAGAGCGATGGGCATTAAGACGGATAATGTGAAAACCATATGTTTCGTAATCGTCGGCCTACTATGCGCTGTCTCAGGGATCATGCAAGACATCCGGGCTACCGCATTTTTCGTTCCGATAGGAGAGAATTGGAATTTTATGACCATTGCAGCTTCAGTGGTTGGTGGGGTATACCTTCTTGGGGGTAGAGGAAGCATGACGGGGATTGTTTTTGGGATACTTATTATTTCAGTCATAGAGAATGGACTAGTCAATATGAGGATTAGCTATTTCTGGAGTTTAATTGCGTACGGTTTGGTCATAATCTTACCCGTGTTATTAATTTCTAAAAGGTAAATGGTTTCATAATAAGCAAAGACGTTCGCCTTTTCTGAATCTAATTGATTAGGAAGAATTATAATTCGCGATTTACAGAAACATCTGTACTACGTCGCAAAAGAGCGCTTAACTGTGGTATGAAGCACACTTCACAAATTATATTTCCCATCTCCGCTGCTATCTTACTTCAGCATGATATTTTGTCAAGAATATTGATGAGAACGCACATCTTTCGGGGAGTAAAATGAGCGTGCCTCGTGTCTGCGAAGCAGACAATGGAAAATCATCATATCCTGACATACAGAATAGGGAACGGATCAGGATGACCTATAATGAGTTAAGGTTTTTATTTTAAAAAGGGTTTAAAAAAGAGTTAATAAAAGTAAAACAATCTTTTTGTATGAGATGTGCTCAGCTCCTTATTGAGGTTTTATTTGATAAAGTTCCCAACTTTGGATTGGAGGCATGGAAAAATTGAACATCGATCTGTTTGTCAGCATCCTATTAGGTACGTTTTTCCTATGAATCATGTTCATTTTTCAATTCTTTTTCGTGAGCATCGATGGACTTGACCAAAAAAGTGAGCCCCTGAGCCAGAATTGCAAGCTCATCCATATTCATACGCTCGAGGACCTTTGCCATATATCCACTTCTTCTTTTCCTGAGGTTTGCCACGAGTTCTTCCCCTTTACCTGTAGCACGAAGTAACAGCATACGACGGTCTTTGTCATTCACGATGCGATTAACCAAACCCTGTTTCACCAGCCTGTCAACTATACCTGTCGTGTTGGTTGGTGTAACTCCCAGTGCTACCGAAAGCTTTTTCAGGTTGGTACTTCTTTGATTGCTGATATAAAAAAGGCTTTTGAGTTGAGCGATTGTTAAATTCAAGCTCATCCAGATATCGAGTTCGTACTGTCTCCGGGATCTGTCTGCTTTCCGCAGAAGCTCGATTATCTCATTTATTAATTCGACTTTCTCCATTATTATTTCTTACCTTCATTGTGAATATTATATTAATATTGTAATCAATATTCAATAAAATGGCAAGAAGGACATTTCAAACAAATATCAGAACTCATAAGTATTTAAGAACCGGAGACGAGCTTTGAACCAGCATTCAGTGGTTGTGCAAAACCTTGTAAAGGATTATCCGAAAGTAAGAGCGGTTGATAGAATCTCTTTTGCTGTGGTTGGCGGGGAGATCTTTGGACTTTTAGGGCCCAATGGTGCAGGCAAGACCACAACAATACGGATGCTTCTTACCCTTATAAAACCAACCAAGGGCAAGGCGAGCCTTTACGATATTGATGTGTCAAAATACCCTGAGAAAGCCAGGGAAATGGCGGGCTATGTACCCCAGGATGTTTCAGTGGATGGGGATCTGACCGGATACGAAAACATCCTTATGTATGCCAAACTGTACGGCGTGCCCAGAATTGAGAGGGAGCGACGCATCCAGGAGGTCTTGGAGTATCTGAACCTTCAAGAAAGATCAAATGACATGGTCAACACCTATTCCGGGGGAATGATGAGGAAGCTTGAGATAGCTCAAGCGCTGGTGAATCGGCCGAGGATACTATTTCTTGATGAGCCTAGCATCGGGCTTGACCCGAATGCAAAGCGGACTATCTGGGAGCTCATTAAGAAGCTGCGCAACGAGTTTAGCACTACCATTTTTCTCACCACCCACGACATGAATGAAGCGGAGGTGCTATGCGACAGAATAGGCATCATGGATAAAGGCCGTTTAGTCATGATGGGTGAGCCATCACGACTGAAATCTACGGTCAAGGGCAATGTATTGTCTATAACATCAAAAACGCCGGGCTGCAATACGAAGCTTGAAGAGTTAGGCTATTCAGTCATACCAGGATCTAAAGACAACCGCTTCGATTTAGTCGTTACCGATGGTGAAAGTCTGATTCCCTATCTCCTCGATACTCTCAAGAAAAACGGAGTTGAAGTGGATGCGGTCTCTTTGCAAAAGCCGACTCTCGATGATGTCTTTCTCAGGTGCACGGGTACAAGAATTGAAGGGGGCGAGAGATGGACAGAAACCCGGAGAAAGCGGAGAACCTTCAGGAGGTTGACGAAATGAAGGTAAAGCGATACTTGTCGAATGTTTTGACACTGACTGAGTTCGAGTTGAGGAAGCTCAAACATGACTCAACGCAAATATGGCTGAGGTCGGTGCAGCCAGCTCTCTGGCTCCTTGTATTCGGAGAAGTTTTCACTCGAATAAGGGTTATCCCGACAGGAAAATTCTCATACCTCCAGTTCATGACACCCGGTATCCTCGCTCAATCAGTCATGTTTGTCGCCATCTTTTACGGGATTTCGGTTGTTTGGGAACGTGACCTCGGCCTGTTGAACAAACTTCTTTCAACGCCGGTACCGCGTTCGACTATTGTTTTAGGGAAAGCTCTATCTGCCGGTGTGAGAGGCATATTCCAAGCAGTGACTGTTCTTGTCCTCGCCCTCGTACTCAGAGTTAAGCTCTCGCTAAACCCCTTGCATGTGCTCGGGGTGTTTGGCATCATTGTTCTGTTCGGAATGTGTTTTTCAAGCCTCAGTATGTGCCTTGCCCCTGTTTTTCGGACAAGGGAAAGGATGATGGGCATCGGTCAGGCTATCACCATGCCCATATTCTTTGCCAGCAATGCCATATATCCGATTTCCCTAATGCCAGGATGGCTCAAGACCTTTGCTACTGTCAACCCGCTCAGCTATGTAATTGACGCTATGAGAGCCTTGCTTGTCACTGGAGACTTCAGCCACATTATCATCGACCTGTTTGCCATCACGACAGCGACCGTGGTACTGGTTGTATTGGCGAGCATGACCTTTAAAAAAATATTGGTTTAGAAAAAAAGGAATGTCTTCTGCGGATACCTTGTTCGTTTTTTGCTGTGCAGTGAACAGATTGTGGGTGTTGATTCCTCTCACTCATAGCGCAGTGCATGGATGGGATTGAGGAATGAGGCCTTGTATGCAGGATAGAATCCGAAAAATATCCCGATAAGCCCTGAAAACAAATAGGTTTTATGGTTTCGTTTTTCTGCAGGATCATAGGGGATATCGAGGAAGCCGAAATCCACTTCTATGACTTCTCCGGGAATTGTCGACCGTACCATTACTACCTGAGGATCAGGTGGGAAGTGTCTGTAAATATATCGTCTTATTGTCGCTTCTGAGCATTGATAGTGCTGGAGTACGAGTTGATGGATGACCACAAAACTATATCGTGCATCAACCCATCGTTTGATCTCTTCTTTCCATGTATCGAGGGGATGTGAATATTGAACAAGGGGAGTATGTACATGAGCAAGGGATTCATGAAGCTCACATTCTGAGGGCAAGGGGGTGTTCTTTCGAAGCCACCCTTTTGTGAGTGCTATATCTCTGAGCTTCCTGATGATTGTGCGGTGAACTCCGGTCTCTCTGTGAATTGAACGAATTGACTGCTTCAATCGAAGTCGACGAATAATATCCACCTTCTCCACCATCCTTCTTCTCCTTGGCATGATCCCCTCCGGTATATTTTTTAATAATAATATACCGGATGGGTCAGCTAGTGTGATGGTTCCCGGGTCACTTCATGTGACTGGGGGGAGGGTCAGTTCAGGTGACGATGTAGGTCATTTGATGTGACGGATAGCATCTATTACCTTATAAAGATCATCAGGCAGGTGTTCACGGTACACGTGTATATCCCTCAAAGAAAATTTGAGGTATTGGCCTTCTATCATTAATCATCGATTGCTACATGGGTTTTGTGAGAGATCCTTAATCAATAAAAAGAACAGAGGTATTGTGTAAGGAAGAAATATAAAAAATTGCCATTTTCGTTGCATCTTTTTTTACTGTACGGAGGTTATATAAACAATAGGGAAAAAACCAGATGTATGGTAAATCTAAATGGAGATTTCGAGAATTATTTTAAACAGTGTCAGAACACTCTTTTCGGAATGATTTTTGGGTACACACTTTTTTAAATTTTGCCTGATAATGATATCTAAATAAAATGTTCAGTGTTATAATAACTACTAAATGTTCAATAAAAATCAATTTCTGTATTCGGTACACGATTGCGACGAAACAACTCTTCTTTAAGGTGGTAATCCATGAAATGTACGAGTAGACTATTTTGCTTCTTCATCACTCCCTGTATCTTACTACTCGCCTCATGCGCAACGACTGAGATAACTTTGGTTTGGAAAGATAAAACCTTTCATGAAACAAGCAAGAAAATGGTAGTGGTAGGAACTTTTAAGAGTCCTTCAATCAGGAATTTCTTTGAAGATGAGTTTGTGAAGCAACTGCAGGAGCACGGTATAGAAGCAATCGCCAGTTATACATTTGTGCCAATTGTTGATCTAACGAATAAAGATTCTGTTAACACAAAGATCAAGGAAATAGGGGTCGATGCTGTTCTTGTAACAAGGCTTGTTGATAAAAAAACTGTAGAGAATTATGTTCAAGGGCGTGTTACTGTCGTCCCGAACTATTCCCATCATAGGAGGAGGCATAACTTCGATTATATTTATACTCCTGGGTATATGGTCGAAGAAGAATATGCCTATGCGGAGACAAATATATATGACATAAGAAGCGAGAAGCTTATCTGGTCCGCTCTTTCTACGACAAAGATATCAGGTAGAGATCAGGACCTCATTAAATCGTTTGTAAAAGTCATGGTCGATAAATTGTAAGCAGATAGGTTGATTGAGAAAGGTGTGCACATTAGCTGCGAAAACACATGTTTGGATGTTCCTGGAAGTGCGGGCACAATTTCTGATGACATTTGAAACGATGCAAGTATCCGTTACTGATGTACATCTCTAAATACCAACGGATGTTCACGTGTTTCTGATGGTACAAGAATCTTATGCTGTCTGACGTCAATTATTTTTCCTTCTATACAGTTCACGTAATTCAACATCATCTTGATTTAACCATTCTAAAATAGTTTCCAGCTTCCATGCTTTTCGTCCAGCTATAATATCGTCTGTTTCGCCAGTTTTTTATGTTTAGGAAAGCAATAAAATACTTTACCTTGAAAAATCAGGTCAATGCAGATGGAAGTTCTTATGATGTTATCGTTGGTCCGCGGGTAGGTAGAACTACCAGCAAAGAGCAATATGCTTTTATGTATGATACGACAATACTACTACTACAGCGCAAGCTTTCCATTAAAATTTACACTATATATATGTCACATATAATAATTGTTTTATCTATGCTAATACGGTCGCTTATCAAACTTACTTGCTAAAAAATATTTTAGCTTGCGCCGTTAATAGAATCGCACAATTCCAATGTAAAGCTTATCAGAATGAGACAACAAAGAAATTACTCAGACAGTAATAATGATAAGCGTGACTAACTATGATTTTATTTATCCAGTATCCACAGTATTGATGACTATTCTACAGTTCCACTATTCCTTTTGCTACGCCACTAACATCTTAATCGAATACCTTCCCTTCTGAGTTTGGCGATTCGAGTT
>Ga0209636_10007487_pt1 | contig 11128 bp, 8 predicted proteins | sample DeeMarSWOR152_54_FD_187464 | JGI IMG/M metagenome (GOLD analysis project Ga0209636, IMG submission 187464) | Marine sediment microbial communities from White Oak River estuary, North Carolina - WOR-1-52-54 (SPAdes) (version 2) | ecosystem: Environmental > Aquatic > Marine > Intertidal zone >... | reverse complement strand
GAAGAGTGAAGAGATAGCGAAAACAGCGAGCAAGAGTTTTGTCATCTAATGCCTGAAAGTGGTCGGTATTAATTTGATAGACCGACTATCGAATCCATGGCAGACTTCTCGGTGAAGGCGCTGGGCAGCTACCATGCCAAGCAGCAATGAATGACCATTATTTCCACTGACCGAACAACCTCCACAAACAATAGTCTCTTCAACAAAGTGTACTCTCCCCCTTGACAAGCAGGAAAATATCAATATAATAGAATAGACCGACCGTCGGTCCATTCTTTAGACCAAATTATTGACTGACCGTCGGTCTAAGGAGGCCTTCCCTGACACGAGAAGTGAAAAAACACGAGATAAGAAAACAGGAAATCCTCGACGCAGCCCAGAGCCTCTTCTTTCAAAAAGGCTATGAAAACACAACAATTCAGGATATTATTGACAAATTAGGTATAGCAAAGGGTACATTCTACCACTATTTCGACTCAAAAGCAAAAATGCTTGACGCACTAACAGAGAGGACAACAGATGATGTAAGCGCGCAATTCAGAACGATCATTGAATCAGAGCAGAATGCGATTGAGAAGCTCAATGGCATGTTTCGCGCTGGTGCAGCCTTCAAAATGGCAAATATTGAGGTCTTCCTCGTCATACTCAAGGTCTTGTATCGTGATGAGAACATCATCATGCGTACATGGATGTTCAGGAGGATTGCCGAGCGGATAGGCCCTTTCTTCGCATTGGTCATCAGACAGGGGATCAAACAAGGTCTGTTCAACACGCCTGACCCTGATGAAATTGGAGAGATACTCATCAAGATAGGACAGAGCCTCAATGAAAGGATCTGCGAACTCATCCTCGACAGGTCAAAAACGCCTGAACAGCTCTGCACGATTATCGAGAGAAAGACAAGACTCTTCGAAACCGTCATGGAACGTATATTGGGCGCACCTGAGGGTTCCATTGAGGTGTTCATCCCTGACGATTACCGGGCAATGGTGCGCTATTTAAGCAACAGCATTCAAGAGGCAGGTGCCAAGGAGGAAGCATGAAAAATCAGATTAATCTATCAATACTGTGTACTTTATTGACGGTCTGCTGTCTCTTTGTCAGTCCTCTGCCCTCAGCACAGGAGATGACCGCGGATGAAATACTCAGAACCATGACAGAGACAATGAATCCTGAACAGGCACAGGGGATGATGAAGATGACCATCATCACAACGAGCGGACAAGAACGCACGTTTGTGTATGAGACGTTCTCAAAGAATCAAGGCGAAAAGAGTCTCCTGAAGTATTTGGAGCCAACACGGGTAAAGGGACAGACAATACTCATGCTCAACGATGCAGATGACATCTGGACTTTTTTTCCGAGAACAAAACGGGTCAGAAAACTTGCTACACATGCCAAAAAGCAGAGACTCGAAGGCAGCGATTTTTCGTATGAAGACATGGGCGCATCAAACACATTCATTGAAGAGTATGAGTCAGTAAGGCATGAGGATGAGAAGAAAGAGGAACGCCTGTGCTACAAGCTTGAGCTTACCCGCAAGCCTGATAGCGACGCAGGGTACTCGAGAATCATTATGTGGGTTGACAAAGAATACATGACCCCTCTCGTGATTGACTACTATCATGATGACGATCCTGAGCTTTGGGAAAAGCAGCTTATCTGCAGTAATGTCCAACTCATAGACAATATTTACACACCAATGAAATGTACTATGTATAACAAACTGGATGATACAAAAACAAGCATGGAGATTATTGAGGTTGATTATCAGGTCGATCTACCTGATCACCTGTTTACTGAAATGGGGATGCAAAGATGAAAGGAATTACTCTGAGCGCAATTATATGGCTTATAGCAACGGCTGGAGCATATGCTCAGGTGGACATCTACGGTTATTTTGAGCCGCAGTACACAGGGCTCTATCTCAATGATGACTACAACCAAACTCAATCGAACAAGTTGAGAGTCGACCTTAAGAGCACAGCTCTTGAGAATGTTGAATTCGGTGCAGATGTAATCTACCTCCTCTATTTCGGCAAAAAAGAATGGAATGTGCTCGATTTTCTCCCTGATAGGGTAACATCTACAATCGCTCCTGAGCTGTATCCGCTTTATAGGTTAACCTACGATGACAGCTTTTATCTCGATAATGTATATGTCCGCATCGCGAACTATCGGCTCGCTCTCACTGTAGGCAAACAGCAAATCTCTCTTGGTACCGGCTACTTTGCCAATCCTACAGATGTCTTTAATACAAAGGATGCCCTTGATCCTACCTACGAACAACCAGGACACAATGCGATTCGCGGTGATCTCTTTCTGAAGTACAGATTGAGCGTAACGGTGATGTATACGCCGATTGTCGCGGATTGGAAGAACTCGGGCAAACTGGTGCGCATGAAGGCAGGCATTGGTCATTTTGATTTTTCATTGATTGGATATGAATTTCAAGATACCACTACAAACTTTTACGCATTTGAAGAATATCAACAACGAAGGAGACTTGTTGGTGCAGATTTTGTTGGCGAGCTGTTCGGACTCGGAATCTGGGCAGAGGGAATCTATAATTTCGTGGAAGATGACGATTCTTACGAATTCTTAGTGGGCAGTGATTACACCTTTGAATCGGGTCTCTATACACTACTCGAGTATCACCGCAATTCATTGAGCAAATCAGATTACCAGGATTACAACCTCAATGACTGGATGCGTTTTTTTGTCGGTGAGACAAAGACCATTTCCCAAGACCAGGTCTATGGACTTATCCAGTACCCTATCACTGATCTCACAAAGCTGGGTAGTTCTATCATCTTCAGTGTCTCTGATCAGAGCATCGCTCTTGTACCGATGGTCTACCACAGTCTATTCGAAAATGTCGACCTCACCCTCATGCTCAATCTCTCCATAGGCAAAGAAGGAAAAGTCTTCTCAAGCGCCCTGGGCACTGGTGGGTTTCTGCGTGCCCAGGTATACTTCTGATATAACAGAAATCACCATTATCTTCTGAGGAGGAACCATGAAGGAAAAGATATTGAGAAGATGGGCACTCTTTGCCGCGACACACCCCTGGCAGGTCATCATGGTACTATTGATCATCACCGTGCTTGCTGCCATTTCTGCATCAACGATTAGAATGGACATGCGCTGGTCTGACTTGCTTCCGATGCAAGACCCGGCTGCACAGGAATTCGATAAAGTCTTAAGGGAATACAAGAGTGTATCAACTATACACATTGTTGTACAGGGAGAAGAACAGCAGATGAAGCAGTTTGCAGATGCTGTTGTCCCTCAAATAGAAGGACTGACCGAGTATGTAGACCGTGTAGACTACAAGATTGACAAGGAATTTTTTGGGAAACACGGATTCATGCTTGCCAAGGCAAAAGATCTCGAGAGGATGAAGGGAATGTTCGCGGATCTGAATCTCGTACCCTTTATGACAAACATCAACGATAATTTTGAAGAGGAGTATATTGGAGATGAGGAAGCTCTCAGGACCAAGGAAAAGGAGGATAATGCGGTGCGTTCACTCGACGGATTTCACTTCTGGCTGAAGACTATGGATGCCATTATCAGCCAACCAGAAAGCGCAAATCCAGTGCTTGCCGAATTAGCCGTTGACCGTCTTCTCTATGGTGACCTCTATTTTCTCAATCACGACAAACGCATTCTTCTCATCGCGATAAAACCTACGTTCACTGCCATGGATATAGACAAAGACATCGCATCAACAAAAGCATTGCAGGCGATACTTGATGAAACGCTTCCCCATTTTCCGGGAATCAAGGCAGGAATCACCGGCATCATCCCCTTGCAAAAGGATGAGATGGAACACACAAACAGCAGTATGAAAATAAGTTCTCTCGTAGCACTCGTGTTAGTTCTGCTCCTCTTCATCCTCACCTTCCGCATGTGGAGCACAGCGGTACTCGCTGGGCTCAACCTCATCATCGCAATTATTATTGCTGCTGGTGTTGTTGGTGTTATTCTCGGTCGTCTCAACCTCATGACTTCAATGTTTGCGGTAATCCTTATCGGTCTCGGAATAGACTATGCAATCCATATTATCTCTGTCTATAGTGAACGCCGTACCATAGACAAAGATCTGCCGAGTGCTATGGAACAGACTTTTTTGCGGTCAGGTTCAGGCATCATTACTGGTGCTCTCACCACTGCAGCCGCATTCTTTGCCCTCGCAATCTCCGTAACACAGGGCATAAGAGAGATGGGTTTTGTCCTCGGTATTGGCATTATCTGTGCGATGCTCACTACATTGGCTGGCTTGCCGGCTTTCCTTGTTGCACGTGAGCGAGTTATCACAAAAATCAGGCGCAGACCCATGAAGCCACCACATATTGAATTCAGAGTACTCGAGCATTTCGGAAAAATTGTCGCCAGCAGACCAATCTTATTTATCACAATCGCAGTGATAGCGACCGCATTCTTCTTGTACCAGGCGTGGCATGTGAACTTCGATTACAATATGTATAATGTCGAACCTGAAGGATTAACCACTGTGGCATTGCAAGACACAATCATCAAAGCCTTTGACATGAGTCCTGATTTTGCAATGGTGACGACGACCTCTATCGAGGAATCGTGGGAAATTGCAGAAAAGGCTCGAGAAATGCCTGCCTTCAGCGCGGTTGAGAACATCGGCGACTTTGTTCCTCCTCAAGAAGAGCAGATGGAGCGCCGCCCATATGTACAAGATATACGGAAGTCACTTCAGTCAAACACGAAAATGGTACCGCTTTCGCACAAGAACATCGATGCACTCATTGAACAACTTGAAAGGCTGGACATGAATATCTACGAACTCTCACAGCTCGCATTTATTGGTGGCCAGGACAAAGTTGACGCCAAATGCAAGACTATTATTGGTGACCCTGAAGCAGACAAGCCTGATAATTTCATCCTCAAGCTCGTAGATAAAATAAAAAACAATCCTGAAAGAGCAATTCATGCCCTTAATATGTTCCAGAAATACTACATGCCCGAGCTCAGAACCAGGGCGTATAACATGGCAAATCCTCAGTTCATTACGCTGGCAACAGTGCCTGACCATATCAAGGAAAGATACATCAATGATGCTGGGGATACCTATCTTGTTACCATATCTCCTCGAGAACAGATCTGGAATTTCGAGGCAATGAAACGCTTCAGCAGACAATTAGAACAGGTCAGTCCAAAGGCTACTGGAAACCCACCACTCTTCTTACGGTTAATAGACTATATTGCACGCGATGGGTTATGGGCAACAGTACTGACCCTATTCATTGTTGTACTACTGCTCTGGATAGATTTCCGCAGTCTGAGCCTGGCACTGCTTGGAGTCATTCCTCTCATCGCAGGCGGTGTGTGGATGGTCGGCATCCTGAAGAGTCTTGGCATGATGCTGAACTTTGTGAATGTCATGGGTCTTCCCATGATCGTGGGAATCGGCATTGATGATGGTGTACACCTTCTCCACCGCTACAAATATGAAGGTTTTGACAAAACACCCATTGTCTTGAAGAGCACAGGAAAAGCGATCCTCCTTACCTCGCTCACAACAATGGCAGGATTTGGTTCTCTCATGCTCGGTACCTACCGTGGATGGGCGAGCCTCGGCATGCTCCTCTCAATCGGTGTTGCGGCATGCTTCCTGACAACCGTCCTGTTTCTGCCCGCAATCATCAGCCTTGCACACACAAAATACAGAGAGCAGAGTGTGAAATAGAAAGGACACCAACACTATAGCAAGGAACAATGTTTGGTTGAATCTGTCATTGTCTCACGACTGCCAAGTTACGCAGTAAGGATAATAAGGCAATCAATTATGGTGGTCGTACAGGGGTTTATTTTGCAGACCTTTCCAGGATCTAATCTCTGTCTGTATTGAAAACAAAAGAAAAATTCACCCCTTGACAAACTATGAATTCTCTCTATAATTAAACGAACGATTGACCAAGTCGAACGTTTGATTTTATGGGTGGAGGTAAAGATGACCCAAAATCAGGAAAAAAACGCAAAGCAGAGAATCTTTGACACCGCTCTATCTCTCTTCGCGCAAAAGGGATATGCCGGCGTTGGTATACGTGAGATTGCAAAGAAGGCCAAAGTCAATATTTCAATGATTAACTACTATTATGGTGGTAAGGCAGGCATATTAAAAGAGATCATCAATCAGTGCTACGATAAGTACTATACCGCAATACTCAGTATCGGTGATAAAAATACTCCATTGGAAGAGCGCGTGCGATTGTTGACCCATAATCTCGTTGCCTTCTTCAGAAAGCACACAGAACTCGCCATAGTAGCATTTAGTGTCATCCCTGTGGAGATTCCTGAAATTATTGACCTCAGAATAAAATGGATTGAGAGAAACCGTGAAGCAACAAACCGATGGTTTTCGTATCTCGGTCTGGACACGAAGAATGAAGCCCAGATGTGTGTCATGCGTAGCCTTCTCACTTCGATCGTATTCGGTTTCTTTGAATCCAGATATGGTTGCGATCGTGTTGCACAGGTTCCCGCAATGCCAATCCATATGCAGGAGCATTTTAAGCACGATGATCATGCAGTGTCTCTCGACGACGCATTTTTCGATAAATATGCTGAGATTCTTGGAAATGTATATCTCTATGGCGTGAAGGGTATTGGCAAAGAACATAAGAAGAAAGATAATTAAGGGAGAACGAATGAAACTCTATCTTCATATTGCGCATATTAGTTCATTATGTGCGATTGTCTTCAGCACCCTAGGCTCTGCGCAGATTCAATTTACCGAGCACCCGATTGCGGATTATTACTATAATCCATGGAGTGTGTTTGGTATTGATATGGATGACGATGACGACACCGATGTACTCGCTTCAGGTCGTTTTGGGCATAATATTACATGGTGGGAGAATGATGGCAATGAAAATTTTCTGCAACACACTATCTCAACCACTTCATACTACGCCATGGGCGTTCACGCTCTTGATATCGATGTGGATGATGACATCGATGCATTATGTGCCTCCCAGACCAACGGAGTCGAACTATGGGAAAATCTGGGTAACCAGAACTTCACCAGGCATATCATTGCCAATTGGCCCTATGCCAATTACGTCGCTGTGACAGATGTCGATTCGGATCAAGACATAGATGTGTTTGCCTGCTGTTGTGAAGGAGGTATCAATAGAATGGGGTGGATTGAAAACGAAGGCGGTCTCGCCTTCACAGAACATATCGTTGCATCAGACTGGGATCATGCCAACAGTGTCTGTGGAGCTAATCTCGATTCTGACCAGGACATGGATCTGATTGGAACGGCGAGTTGGGCAGGAGAAATCGCTTGGTTTGAAAATGACGGTAACGAGAATTTTACCAAGCATATTATCCTCGATACTTCGGCACGTCCAAGCTGTGCCCATGCTGATGATGTCGACTCAGATGGCGACATCGATGTTTTGGCAACCGTCTGTTATATCGATCAGGTGCTTTGGTTCGAGAATGATGGAAATCAAGGATTCACCCAACACGTAATTGGCACAAATTTCCAAAGACCCCATTCTGTCCGTACAGAGGATTTTGATGATGATGGAGATGTAGATGTTCTCGGTGCAGCAATAAACAGTGATGAAATAGCATGGTGGGAGAACGATGGTAACCAGAATTTCACCAAGCATACCATCTCTAGTAATTTCAACGGAGCCACTGGTATCGATGCCAAGGATGTGGACAGTGATGGAGATATTGACGTCTTGGGAGCTGCTCAGTTTGGCAACAAAATCACCTGGTGGGAAAATAAACCGGTCGGTATTAAGGAAGAGCAAACAGCATATTCAGAACACCTGATCAATCTTCCGACAATCATCAGTGGTCCCTTAGAATTAACCACACATAAGAGATGCAAGGTCTATGATGCCATGGGAAGGGAAGTTGCACCGAATAGATTGAAACCAGGGATCTATTTCATCGAAGTGGATAATGTCATCATTCAAAAGGTAATTAAGGTGCGGTAGAATAGTGATTTTCGGCAGACAAGAAGCGAGTTCATTGTATCATATTTTGGAAAGAATTCCAACAGGGGGGTACTTTTAAAGAATGGAGGTCCTATGCATTTTATATTAGTGATGTTTCTTATACTCAATACTGAAAAGGCAATTGAAGTTCATTTTGTCAATCCTGCACCTAAGATTGACGGCGTTATTGAAGAAGTTTGGCAACAAGCAGATTCAACCTACAATTTTATTCAGCACATACCTTACGAAAAGATTGAACCAACAGAAAAAACAGTCGTCTATGTATTACAAGATAAAGAAAATCTCTATGTCGCCTTCCGTTGTTACGCAAAGAATCACAAGCCGATTGCCTGTTTTACTCGCGATGAAGATTATGTGAGGGTGAGTATCGATCCATTCGGTAGTAAGACAACCGGCTATTATTTCCTTGTCTTTGCAAGCGAGTTATTCTGGGATGGCTGGGTACTTGATGACGGTCGTGTTCAGGACGATTCCTGGGAAGGTGTGTGGTACCGAGCTACGAAATTGTATGATGATCGTCTTGAAGTTGAGATAAAAATCCCTTTTAAATCAATACGCTACAAGAAGGGGCTTGGCGAGTGGCGCGCCCAGTTCATGCGGCATATGGCTCACAATCGTGAGGACGATTACTGGACTGAAGTTTCACAGACTGAAGGAGACCTGGTCTCAAAGTGGGGTTCACTGACTAGTATAAACCCTCAAGCCACTGGGCACTATTTCGAGTTATACCCTGAGGCGTATGTAAGACATGATAGAGACGAAGTAGTGGATAGCACCAGATTAAAACTGAGCACCAGTTTGAATTTCAAGTGGGATGTCACACCCCAGGCAACCATTAATGCAACCATCTTTCCGGACTTCGCCCAAATCGAGTCTGATCCCTTTACCCTAAACCTCTCACGTTACCCAACCTATCTCGATGAGCGACGACCCTTCTTTCTTGAGGGAATGGATGTCTTTCGCATGTCTGATTTCAGTCAGAATGGACAACAGTTTTTTGCGCCGTTAAACATCTTCTACTCGAGGAGAATAGGCAAATCACTTGATGGTAATGTAGTTCCCATTATTGGTGGTTTGAAACTTACCAATAAGTCTGAAGACTGGAATATAGGTACACTAGGCGCATATACAGATGAATATACAGATATGCTCTCTGATATTGATGAACCTCATCGCTGGTTTGGTGTTTTCAGAGCGAAGCGCCGCGTGCTTGAAAATTCAGACATTGGAATGCTCTTCAGCGGCACCTTAATAGACAGGGATAACTACAATTATTCCCTTGGACTTGATGGCGTCTATCGCAAAGGAGCAGATCAAATCATTATTCAAAGTGCAGTGAGTGATAGGAATGAAAAGAAAGGCTGGGCAGTATCTTCTGGCTACAGAGGTTTTATGTTGAACCTCTTTACACGGGCTGCATTCGAGGTTGTGCATGATTCATTTGACGTAAACGATATCGGATTTGTACCATGGTCAGGAAGAAAGCAGCTTTTCTTAGTCAGTGGGCCATACAAAACGTATGAAAAGGGATTTCTCAGGTGGCTTTATGTAGCACCTGGCATCAATGTCATTCAAGAACCAGGTAATGATAAATGGTCTATACTCGGACGGTTTGAAGTCAATCCTCAATTTCGTAATAATTGGGGACTATCGTTTGATCTTACAGCCGGCCATTATTACGAAGCAGACACGAATTATTTTTATCGTGGCATCGGATTCTCGATGTGGGGTATGATCATGGGTAATAATCTTAACTTTGGGGGTAACTACAGTTATACCTACAATTATGTCCGTAACTTTCTCGCCTACCAAGGTTCCAACTGGTTCTTTTTCGGCTATTCTATAATACCACAGATGAGCATCGTATTGAGTGGAAATCTCTGGATTGAGTGGAATCCGAATAACGAAATCATTGCGATATGGCCTATGATAAGACCACGGCTTGATATCCGTTTTAGTGCGGACAAGAGTCTCACGGTGTTCAACGAGTTTGTCATGAGTACACCCGAAACAAATCTGGGCGATACGGAATTACTCTCAAATCGCTTCGGCCTCCTCTTCTCCTGGAACTTCCTTCCCAAGAGCTGGTTCTACCTAGCACTCAATGACTATCGCGAACAGGACACAGCAGGTTCTCTCCAACCCATATATCGAATCGGTGCAATCAAGGCAAAGTATCTCCTGTATTTTTAGAGAGGGAGGTCATGATGATTATGTACCGAAGAATAAAGAAGGCATCGCGAAATCTCGCTCAAGAGAGTGCCCTGTATTATGTGCTCCTTATCGTGAGCGTATCCATTACTGGAAATCTCCAAGCAAGGACATGGTATGTCCTGAGCGAAATCTCTACCATAGGACAAGCTCTAGAGGATTCGGCATCATACGGTGACACAGTACTCGTGGCTCCAGGTGTCTATGATATAATATCAGGAGAAGACTTTTCTATAAATATGAAAAATGGCGTCGTCTTAATGAGTGAAGAAGGTGTATCAGTAACAATGATTGAGGCACATTTTACCGGCAGAGCATTTTACTGTGAAAATTGTGATACCGCTACAGCAATTGCTGGTTTCACAATCACCTTTGGGTTGGCATCGAATAGAGGTAGTATCTATTGCCACACTGCCGATGTGATAATAATCAACAACCAGATTACCAACAAAAGAATGTTCAGCTAGGGGTTTCTTAGATTATGGGAGGTAACAATGAATAGATTAATAAGTTACAAAAATCTATGGGCCGTAGCAATGGCTTTAGCAATCTGCAACCTTGGTGTTGCAGATATACAACTTTCAACCAGCCCTATCTGGCAGGCAGGATACGGTAATTGGCCTGCAGGAGTGGGTTGGGGTGATATCGACGGAGATGGGTGGCTCGATTGTGTAATTGCTAATGGAACTGACGCTGCATTCATCTCTAACCATGTGTATTTTAATGACGGCGGCACTGTTTCTACGACACCTGGATGGGTGTCGGATGATCAGGAACCATCGGATAACATTGCACTCGGTGATCTGGATAACGATGGTGACCTTGATTTAGTCGTCTCAAACCTCGGCTACTCTGGTGGAGGATTGCCACGACTGCCACAGGTCATCTATTATAATAAT
>Ga0209636_10007486_pt1 | contig 11128 bp, 12 predicted proteins | sample DeeMarSWOR152_54_FD_187464 | JGI IMG/M metagenome (GOLD analysis project Ga0209636, IMG submission 187464) | Marine sediment microbial communities from White Oak River estuary, North Carolina - WOR-1-52-54 (SPAdes) (version 2) | ecosystem: Environmental > Aquatic > Marine > Intertidal zone >... | reverse complement strand
TTTCGTTCAGCTCAGCGAGCTTATCGGAAAGGAATACGGCACACGAATGACAAGCAACTTGAACGTCGAATTTGTCGCCCTCAAGCCAACCATTAGGGACTACGTGTTCAAGATGTCCAGAAGAACCCAGATAATCTACCCAAAAGACATCGCACTCATTGTTCTGTTCGGCGATGTCAAGCCCGGCAGCCGGGTTGTCGAGGCGGGAACAGGGACAGGTGCCTTAACCACGGCTTTGTCGCATTATGTGAAGCCTTCAGGACGTATCTACAGTTATGAGATAAGAGCGGAGTTTGTCGAAACCGCAGCTAGGAACCTCGAAAAAGCTGGCGTCTCGGAATACGTGGAGCTAGTAAACAGGGATATAACCCAAGGAATAGGAGAGAAAGACTTGGATGCTGTTGTTTTGGACATGGCAACGCCGTGGCTTGTTGTTCCGCACGCTTACTCAGCGTTGAAAGGGAGCGGGGTCCTCGTCTCTTTCAGCCCGACGGTTGATCAAGCTGTCAAGACGACCGAAGCTTTGGAAGAGAACGGGTTTGTGGGCGTGGAAACCCTCGAGTGTCTCGTCAGGAGAATTCTGGCGGAGAGAGGAAAGACGCGGCCTGAAACCTTGATGACTGGTCACACAGGATATATTACCTTAGCCCGGAAGGCACTGAGGTCAACGCCTGATTCACCAGAAATCGCTGTAGACTAGAATCTTTGGGGGTATGCGAATCTGTCAGACTCCAAAAACGTTTATGGAACCTCGCGGGTCTTTGTTCAGCTCTGCAGTAGCTCAGCATGTTCAGGAGTCCCTTGAAGATTGAGCGGCACATCTAAGAAGGACGCTCTGCTTCGCGAATTCGAAAGCATATGGGAAAACGGCATGTTGAGAGCCGTGTTCCTTCTCGTGCTCGTCTTGCTGGCGAATCTCGCATTTCAGCAGGCCCTTGTTCTTGTTCTGAAAACAGAGCGTCCACTACACACCCCGATATCCGGAAGCATGTTGCCGACCCTGAAGATCGGAGACCTTCTCATCATCCAAGGAGGACTTAGTGCAGAGGACATATATGTCGACCCTACGGACGGCGACATCATCATCTTCCGTGACCCGAGAAACCCAAGCGGCATTCCTATTGTGCACAGGGCAATTGACAAATATCAAGAGAACGGGAAGTGGTATTTTAGGACAAAAGGAGACAACAACCCCTATCCAGACAGTTGGCCAGTTCCGGAAGGTTACCTACTCGGGAGAGTAATTGTGGCTATCCCCTTGCTTGGGTATTTCCTGAGGTTCTTGGACGAGACTGAGATATACAATGTGGCCGGGCTAAGCATTACTCTCAGGACTGTGATAATCATCGTGTTGGTGGTGGCTTTCTTCTTCTTGGAGTATACTAGTACACCGGAAGTGGAACAGTCACCTCGGGAAACTGAAGGCGCAGGTCAAAGAGGAGAAAGCTCCCGGGCATGAACCATTAAATATAAATGGTACCTTCAAATCCTTTATAAAGGAATCTTACCCAGAACCTAACAGATTTTCACTGAGGGTGAATTGATGCCGCAGGTCGAGGCAAAGGTGAAGATAGAGAACGTTGTTGCTTCTGCAACTCTAAACCAGAAGATTGACCTGAAGGCCGTTGTGAAGAGCTATCCAGGTGTAGAGTATCGGCCGGAGCAGTTTCCTGGGCTCGTTTTCCGGCTGAAAAGGCCGAAGACGGCCACGTTGATCTTCAACTCAGGGAAGATGGTCTGCACCGGTGCCAAATCTGAGAAAGAGGCCCGAGGAGCCGTTATGAAGGTTATCCGGGAATTGAAGAAGAGCGGGATTGTAATCATCAGCAAACCTGAACTTAAAATACAGAACATCGTTGCTTCAGCCAATCTGGGCGGCATGATTGACCTAGAGAAGTCGGCCTTCACGCTTGGCAAAACAATGTACGAACCGGAACAGTTCCCCGGTCTGATCTACCGCATGGATGGTCCGAAAGTCGTGATACTACTCTTCGCTAGCGGAAAGCTTGTTTGTACGGGTGCCAAAAAGGAGGAAGATGTCTACAGAGCTGTAGAGAAGCTGCACAAACGGCTGGAAAACGAAGAGCTAATCTATTACGGATGATTCCGAGATTTTGCATAGGCGCAACGGAAACTCCAATGCTGGCGAATGAATTCTCGCACCACATGATAAAGGAGATATTCGAAGAGCCCAACGTAGTCCAGAGAACCATTGAGGAAGAGCGGGACAGAACCAGAAAGATAGCTCAGGAGATCAGGTCTTCCGGCTACGATATGATCTATATAACAGGCAGCGGAACAAGCTACCACGCGGGGTTGGCGAGTCAATACGCGCTATCAAATCTCACGAATCTTGTGACAAGCATAATACCCGCCTCAGAGTTCCAACGCTGGGTCCCGGCGAAAATCCCGAGGAAAGTTCTGCTTATGGCAATATCACAGTCCGGTGAGAGTTCCGATGCGATCGAAGCGGCTGAAGCTGCTTTGGGCAGAGGAATGAGTCTGCTAGCAGTCACGAATACGCCCGGAAGCAGACTTGCAGAGATGTCACATTACTGTCTTCTCCCCAAGTCCGGCAAGGAACTAGCCATCCCAGCGACAAAGACTTACGTAACACAACTCATGTCGATCTCTATGCTCGCCGTCGAACTTGCGCGCGAGACCGTAAACCCGGAAGAGCTCGCGCGCATAAGAGATGGGCTCTACGGAGCCCCTAAGTCTCTCAAAGAAGTCCTGCAATCTCTAAACGGTCGGATCCGAGACATAGCGGAAAGATACCGACATATGAACCTTCTATTCCTCTTAGGGGGCGGTCCGAACTACGCTACAGCATTGGAGGGTGCGCTGAAATTAAAGGAGACATGCACCATCTTTGCAGAAGGGTTCGCCACAAGGGAATTTCTTCACGGTCCAATGAGGTTAGTCGATGAAAGAACCCTTGTTATAATGATGGTTCCGCCGGACGAGACTGATGTTTACCTTAGCTTAGGTAGCAGTCTCAGGAATTTTGGTGCACCAGTGATCATGATCTCAGAAGAATGGGGAGGTTCGGATATGTTGGGCGGTTCTTCGGACGAGGCGATCCTGCTTCCTCCCGGATTACCAAAAGTCTTTTCTCCAATTCTTTACATAATTCCACTCCAGCTATTTGCATATCATAGTGCTGTGTCCAGAGGGCTGAACCCTGACAGACCGGAAAAAATCACAAAAGTAGTGAGATAGACTTGAGGGTGAAAGCAGTAGTCTTTGATGTTGATGATACGCTGTACGATTCCTCCCTTCAGATGAGTATGACTCGGCTGAACGCCATGAGAGCCATGATTGAAGCTGGCCTCCCTATCGACTTGGAAATGGGCTACAAAGCATTGGAGGAAATAGTAAACAAGCATGGTCCGCACTACACCAAGCATTTTGATGAGCTGCTGGAACGTTTAGGACTAATGTGGAACCCCAGGGTCATCGCGGCCGGTGTAGTTGCTTACAGAGAGACGAGCGAAGCCTATCTGAAGCCCTTTCCAGACACCGTGCCGACGCTGATCAAACTCCGCGATTTGAAGTACAAGTTGGGAGTAACCTCTGACGGAAGGTCAGTAAAACAATGGCAGAAGCTCATACAGTTGGGCATCCATCCCCTTTTCCATTCGGTAGTGATAGCAGAGGATCTAGGAAGAGAAGAATTCAACGTAGACATGTTCAAGAAGTGCATGGGGGACTTGAAGGCCAAACCAGAAGAGACTATCTACGTCAGTTGCAGACCGAACACGGGAATCCTTCACGCTAACAAGGCAGGAGTGATCACGGTCAGAATGAGGAAAGGAGATTCCCGCATTGATGAGGCAGAATCACCTGAAGCCCAAGCCAGATATGAGATTGAGAGGCTCTCGGAGATATTCGACGTACTGGAGAACGTTGAGCGAACTCGATCGAAAGAATGAAGACAAGCCCAGGAAAGCTTCTCTCGAGTCTTGCTTCTGAATGACAAATCTCAGGCCTTGAAGTGCTCCCATCCCTTTCGCTCTATCGGTCTTGTGTGTCCGCCTATCCTCAGCTTGAGTTCCTTTTCTTCCGTTACTCTTCCTATTCTCGTGAGGGGCGTCCCGAGTTTACCTGCCACCCGTGTCGCCGTCTGCCAAAGCTCGGGTTTCACTGTTAAAATCAGCTCGTATTCTTCGCCTCCGTAGAGACCAAGTTCCAAGGGATCAAGATCATGGTTCTCCGCGAACTCGTCGACTTCAGGCGCTAAGGGAATGTTGTCGATTGTGAAGCCGACGTTACTTGCATCGGAGAGCTCGTAGAGACTCCAAGCCAAGCCATCGCTTGAATCTATCGCGGCGGTCAGGGCGCCCGTATGGGCGAGAGCAAGACCTTCTCTAAGTCGCGCCTCGGGCACCAGAACGGCTTCTATGAGAGTTGCTCTAATCCTTTCGGGAGCTGAAAGCCCTTTCAGGAGGATTCTCAATCCAGAGGCCGTCTTCCCGAAGCATCCCGTGACGGCTAGGAAATCGCGCGGATTAGCGCCGCTTCGCTTAACGAGAACATGTCTGTCGCAAATTCCCAGGAGCGAGCAGCTGATGACGAGGTCGGCTGACTCGTTTGTGTCGCCACCAATAACATACGAATCGTACTCTCGGGCTCCTTCGTTCAAGCCCAGACCGATTTGCCTCACGTCTTCCTCTGTGAAGCTCTTGGGTAGGCCTAGAGCCACCAGAAGAACGAGCGGCTTGACTCCCTTGGCTGCGAAGTCACTGATGTTCATCACAACAGCTTTGCGGGCTGCTTGTCTTAGGCTCATGCCTGGTGGGACATCAGTCTTCCCGACAAGCATGTCTGTCTTCACAACTGCCAGCTTCTCTTCGTCAATGCTTGCTGCCGATACATCGTCCCCGAATGGAACAGGCATATCCGGCATTGTCTCTAGGCATTCCATGATAGTCTCTATTACCTTCTTCTCGCCAAGCTCTCCGATTGTTCTCATGAGAGAAACCGTCCTTTGGTAGAAAAACTGACAGTAAGACTAATATCTCGGCCTCTTTAAGAGTGTTCGCTCTCCAGAAATGCGCACAAGAGAAAAACAACCGTTAAATAGAGACGTAGATTAATGGATTCTGGGACTCTACAAACCAAGCTGTCTCAGTTCGCCCCGGTGGCTCAGCGGCTAGAGCAACGGCCTCGTACGCCCTTTGCAGAGAAAGCCGTGGGTCGCGGGTTCAAATCCCGCCCGGGGCTCCACAAAGTCTTCCAGGTTCAACTGTCTAGCGTGGAACGTGCCGAAATCCTTGCAGTAATCTTTCTCATCACGAATGCACGACAACATGTGGAACTTGAACGTGTCTCCAGCTGAACTTGAACAGCCACGCGGCACCGCAATCGATCGATGCTAGACGAATTCCAGTTTTCATCCTGTTCAAGGCAAGAAAACCCTCAACAAACAGTTAGGGGTAGCACCCTAAGGTTTCGATCGAACGAGCAAGAACTGAACCACATCGACATCGAGACTACTCCAAACTTCTGCATCGATCAACCGATCACAAGTTCTGGATCATATCTAGAGTAATCTGATTCAAGTCATCAATGATTGAATCTGCTCTTGACAAGTCTTGATTTCCACTGTTTTCGTTGGCGAATCCTACACATTTCATTCCAGCACTTTTTGCAGCCAGAACGCCGAGACGTGAATCTTCAACTACAAGGCAATCTTTCGGATCTACACCAAGTTTCCCCGATGCCAAGAGAAACAACTCCGGGTCTGGTTTGCTGTTTGAATAATCCCCAAAACCGATAATCTCATCAAATTCCTTATTGAGATCTAGATTTGAAACGATGAAATCAGCAAATTCCTTTGGAGCCCCAGACGCCAGTGCAAGTTTTAGCCCATTTTCCTTCAAGAAACCAATCAATTCTAATGCCCCTGGGACAACGGGGATGTTCCTTTTCAGAATCTTGTATACCATCCTGAACTTCTTCTCTTTTAGTTCATAGACATCAGCAACCTTGTTGTGTTTCTTAAGAATTTCTTTGAACCATACGTTGGATGCAGCCCCAGCGTATTTTCTGATTTCTTCAAGAGTTATATCGATTCCAATATCGTTAAGAACCTTTTTCTCTGCGGTATTGTGTATGAGTTCTGTATCTACAATGACTCCATCCATGTCAAAGATTACTGCTTCAATCATGAGATTGGGACACCTCTGATTCTAAGTTTTCTTCTGTTGACCCGTGTTTCTAGATTGTATCGATCGATCGAATGAGCATTCCCTCATCCCGGAATCCTGGACTCACAAGGAACGCCGGTCTGGCAGAGCCCGCAACACTGCGTCTTGACTCCATAGTTCTCTAGCACAAAGTCAGAGGCAGCGCCATTGCAGAATTTCCTGCATCTGGCTTTGTCATGCCCGCTCTCGTCTATCGCACCAACCGGGCATCTATCAATGCACACACCACACTTCCCAGTGGTGAAGAAAGGGCAGTTCTCCAAGTGACTGCGATATTGCCTAGGCGTTGGTTTCAATTTGAGGTTTGTTACGGCGCTACCACATCTCATTGCCATGCCCTTAAGGGTTATGAAACCATCACTCAAGCCAAAGGTTCCCAATCCAGCTGCAAAGAGCGCGTGTCTTTCAGACCATGAAGAAGCTATTCTCGGGCTATATCGAGTTTTGAAATATGGCGAAAGTGCAGGAGCCACAGCTAGGCTGCCTTGCTCTCTCAGATAGTCGACAAGGGTTCTTCGGAGATGTTGATTGAACTCTTCCCCATACAGCTTTGTGTGAGCCCATCTCTCCGAGGGATATGTTGATTGAGATCCATTGCTCTTCTTCGTTCTTTCGGCAATGGGAAGAGCCCAGCAGATCACGCTGCATGAATCCTCTTGATCATCCCATTCAGGAAAGTGTTTCTTGAGTATTTCTCTTGGCTCGAAGTGGAAAGCCCCAATGATCTTCTTGTAGTTTCTGAATAGCGAATCGTCGCCGTCTGCAAAACCCACAAGAGGGCTACCAAAGATCGGAGTGCCGTCTATCATGTTCAGGCGATTCCTTTCCGAATCGCTGACGAGTTTTTCAATGATCTTTGTTATGGACATATCTGCATGCCCTTCAGCTAGCAAGGAGATTTGGAAGATCATCTAGGGATTGTATGATATAGTCTGGACTTGATCTCTCAACGATCTCTCTGTGCGACCACATCCAAGAACAGGTATTAAGGACGATTGCCACCTTGCAGCCTACATCTCTAGCGACGTTTACATCGTGAATTGTGTCACCTACGTAGAGTGTCATACGTTCACTACTCTCAAAATGTCTGATTAAAGACAGACATCCCTCTGCCTTTGATTCAAAACCGTCGTCCGCAGCAATCGTCCGGTCGAAACAATCCTCTAACCCCAATCGAGCCAGACCTCTATCCGGAAAACTGCGATAACTATTAGTTAGCAGGCCCATATCGTATGAAGCCTGACTAGATAGCACCTTCGGAATCTCTGGAACGCCGTCACAGGGTTTGAGCAAGCGCAAATGCTCTTCTTGCAGAATAATCTCATTCACGATCCTGACGGCTTGATCTAGCTCCTTCTCTTTCCTAAGAAATTTCGAAAGAGTTCCCGAGACTGAAGGTATCAACTGACTTGCGACATCTTTCCTGCGATACTCACCAAAAGTCTTGAGAGCACTCCATAAGACTTGAACGTACAACTCCTTCGAATCGACGAGAACACCATCAAAATCAAAGATGAGAGTCCGAAGCCGCATCAAGTATGTGTAAGATTACTCCACACTTAACACTTTTTACCAAGAGTCTCTGTCAAAACGGTATTTCTGATAGCGGACGTTATCTCAAGCTAGCTGCAAGAGCTTCTGATAATGCGCCTTGTCAGAACATGATCAACATGGCTGCAGACATTCTAGGAACAATGCTATCGGCATGAGCTGACATTCTGACAGTTGAGGTCATTAGAAATACACTTCTATAGCAGCTGGCTTGCTGGTAATGCCGCGCGCTTCCGCTTCGATCCTCACCTGGGCATTGCTATGATCTCTCTTATCTTCAGTTCGACGAACTTTCTTGGATACGATGGCATGACGACTATAGCTGTGTCTGCACCTTCATCTGTTCCAGCGATGGCTATCACTTCCCTATCCACGGGAATCAATCCAGAATCAGCAGCCATTAGGACAATCTCTACGCAGACTTTCATGCCTTGACCGAATCTATACAGTGTTTGTGCAACAATCTCATTAGCTGCTTTACCGCCGAACTTCTTTGTGAAGGCTTGGTTGACATCACCGCTTAGAGCATGAATGCCTGTGAGGACTTTGATTCCTTTGGCTTGAAGGGTCGTTCTTTCCTTCTCTGTCATGACCCATCCTTCTTCCTCATATCCTTCCGAGATCGTCACAGCAGTCACATTGAATCTAGGGTCATCAAAGACCTCAGCTGCCTTCAAGGCTGTGCCTCCATGGGTAGAAGCAACAACAACGTCCACTATGTCGAGTTCTAACGCTCTCTCATGAGCCAGCCCAATCGTATATTCCGTATTTTCTGGACCTGGTTTCTCAAAATATGTTATGCTTTTCTTCATCATTCATACATCCAGCTCTTCGTCTAGGCAACCCTAATTATGATCGCAAACAATAAAACATTTTCAATTAGTCAGGTGCAACCGGGTCTGGTTGATCTGGACCTACTTCACCTTTTCTGATATTGCATGGACAAAGTTTTCAGAAGGTACCGGAGAGTCAGCCATCCTCCTCAACATCAATAGCTGTCGATCGATCGATCGCAAGTCTTATAATCTGAACGATATGACTCAATAAGAGACAGCATAATTTTTGCTGGATTGTGAGTTAGACGAGAAGGTTAGGTCTGGAAGCCCTAAGATGTCCGGTCGATGGTGAGAATCTTTCCATCAGGCAAGAGACGAAATGGGAAGATGATGACTTAGTTGAAGGTGAGCTTGTTTGTAGTGATGGTCATTTGTGGATTGTCTCTGATGGCATCCCATCCTTAGTTAATATGAATGAAGTGTCAGAAGATGATCTTAAGTGGATTAGGCAGTATGATGAGCATGCGGAAGAATATGACGAGAAAATCAAGTTATACGATGTTCTATTGAAGACCGATATGATGAGAGAGCGAGAGAAACTGATGGAAATAGTGTTGCTCAAAGAAGGTTCTAGAATCGTAGATATCAGTATTGGAACTGCCTCAAACTTCATAGCCTTGTACAAAGTTGACCCAGACCAGACGAAGAAAGCACTGTTGTATGGAATTGAGCTTTCTCGAGGTATGCTGAAGGTTGCCCAAAGAAAACTCGGAGCTAAGGGCCTGAACTATGTTTTGGTTCATGCCGATACTAACAAGAAATATCCATTTCCCAAAAGCTATTTTGATGTAGTTCTCAATACTGGAGGCATCAACACTCATTCTGACATACCGTTTGTGTTCTCTGAGATGCTCAGGATCTGCAGGCCAGGAGGGCTTGTGCTTGTCTTCGATGAAGGCATGTCTCCAGAACAGAAGAAGACCGAGTTCGGTCAGAAAATAATCAGTCAGAACCGGCTATTCGATTACAGTCCACCACTTGACAAGATCCCCAAAGAAGTAGAAGACCTGAAACAATGGTGGGTAATGAATGACACCTTCTATGCAATAACATTCCGGAAACCCAAACAAAGGAATGTGCTAACTACGAATTCTAGAATTCCAGAACTTGTCAAGGATCGATCGACACGTGTGAATGTTGACAGGTGGGAGAAAGATTAGAACTGGCCAAGACTGAATAGAGTTCTGGTCGTCGTCTAGAAATTCTATTCGAAAAGGAACCGTAGAAAGCTCCTTTTCTTGCATCTTCATCTCTCTTTGACAAGTCCAGAACTGCTGATATTAGTTTGCTGTTCTTTGCCTCCGCCAAGATCTTGCCTCCTGAGTTGACGATTAGTCCCAATGGTCGTGAGGTCCCGTCTTTTGTTCGTCTGGATGCCTTGTCATGTGTAGACACAACGAAGTAGAGAATGTTTTCAATAGCTCTTACTTGAATCAGACTCTTCCACGAGTCATACTGCAGTTGGTTATCCATGCCTACTCCTACAGGATGGAATATGATCTCCGCCCCCTTAAGACAAAGCACTCTCGTGACTTCAGGACAAAGAATCTCAGCACAAATAACAACGCCAAACTTGCCGAATTCAGTATTGAAAACATCTAGTTTGTCTCCAACTGTTCTCCGATCTTCTATCTCACTGGTACTGAGATAGGTCTTCTTGTGTTTTCCAACAATTCTCCCTTGGTCATTCACAATTATTGCTGATTGGAATCCTTCCTCAGTCTCCCCCATTTCATCGTAGCCGGTCACAACCCAAATTCCACAGTCCTTTGCAAGTTCCAGTAGTTTTTCAACTGATTTGTGACTGTCAAGAAAACCCTCAGGGAAACACAACACTTCAATACCTTTGCTTGATGCTAATCTCATATACCTCTCCATTTCACTCTCATTTTTCGGTTGAGCCGAACCAACACAAAATTCCGTCAACTTCACAATTCCCTGAGACTGCTGTCTGGTCGTATGGATTATCCCTCTAGTCTATTTGCGACAAGAAAGAAATGGTTTTGCATCCATTCTGTTAATCGGGAGTGAAACAATGCTTGCGACCCTCACTATCATTATCACTAAAGCAGTCCAGATGCGCGAAAAATACCTTAGGAGTATAGGAGCGTTGGACCGGATCAGCCTCGATTTTGAATATGAATCGGATTATCACAGGGAGAAGAAGGAAGAGGAAAAGTATCCGTACAAGAAGGGGGAACGCGACTGGCACATACGGGACATGGCTTTGCTCAAGGGAATGCCTTCAGAGGAGTTCTGGGAGCAGATGGCCAATGCATTCAAGAAGAAAGGTTAATCTCGTTTGTGTTTGAGTGCCACATCCTCGTAGCTTCCTTCTTCAAATGCAAGTATAATCGATCGTCACTCTTTCTTCCAGCCTTTGAGAGAGGCATCCTCTTACTGTTTCCATTCGGATCAGTTTCCCTGGGGCTTTGTGGCTTCGATTCCGAGGGAGAAAGGAACCATGTGATGTTTCTTCATCGCAGGATGGAATTCAATCCCTTTTGTTAAAGGTTGTGGCTCGAGAAG
>Ga0209636_10007485_pt1 | contig 11134 bp, 12 predicted proteins | sample DeeMarSWOR152_54_FD_187464 | JGI IMG/M metagenome (GOLD analysis project Ga0209636, IMG submission 187464) | Marine sediment microbial communities from White Oak River estuary, North Carolina - WOR-1-52-54 (SPAdes) (version 2) | ecosystem: Environmental > Aquatic > Marine > Intertidal zone >... | reverse complement strand
ACTGTCGTTGCATGTATTTATCCCAGCCGTTGGTGCCGGTCCAGCATACCTCATCATCCACATAAGGACGAATCCAATATGATTCTGGAGAATTGGGCGAGTGTCCAAAATGCTTGGGACCAGCCGGGCTATATCGAGTTATTAAGCCAAAATGATAAGCATCTTTTTTTCCTTCTTTCGTAACGACATTGATAAGACCGGAACGAATATTACCGAATTCGGCATTAAAGCCACCGGTCTGGATCTGAATCTCGTCAATTGAGGTATAACTTATAGCTGTATAAGGTTTATTATCTCTCTCATCACGTAATGTAAAACCGTTTACCACAAATGCTGTCTGATCGCTGGCACCACCACGAATTTCTAAGCCTCGAACACCAGCCTCTAATCCCACAACTCTTTCGACACTAACAACAGGAAGCGCTTCGATATCAGCGACACTTAGATTTGCCTGACTGGCAGAAATATCTCTTTGAACAACCGGGCGTTCGGCAACGACCTGTACCTCCTCACCCATTATTACTTCTGGTTTCATTTCAAAGTCGACAGTAGTTGTCAGATCAATATTAACACGAACTTCTGTGACTGTAATAGCAGCATAGCCGATCATTGTCGCTTTCAATGTATAAGTTCCTGGAGGGACATTCAAGATAACATAGTATCCGTTCACACCGGTTGCAGCTCCCATCGTCGTTCCTTCAATTATAATATTAGCTCCAGGAAGTGGTTGATCGTTTTCAGCATCGGTAACAACACCGACTATTTTTCCGGTGACTCCAGCGTATAAAAATTGAGCAGGGAACACAAGAATGAGCGTGAAAAAAAGAATGAATTTTCTCATACTAAAAATCTCCATTTTTGTAAGTTAGAAGAGATGAATTTAAGCTTGACCATTTTATTTCATAAGTAATGTTCAGATCTAACATCGTGAGAGAATATTTCATTGTAGGAAAATAAGTTGATCGGTTTGATAAGTCAATTAAGTCAATAATACTGAAGTTGATCTTTAACATACGTGCTCTGAAGTGCTGTTCTTTTCTAATTGCCAGTATATTTTAAACAAATTAAATATAATTGTCAAGTAAAAATTTACATTTGTTCATTTTTTTAGTTGCTCTTTCATTTTTCACTTGGAATAAATAAATTTTTTTTGTATTTTAATAATGATAATTATTATCATTTTTAAATTATAAACTGGATAGAACGATGCGTTCCTATTTAAAATTGCGTTACCAACAATTCATCAAAAAAAATAATTTAAAATCTTCAAAACGACGCGACTTAATATTTGATTTTGTTACGCGGACAAAGGGTCATTTTACTGCGGATGAAATTTATCAGGAAACGTTAAAAATCGACCCAGGAATTGGTATTGCAACCGTTTACCGTACTATTCGATTGCTTGTTAACTGTGGTATTCTCCTTGAGCAAACCTTTGGAGAGAAAAAAGGTTATTTTGAGGTAAATGATATTAATTCTAAACATCATGATCACCTGATTTGTACCGCTTGTGGCAAAATTATTGAATTTCGCTGTGATATAATCGAAGATGATAAACAAAGGATTGCTGAACTACATCAGTTTAAAATCAATTCACATAAACTGGAAATATATGGGATATGCAGCGAGTGTCAACTAAAATAGAAAATATAGAAGATGTTGAAATAGATGATAAAATAACTACTGATTCAGATTCGATATATTATCATAAAAATGTTATTTTATTAATTGGTAACCCGAATGTTGGAAAGACATCTATATTTAATCAATTATCTCGAAAATATGCTGTAACAGCAAACTATCCTTTTACAACCGTCGAGTTGAATATCGATACGGTTCGGATTTACGGCAGAGAATTTGAACTAATCGACGCGGCTGGTATCTATCGTCTGGATCATCCTTCTGAAGAAGGTCAGCTCACCAGGGACATCATTTTCAAACTTCATCCCGAAATCATTATTCAGGTGATCGAGGCATCAAATTTAGAACGTTCATTATTACTAACCACTCAACTATTGGAATTAAAAATCCCACTGATCATCGTTTTGAATATGATCGACGAGACCGTAAAACAGGGTATCAGGATCAATTCCCGCGTACTCTCGGAACAATTAGGCGTGCCAGTTATCGAAACAATTGCCACCGAAGGCAAAGGTATTGATGAGATTAAGAAAGCAATCCGTAAATTAAAACCTCCTGACAAATCTGTGCCACACTCACGGCTTGTTAAACAATTTTATCAGGAAGGGATGGCACGATTTCCTTCAAAAAATAAACCGCCACAACCAATCATTACACTGCTGGCTTTAGAAGATCCTTTTGCGCTTCGCTGGATCGAAGAGAATTATGGGTACGAGATTACAGAAAAGGTTAATGATTATTTGAATAAGTTTCTCAATAACAATGTCGTGAATCTTTCAATTGCTATTCTTAATTCACAAAATACCTGGATTAAAAATGTCGTAGCACAGGCGGTAACCAAAAAGGATGAAATCACAAAATTTGGTATTCAAAAATTTGGTGAATGGTCGCGTCACCCAGTTTATGGATGGATAATTGTCTTTAGCGTCATTCTTTTAACTTATTTAATTATCGGAAAATTTGGTGCTATTTTTTTAGTGAACAACTTAGATCAATATCTATTCACTCCCTTAATCCAACTAATTGACATATCAGTAAGATGGCAATTTTTAAACCGTCTTTTAGTTGGCGATTACGGTCTCTTAACGACCGGGCTTTTTAATGCCATCGGGACGGTATTACCTATTATTACCCTGTTTTTCCTGGTTCTGAATTTTCTTGAAGATATCGGCTATTTAACCAATTTGATTATATTAACCAACCGTCTGTTCAAAAAAGTTGGAATCTCTGGAAAATCCATTTTGCCCATTGTTCTTGGCTTTGGCTGTAAAACAATGGCAACTCTATCAACAAAAATCTTAGACTCCAACAAGGAAAAATACATCGCCATATTTTTAATCGGGCTTGCCATTCCTTGTTCAAGTCAAATGAGCGTAAACATTGCAATTCTTGCTTTGCAGCCGATTTCGGCTTTCTTTATCGTCATCATTGTACTTACTATTATTGAACTAATCGCTGGTTTAATATTAAATCGAATCATTCCTGAGGAAAAACAATCAGATCTCATTATTGAGATTCCGCCGATTCGGTTGCCAGACCCAAAGTTGCTCATCCTGAAAACTTATTATCGTACAATGTGGTTTCTAAAAGAAGCAGTCCCGTTATTCATCTTTGGTGCACTCATTCTATTTATTCTTCACGAAACTGGCGGGATGAAGTTTTTGGAATGGCTACTACGACCGATAGTTGTTTCCTTTTTAAATTTACCCATTCACTTTTCAGAAGCACTGGTTATGAGTTTAGCCCGGTCTGAAGCCGGTGCCGTTCTGATTATGAATATGGTTAAACAGGGCGAGCTAAATTCTATTCAAATTATTGTGGCAATCATTGTAATCACTCTATTCATTCCTTGTATTTCTAATGTTATGGCAATGATTAAAGAATTGAAACCAAGAAAAGCTCTGCTAATGGTTTTTATTATTACATTAGCCGCTTTCATGATAGGAGGAATGATTAATTATATCCTTAGACTTTAAATTTTAGTCAAAATTTGGGGATTTTAAACATGAGAAAGAGATCAAGACGTAGACACGGGGTGCATAATTTTCAAAAACATCGTAAGCGGAAAAAGCTCGAAGAATATCTTGAAATTCTCTGGTACATGCGTGAACGTCATGGAACAAATTTGAAAAAATTTATAATTGATACCAGTTCCGGTTGGGATCCCACCATTGCGGATGAACTCAAAGAGCTGGGCTATATTGAAGCAGACGAATTTGAGCTTAAATTCACAGACAAAGGATATGAAAAAGCAAGACAGTTGGTTCGCTCACACCGTCTGGCAGAACGATTGCTGACAGATGTTTTAAATATGAAACTGGATCATGCTGAAACCGGTGCCTGTGAATTTGAGCATATTATTGTCCCGGAAATCGTAGATGGAATCTGCACTCTGTTGGGACATCCAAAAGTATGTCCCCATGGATTATCGATACCGGAAGGTTCATGCTGCCGCGAGGCAAGAAGTTCTATTGAATCGGCAACGAAAAATATTACACAACTCGAAATTGGCAAAAAAGCAAAAGTAGCTTACATCAATACCCGTTCCAATACAAGAATGCATCAACTGACTCAATTGGGAATTCATCCCGGAGTTGAATTATGGATTCATCAAAAGTTTCCGGTGTTGGTGCTCAGAATCAATCATGCTCAAATTGCATTGAACGAAGAGGTAGCGAAGGACATTTTGGTGTGGGAGCACGTGAATTCGCTAAATGGGTAATTGGGTAATTAGGCGCTTAGTGTTGCAAGATCGACAAAATTTTGTCGATAAAAACGAATAATGAATATCGAACAAGGAATGTCGATCTTCGAAGTTCATTATTCCTTGTTCGACATTCGATATTCATTCAGTTGTCCTTAAGCTATTGTTATGAAATTTTCAGTTACAACTGCTCCGAAGGAGCCATTTCTTCCGAACGAGGTTTTGGAAGAAGCTTAGTAACTAATTAGCAGTTCGATATCCTTTTTGGTTCTGACTTATCCAGATTAGATATTAAGAAAATAGAACTAGAAAAACGTCTTCGAACTTGCCAACTCTTGAGCTATTCAGTATGGCAAAATACTTAAACATCAAACAAAAAAGGCAACCAAAATCGGTTGCCTCGTGTTAAAATTACAATTTAATTTCTATTCATCAGCCGCTTCTTGTAGCTCTTCCTTTTTTCCAGCCGCTTTTTTCTTCTCTTTCTCTGGTTTCTTCTTTTCCTTTTTTTCTTTCCGAACGCCTTCAAAATCAACCAACTCAAGATATGCCACTTCCGCGCCGTCACCCTGTCGTTGGCCTAACTTAACAATTCGTGTATAACCGCCATTGCGCGAATCGTAGACCGGTGCAATTTCATTAAACAGCTCTTGGACAACTTGTTTATCCCGAATTGTTCTCAGCACCTGACGTCTGGCGTGCAATGTTCCTTTTTTCGCAAAAGTGATGAGCCTTTCGGCAACAGGTCGTACTGCCTTAGCTTTGACCGCTGTGGTTCGTATCTTTTTATGAGTAAATAATTGCGTTGCCAGGTTTGAGAGAGTAGCTTTTCGATGACTAGCTGTTCGGTTTAATTTATTAAACGACTTTCGGTGTCTCATAAATTCAATCCTTTAGTGAATCAATAATTTTCAGATTTCAGGTATTTATCCACATCCATTCCAAAATGCAGACCTTTTTCTTCAAGTATCTTGGTTAATTCAGATAGTGATTTTCTTCCAAAATTTCTAAATTTCAACATTTCTTGCTCATCCCTGCGAACGAGATCTCCAATGGTTTTGATATTGGCAGCCATCAAACAGTTATGTGATCTCACCGATAATTCCAGTTCATCAACACTCATCTTCAGCAGCTTACGAATTCGCAGCACTTCCTCGTCAATTTCAGGGCTTTCTTCTTGCTCTGGCTCAATGTCAAAATTGATAAATAATAGAATGTGATCCTTCAGGATTTTACCGGCGTAGGTTAACGCGTCGTCTGGTGTAATGCTTCCATCCGTCTCTATTTCAAGAATCAATCGCTCGTAATCCACTTTATGACCCACGCGGGTATTTTCGATCTTGAAACCTACTTTGTTGACTGGTGAAAAAATCGCGTCTATTGGAATCGTTCCAATCGGTTGATCCGGCAATTTATTTTCTTCTGCGGGGACAAAACCTTTTCCCCGTCCGATCTTCAATTCGGCTCGAAATTGAGCATCTTCATTCAATGTCGCGATATGTAAATCAGGATTCAAAACTTCAAAATCGGTGGTACCATTCATAATATCACTGGCTTTCAATTCCCCGGGACCCTGCAAATCAAGAGTCACTTTGTCCGGACGTTTGTTAATCAGTTTAATCCGAACCTGCTTTAAATTCAAGATAATTTCAGCGACATCTTCGACAACACCAGGAATTGGCGTGAATTCATGCAAAACATTTTCGAACCGTACTGAAGTTATTGCAGCACCTGGTAACGAAGATAATAAAACACGACGGAGCGCGTTTCCGATGGTGATCCCGAACCCTCGTTCTAAAGGCTGCACGGTAAATTTACCATAAGTATTTGTATATGTCGATTCATCTAATTCAATGCCCTCAGGCATTCTTAAATTTGGCCAATTCATCAATCATACTCCTCATGGATTGATGGTTTTTATTTCTTCATCGCTATTACCGAACTCAGGTGAATAGCTATTTATTATTTTGAATATAATTCCACAATTAAAGATTCATTAATTTGGTCAGGTATATCAGCCCGACCGGGTAAATTCATAAATGTACCTGTTAAATTCGCCTTATCAAGACTTAACCATGAATACTGTCGATCATCTTTGATTTTTCTCAATGAAGAATGAACCACGGTTAGCTTTTTACTTCTTTCTCGAACCTGAACCACATCACCCTCTTTTAATAAATAAGACGGAATATCAACAATCTGATCATTGACCATGAAATGACGATGTCTAACTAACAGTCTGGCTGTTTTTCGAGAAGGGGCAAATCCCAATCGATAAATGACATTATCGAGTCGCCTTTCTAACAACTGTAACAAACTCTCTCCAGTAATACCTTTCATTCGTTCAGCTTTTTCAAAATAGTTACGGAACTGACGCTCTAAAATGCCATAAATACGACGCACCTTCTGCTTTTCTCTTAATTGTATCCCATACTCTGACTGCTTAAACCGTCTGGTACGACCGTGTTGACCCGGTGCATATCCTTTTCGTTCAAATGGACATTTATTGGTATTGCATTTTGTACCTTTCAAAAATAATTTCTGACCTTCTCGACGACATAACTTACAATCAGGTCCACTATATCTTGCCATCTATCTAAAGCCTCCAGTATTAATTGACTATATTTAGCAATCTTTATACACGACGTCTCTTTGGTGGGCGACATCCGTTATGTGGAATCGGAGTAACATCTTTAATCGCTGTGATCTGTAACCCGGCAGCTTGAATTGACCGTACGGCTGCCTCACGGCCGGAACCAGGCCCCTTTACCAGAACTTCGACTTTACGAAGCCCCAGTTCCTTTGCTTCTTTCACTGCCATTTCCGCTGCCAATTGCGCGGCAAAAGGTGTACTCTTGCGGGAACCTTTAAAGCCCACACGCCCGGCAGACGCCCAGGAAATTATGTTCCCATAATTATCGGTTAATGAAATAGTCGTATTATTAAAAGTCGCCTTAATGTGTGCAACTCCTGTTGCTTCAACTTTTTCACGTTTCTTTGTTCTTTTCCCTTTTGGATTTGCCAAAGTCTACCTCCACAATACTATCTCAATTGAATTGAATTAATTTGAAATAATTATTTACCTTTTGACTTCCTTCCGCCAATAACAGTTCTTCTCCTACCTGAACGGGTACGCGCGTTCGTATGAGTTCGTTGACCCCGCACCGGCAGGCCGCGACGATGTCGTATGCCACGATAACATCCAATATCCATCAATCGTTTAATGTTCATTGTGATTTCAGCTCGCAAAGAACCTTCGACTTTATAATCTGAGAGAACATTTCTAATTTTTCCGACCTCATCGGTGGTTAAGTCTTTCACTCTGGTATCAGGATTTACTTCCGCCCGCTCAATAATTTCTTTTGACACTGATCGCCCGATACCAAAGATATATGTTAAAGCGACTTCCACACGCTTTTCTTTGGGAAGATCAACTCCTGCGATTCGAGCCAAGATTGCCTCCTGCCATTAAGTTAAAATTTTTACCCCTGTCTCTGTTTATGACGGGGATTTTTACAAATTACTCTTACTTTACCTTTTCTTTTAATAATCTTACAACTGTCACAAATTTTTTTTACGGAAGACCTTACTTTCATCTCTTCTCCAACATTTAATATTAGAACACAAATTTAACGGATTGAATAGATTTGAACGGATTATATCACGTCCCCTTAACTTTTTTTATTTTTTTCTTCTTATCCTCTAACCATGCTTAAAATTTAAGATGCTATAGAATAAATCTGTTTATATCCGTTTAATCAGTTGAATTCGTGTTCTATTTATATTTAGCTATTTATATCGATAAGTAATTCGTCCTCGTGTCAGATCATAAGGTGATAATTCAACAGTCACTTTATCCCCTGGCAAAATTTTAATAAAATGCATTCTCATCTTGCCAGAAATATGAGCCAACACTTGATGACCGTTTTCCAGTTCAACTTTGAAAGATGCATTTGGAAGAGTTTCAATAATTGTACCGTCTACCTTTATTGGTTCTTCCTTCTTTGGCATAGAAATACTCCATGAATTTATAATAGACCATCTGTTAAGATGTCCGTCCCATTTTCAGTAATGGCGATTGTATGTTCAAAATGCGCCGATGGCAAACCGTCGACTGTCCGAACTGTCCATTTGTCATCATCATCAAAAAAAACTTCATAATTTCCCATATTAACCATCGGTTCTATTGCCAGAACCATTCCTGGTTTTAAACGAGGTCCTTGATTAGGCGGTCCATAATTTGGAATCTGAGGATCCTCGTGCAATTTGCGCCCAACGCCATGACCGACTAAATCGCGAACGACTGAAAAACCAGCACGCTCAACATGAGTTTGAATCGAATTTGAAATATCAGAGAGTCTGTTGCCAACTTTTGCAGCATCAATCCCTCTGTATAATGCTTCCTTTGTGATCCTTAGTAGATTTTTAATCCTATCTGGGATTTCTCCGATAATAAAAGTTTTTGCTCCATCGCCGAAATAGCTTTGAAACTCCACCCCAATATCAATACTGACAATTTGTCCGGGTCTTAATTTTCGTTTATTGGGTACCCCATGTACGACTTCGTCATCAACTGATATACATGTACTTGCAGGAAAACCCCGGTATCCTTTAAATGCTGGTTTTGCCCCGCTGGCACGAACAAACTTTTCGACTTCTCTGTCTATCTCTCTGGTTTCGATCCCTGGTCTGATAATTTTTCCGATATACTCAAAAGTATCAACAACGATTCGACAACTTTTTCTGATCAGTTCAATTTCTCTGGGACTTTTAATTATAATCATCTATCTTCTGAATCTAAAAACGACCTGATATCATTCTGAATTTCTTCTATCGATCCATCAGCTTGAAATATTTTCAATCTACTTTTTTCTTGAAAGTAGGCTTTCACAGTCGCCGTTTTTTCCTCATAAACCTTTAACCGCTTTAAGACGGTTTCCTTTGTATCATCGGAGCGCTGAATGATTTCACCTCCGCAAGAACTACATTTATTATCAACTGGCGGCGGATTGGTAATTATATTATAATCCTTACCACAACTTCGACAAACGCGCCGACTGGTTAATCGTTCGACAATTTTATTTTCAGCCAATTCAAGGGCAATGATATAATCGATTTCTTTTTTAATAATTTCAAGATATTCATCCAATGCAGCAGCTTGCTCAACAGTTCTGGGGAAACCATCCAAAATAAAACCATCTTCACAATCATCTTGCTGCAGACGCTGCTTTATTAAACCAATCATAACATCATCAGGAACCAACTCGCCTTTATCCATGTAACTTTTTGCCTCAGTTCCCAGCTTTGTGCCATGTTCGATAGCAGTTCGTAAAATATCCCCCGTTGATATGTTAGGTATCTTATAATACGCACCCAACAACTTGCCCTGCGTTCCTTTTCCAACTCCGGGAGCACCCAGCATGATCAATTGCATACTCAATCCTTCAATAGAGTGCTATCATTCTTTTATTAAGCCACGTTCAGAATAAAATTCCAATTGGAATTTAGAATCTTCTCCTTCCCTTTAATTTCCCCCCTTTTAAGAATCCATCGTAGTGGCGCATCAATAGATGGGATTCAACTTGTTGTAGTGTATCCAGCGCCACACCAACGATGATCAATAGCGAAGTCCCGCCAAAGAATGATGCAAATAGAAACGAAACATTAATGAACTTGGTAATAAAATAAGGAAAAATTGCTACTATCGCCAGGAAAATCGAGCCAGGTAAAGTTATACATGTCAAAATATTATCAATAAAATCCGCTGTCCTTTTACCCGGACGAACACCGGGGATAAATCCTCCTGATTTCCTCATATTATCTGCCACATCAACAGGATTGAATGCAATAGCAGTATAGAAATAAGTAAAAAATACAATCATTCCGCCATAAAGAATCCAATAAACAATTGAAGTATAATCAAAATATCCAGCAACGGTCTCGACGAATTCACTCCCCGGGAAAAACATTTTTATGGTGCCAGGAACAAACATAATTGACTGCGCAAAAATAATCGGCATCACACCGGCGGTATTTATTCGCAGAGGGATGTGTGTACTTTGACCACCATAAACTTTTCTCCCAATAACTCGTTTCGCATACTGCACGGGAATCTTTCGCGTCCCTTGCGTCAGCATAATGACTGCGGCGATCGTAGCAACCATTAACGCAAAAAGAAAAACTTCAGTTAAAAGAGCTCTATTGCCACCCAATACCTGAGAAACCTCAGTCGCGATTGCGTTGGGGAATCGAGCAATAATGCCGACAAAAATGATCAGTGAAATACCGTTTCCGATTCCCCGTTCCGTAATCTGCTCTCCAAGCCACATTATTAGAACACAGCCACTTGCCATGGTAAACATCGTAAATACTCTGAACATGAATCCAGGGTTCGGAACCACAACCTGCCCGGAAGCTGTTTGACCAATACTTTCGAGATAAAAAGCTAATGAATAAGCTTGTAGTGCAGAAATCAATACAGTCCCATAGCGTGTATATTGCGTAATTTTTTTTCGTCCTTCTTCCCCTTCCTTTTGGAGCTTCTGGAAGTAAGGGATCACAGCACCAAGTAACTGCAAAATAATTGACGCCGAAATATAGGGCATAATTCCCAGTGCAAAAACAGTTGCCTGCTTGAAAGCACCACCGGCAAACATATCATAAAGGCTTAAAATTCCTCCTCCACCCATCTGTTCAAGAAATTCAAAAAATGCCTTACCATTGATCCCGGGCACTGGAATATGACCACCGATACGATAAACGATTAATATTAAAAAGGTAAATATTATC
>Ga0209636_10007481_pt1 | contig 11137 bp, 10 predicted proteins | sample DeeMarSWOR152_54_FD_187464 | JGI IMG/M metagenome (GOLD analysis project Ga0209636, IMG submission 187464) | Marine sediment microbial communities from White Oak River estuary, North Carolina - WOR-1-52-54 (SPAdes) (version 2) | ecosystem: Environmental > Aquatic > Marine > Intertidal zone >... | reverse complement strand
CTGAGCAACTATTTTTGGAAAGCTCGACCAATAAGGTAAAGGGGGCAATAAATGCCAGGAAGCATTAAGGATAGAGTTGCTATTGTAGGTATGGGCTGCACCAAGTTCGGGGAGCTGTGGGATAAAGGTCCCACAGACCTCATTGTGGACTCGGTGAATGAAGCCTTAAGCGATGCCGGCATAGAGATGAAAGATATCCAGGCCGCTTGGGGAGGTACCCTTTTCAGCGGCGCAGGGGGCCGTACTGTAAGTGAAGCCTTGAGAGCACAGTACATACCGGTTACCAGAGTGGAGAACGCTTGCGGCTCCGGCCACGAAGCGATAAGAGGCGCCTCTTATGCCATAGCAGCCGGCATTTACGATATTTGTTTGGCCGTTGGTTACGAGAAGCTGAAGGACGAGGGCATGAGTGGATTGCCTGGCATGGAGAACCGCACCAACACCCACTATCAGTCAAGTATGCCTGGGGTATTCGCTATCATGGCCACCAGGTACTTTGCCCGTTACGGGCTTAGCCCCGAGGAGGGTAAAGCCATGCTAGGTAAGATCTCGGTCAAGAGTCACCATAATGGCTCTCTAAATCCCAAGGCCCACCTGAGGAGAGAGATAACCCTGGAACAGGTGTTGAATGCTCCTATCATCGCCTGGCCACTGGGCCTATTCGACTGCTGTGGTGTCTCTGACGGGGGTGCTGCGGCTATTCTTGTCCGCGCCGATATGGCCAAGAGTTTCCCTAACAAGCCGGTATATGTCAAGGCCCTCCAGATATGCGCCAGCCCCACCTCGGGCCGGCTAACTTCGGAGTACGACTACACCCATGTTGAGGAAGCCTATCGTGCCGGTATAGCTGCCTATGCTGAGGCAGGAATTAAGAACCCTCGAAAGGAAATCAACCTGGCAGAAGTGCATGATTGCTTCTCCATCACTGAGGCTGTCACTATGGAGGACCTCCAGTTCAGTCCCAGAGGGCGAGTGAAGGAAGATATCGATGCCGGAACCTTTCAATTGGACGGAGAGCTGCCGGTGCAGCCTGATGGGGGCCTGAAGTGCTTCGGGCACCCCATCGGTGCTTCTGGCATAAGGATGCTTTATGAGCCCTACCTCCACTTTCAGGGTAGGGCTGGACCACGCCAGACAAAAGATCCGAAGCTAGCCCTGGCTCACAACATGGGGAACGAGCCCTATGCACCAGTGGTTAGCGTCTGTATTGTTGGGCTTTAGCTATCCACGCCTAATATGGCCACCAGCTCGGCAGGTCTCCTCCCCACATCACGGTGATATCCTGGTCGTCAAGGTTAACAATGACCCCACGAACCTCATCAGTCGCTGCGTCTCCCTCAAAGGGCAGCCAGGCTACCCTTCCGGGATCTACTCCCAGTACAGGGCTCGCGTTGCTAGGCTCACCCAATGTCAATCCATGACCCAAGATTTCCTGAATATAAGGGGCAGCCTCAGCTATTTCAATGGCCTTTGCCTTCTCATCTTCAGTTAGCGCTAGTCGATAGATCGACGGCCCAAGCGAATCAGCGCTAAAGGCTCCACAAAGAGCCGTCACTTCTCCACGGTCAGTGTCGACTTGCGCTGTGAAAGTGGCCCCCCCCCACCTACCATAAACAGATGCTATGGGACCTGCTATTTCCACCTTGTTTATCTCTATGCTCTCTCCACCCAGTATTGCCTGAACCTGCGGGTCATTTCGTACTGCGTCGGCAGCGGCTTGGGCTAAATTGTCGCCTTGCCAGGGCTGCATTACTCCCAAGCTGGCTCCAACTATAACTACTACAGCTACCAGACTGATAAATACCGGTTGCCAGACAGGTCTCCCCTTTATTATGCCTCTTTTACCAGTTTCGACCGGTTTTGCCTGTGGTAGACCACGTTTAGCGCTGGCAGCATTCAAACGCTCTCTTGCTGGTGAGCTGACATCTGCCCACCAGGTGTCGCCCTGGAGCGACTGAAGCAATTGTGGAACCCTGCTTAGCCGGGCCAGCTCCTGACGACACCTCTGGCAGGAAGCCAGATGAGCCTCTACCTTCTCTTTCTCCTCAGAGTTCAGCTCACCGCTGTCGTAAAGAGCCAGCAGCCACCTTACCTTTCTACAGCCCACTTCACTCACCTCCTTTCTCCAACCTCTCGTAGGCATCCCGAAACATCACCCTCGCCCGGGCAAGGCGTTTTTTGACTGCCCCTAAAGAAATGTCAAGCATCTCCCCTATCTCTTGACAGTGAAAGCCTTGGTTATCATGTAGTAGCAGCACAGCCTTATACCTTCCAGGCAGCTTGTTCAGAGCACCACGTACCAGCTCCCTTTGAGCCAGGCCATCTTCATGACTATTACGTGTCTCCCTGAAAATAGTCGACCCCTCTACCCAGGGGAACCAGGAGATAAGCTTGCGTCGGCGTAGCAAATCGATGGCATTATTGGTAGCAATGCGGTAGAGCCAGTTCTTTAGATTGATGTCGCCCTCGATCTGGGGCATCGCTTGATAGGCTTTGAGAAAAGTATCCTGAGTCAAATCTCGTGCCAGCTCCTTATCCTTGACCATGTTATATAGGTATTTCGACAATGATATCTGATACTGGTTGACGACAACCTCCCAAGCTTTACTATCGCCACACCTCAGAAGCTCTACCTCTTGACCTCTCTCCATGACCGATACGGCCATCCTTACCCCTCTATTATATAGAGCGAAGCAACGGACAAAAAGGGGACAAAACCGGGCAGTGGACTGAGGCAAGCATACTGCCTGAAGTGCCTTGCTAGGAGAGAAGAGGGACGCCAGGTTTATCTAATGAAATCTTTCCACCAGGTCGGTGAGCCAACCGATAAGCCCCATGCCAGCTAAGGCAAAGATAAAGGATTTGATGGTTTTCCCCAACCAGCAAATGGGAAACAACTTCCATAGCGGAAAGCGCGACGCCCCTGCCGAGGCATTCACCAACTTGATAACATGGGGATTAGGCACCGCTGAGACCAGAAATATAGCCAGTGTACCATGACGCTTCATCCAGCCTTCAAACCGCTGATACCTCTTCCATTTGGTAATCGCCGGCTGTCCGCCATAACCCAACATGTAGCCGCTCAGCTCCCCAATAGCCTCGCCAGTTCCTGCTGCTAGTGCTATGATGAATAAATACAAACCATATCCAGAGCCAAGATATCCAGCCCCAAGGAAGGCTGCCCAGGAGCCGGGGAGAGGCCAGATTGGGGCAGTGCTCCCAGCAATGCCCATGAGAAAGATACCAAGGTAGCCATAGTCTTCAAATTCCTCAATTCTGTCTTTGTAAATCACCCCCAAGAGGACGAATAAAACGATGATCGCGGCGGTGAGTAGAAACACCAAAATACGAATGTAGTTTCTTCTCCACCACGAGGCTTGTCCTGCTTCTTCGCCCATGCCTCACCAAGTCTGAGTCAACCCGACTGCAAAAGGCATTGTACCAAAGACGTACCATTCGGTCTAGTATACTCACTTTGCTGTTGCATTAGTCACTGAACCGATAGAAGGGTGTTTGAAAGGCAATTCTTTGTACAAAGAATACCATCGGAACGCTTCCCTTGCCCCTGGGAAATGCATTGAAAAGCCGCTGTGAGGGATTACACATTTAGTCACATTGTTACCTCTCTTGGCTCGAGCGTGATGCTTTTGGCCAATTTGTAGAAGGAGCGATGTATTGAAAGCAGACAACGCGAAATGCGCGCTGCCTGGGGATTTCTCCAGCTGGATTCCCCGATAGAATAGATGCTTTTGCAATAAAAACTAGACTGTGCTACACTACCCAAAATTTAATCTTCCAGAGCATCAAGCCGAAGGGATTTCTATGTTGTTGCAGTGCTGGCGTTCCAGACGCTGGGCCAAAGGGATCGTATCGATTTTGGTTCTCGCCGTGGCGCTGATGGCAGGCGCGTGCGCGGGCGAAGAGCAGGAGATCGAAAAGATTGGGAGTAGCGTGGTTTCACGAGACCCCCAGACGCCCATTGTCATTCCCGCCGGCGAGCCCATCGTAATCGGCGTTTCCGCAGCGCTAACTGGGCCTACTGCCTCACTAGGGCTAGATACTCGTGACGCTGTGGTGGTAGGCGTAGAGCGTTGGAAAGCAGCGAACGGTGACCAGATCAGCGGCCATGACATCATAATCTACGTCGAAGATGACGGCTGCTTCGAGGCCGATGTGGCCGCCTTCGCCGCGCAGCGGTTGCTCAGCCAAGAGGGCCTGGTGGGCGTAATCGGCCCTATATGCAGCGCCGGAGCAATGGCCGCAATTCCCATATACGCCGAAGCTGGGGTAGTCATGATCTCCGGCACCGTCACCCGCACCGACGTTACACTGACACAGCCGGAGCCAAGGTTCTTCTTCCGCACCACCTACACCAACGCAGCGGAGGGCATTCTCCAGGCCCGCTACGCCATCTCACAACTGAAGGCAGCGACGGTCTACATAATCGACGACAGTGAGGCCTACGGCATAGATCTGGCGGATTGGGCACAGGAGACCCTAGAGGAGAGCGGTCGCCAGGTCACCCGCGAGCATATAGTGCCAGGAGCAGTTGACTTCAGCCAGCTAGCCGCCCAAATCGCAGCCGATAACCCAGACGTAGTCATCTTTGAAGGGTACAATCCGGAGGGCGCGCTCCTCTACCGCCAGCTCTGCGACGCGGGCTATGATGGTCCGTTCGTGGGCTCAGACGGCATCGCGTCGGTGTCGGACTTCATCGAGCCGTTGGGCGAGCAGGCAGAGGGCGTGGTGTTCGCCGGCGGCATCCCTATGCTGCCAGAAGAGTTCCTCACCGATTACGTCAAGATCACCGACCACGAGCCGACCATTCCCTTCATAGGGCACCTAGCCGACGCCGTGCACATCCTGCTTGACGCTGTAGCCGAGGTCGCCGTAGAGCAGGAGGACGGATCGCTGGTGATTGACCCGCTGGAGCTCCGCGAAGCAGTCAGTAATCCGAAGCTGCTGGTCGGGGTCTCTGGCATAATCGCCTTCGACGAGAACGGCGACCGGGTGGGCAATGCTGAAACCATCGGCCTTGCCATTTCCGAGGTCAAGAACGGCAAGTTCGTCATCTTCCAATTCTAGCCGCTAAGTTACTCTGGAGCATGTGCTAGCGATGACACAAGATGACGAGGTAGCAGAAAAAGTGGGAGTTCTACTTATGGAAACCTTCGCTGGAGCTGGCTTGTCGAGCATTGCTCCGATAGAGAGATACCCACTAGGCATGGGTGCCAGTATTCCTTTTTGGCGTGCTTTTCGGCCTGGCGGTAGTCAGGAGAAGCCATGATGCAGGAAAACCAAACTGCCGAACCTCGGTTCTTCACCGGCGGCATCGCGGGCTGGGCTCGCCGGCACCGCCTGATGGTGCTCGTGGGCTGGTTGATCTTCGCCTTGCTCACCGTTGGAACGTGTGCCTCCGTCGGCCCCAATGAGGAGCTCGGGGAAGTCGGGAAGGGCGAATCTGCCGAAGCGTCCCGACTGTATGGGGACCGATTCGACGTCGAGGAGGCAGCGCTCTCCGAGACCGTCGTCTTTTCGCACCCCACGCTGACTGTCGACGACAATGAGTACCGGCAAACGGTGCTGGGCCTGCTTGGCGATCTGCGGGAGCTTCGCCGCCTGGAAACCGAGACCATCGGCGAGACTGAGGTGGTTTCCAGCCTCCGCATCTTCACCAGCACCTTTAGCCATTATGACATTGGGCTGCCGCGGGACATCTCACCGCTGGTGGCGCAGAACGAGACCGGCGGCGACGTGACCTTCGCAACTGCCGAGTACGCAGGCGACTTCTCCGATGTGGAGGATAAGGTCGACAGGATTACCGAGATAGTCGCTGTAGCAGAAGTATCCGGCTTCGAGATCGATATCGGCGGCGGCGCCACCATCAACAAGCAGCTGGGCGAAATCATTGAAGAGGACTTCGCCAGCGCCTCCCAGGTCAACCTACCGTTGACGTTGATCATCCTGCTGGTAGCCCTGGGCGCGCTGGTCGCTGCGGGCGTGCCCATCGTTCTCGCCTACCTGGGCGTGTTCATGGCGGCAGGTGTCGTCACCATGGTCAGCTACGCGGTGCCCATGATGGAGGGTTGGATACAGATCGTGCTGCTCATGGGTCTAGCGGCCGGTATCGACTACACGCTGTTCCTGTTTACTCGATTCCGCCGGGAACGGGAACAGGGACAAGAACCCGCTGATGCCGCGGCGACTGCGAGCCATACGGCCGGTAAGGGCGTGTTCATCGCCGCGCTTACCACGATGCTCGCCCTCCTGGGAATGTTCCTCGCGAGTAGCGTGATATTCAACAGTATAGGCCTCGCGGCAGTCCTGGCGATCATGGTAGCGCTACTGGCGGCGCTCACCCTCACGCCTGCCCTGCTGGGCGATCGGCTCAGCCGCTTGAACATTCCATTCGTTGGCCGCCGCTACAATGTCGCTCAGGCTGGTCTCCTGAACCCGCTGGCTCGCCGGCTGGTGCGGATCTCAGTGAGATACCCCTGGATCGTCGCTCCGCTGGTGCTAGCCGCCATGCTCGCCCTGACCTACCCCATGCTCGACCTCAACCTGGGCTTTAACGGGGCGCGGTCTTACCACGACGACCTTGAAGCCAAGGCCGCGATCCGGGCGCTGGAGGAGAACTTCACCATCGGCCTCCTCTCGCCGGCAGTGGTAGTCGTGGACCCGGGCGAGCACAACAACGTCTTCGCTGCTGACGTACAGCAGAAGGTGAATCACCTCATCACATTGGTCCGGGCGGAGAACGAGGATGCCACTGCTGCTGGCGAGCACGTGCCGTTTGCCGAGCCGATCAACACTAGCATTAACCGTGGCGGCGACACGGAGCTGGTCGAGATCCCAATTAACGCCGACACCGGCGACAAAGAGGCTCTCGACGCTGTCAAGCTGCTGCGCAGCGAGCTGATCGCCGCTACCTTCCCCGACGATTCGGTGCGGGCGCTGGTGACCGGTGAGACGGCAGGATACGCCGACTTCCAGAATGATATGAACTCGAAGACACCGTTCGTGGTCGCGTTCGTGGTGCTGACGGCCTTCCTCGTCCTGGTGGCTCTCTATCGATCGCTCCTCATCCCGCTGATCGCGGTGTTTCTCAACCTGCTCGCGGTCGGAGCCGGCTACGGGGTCCTGAAGCTCGTATTCCAGGATGGGTGGGCGCTCGAGGGCCTGCTGGGGTTTGAGCACACCGGGATCATAGAGTCTTGGCTACCGCTCTTTGTTTTCACGGTCATGTTCGGCATTTCAATGGACTATCTGTGCTTCGCCATCACGCGCGTGCAGGAGCTATACCAGCGGGGCTGCAACACCCAAGACGCCATCATCGAGGGTGTGGGAAACAGCTTCGGCGTTGTGTTCAGCGCGGCGGCCATCATGATCGCGGTGGCGGCAGTTTTCGCGGTGCTAATGCGCTTCTTCGCCATGCAACAGATGGGATTCGCGCTGACGATCGCCGTCCTTTTCGACACGACGGTGATCCTGCTGGTGATGGCGCCGGCGTTGATGGGACTGGCAGGCAAACGCCTGTGGTACCTGCCAAGGTGGCTCAACTGGCTCCCCGGCGGCCCAAGTCCGACGCCGATGCCCGAGCCTACACCGACACCAGAACCTACGCCAACACCAGAGTCTACGCCTACGCCCCCGCTCCCACCGGAGGAGGAGTGATGAGAGCATTTTGGCCAAGATACCTGCTGGGGTTGCTCCTTTTACTCACATTAGCCCTGGCTGCCTGTGGTGAGGGTGAGGAGGAGCCTCCACCTGGTCCGAGCCTTGGAACAGTGAGCGTGATCCACCAGTGGGTGTCCGGAGGCGAACCGGAGAGCTTCCAGGCTGTGGTATCCCCCTGGGAGAACCTCACCGGCGGCAAGGTGGTGGATTTTGGGACTCGAGATATCCTCGATATCCTCACTATCCGGGTCGCGGGCGGTAACCCACCGGACATGGCCGTTTTAGCTGCTCCGGGCACGATGCAAGAGTTCGCCAAGGACGGCAAGCTGGTGGCCCTGGACTCTTTCTTAGACATGAACAAAATACGGAGCGAGTATTCTCAGGGATGGCTCGATCTGTGCACTGTGGATGGCCAACTCTACGCCATCCCCTACAAGGCGGCCAATAAAGCCACCGTGTGGTACAATCCCAAGGTGTTTGACACCTACGGCCTGGGGGTGCCCCAGACCTGGGATGAGCTAATCGCTCTCTCCGACCAACTGGTTGCCGCAGGATTGAGCCCCTGGTCCATCGGAGTGGAGAGCGGTGGCACCAGTGGCTGGCCAGGTACTGACTGGATTGGGCAAATCCTACTCTCTGAGTCAGGCGCAGAAGTGTACGACCAGTGGGTTGACCACGAGATCCCCTGGACAGACTCCCAGGTGAAGTCCGCCTGGGAGAAGTTCGGCCAGATCGCCCTGACACCCGGCTATGTGTCCGGTGGTGCCGATTCTGTCCTGTCCACCAACTTTGTGCCCGCCTGCTATCTCCCCTTCAAGTCACCCCCCGAAGCGGCGATGTACTTCTTGGGAAGCTTCACCCAGGGCTTCGTTGAGGAGAAGTTCCCAGACCTGATTATTGAGGAAGACTACTCCTTCTTCCCCTTCCCCGCTATCAATTCACAATACGAAGGTGCAGTGACGAGCGGTGGCGACCTGCTGGTGATGTTCAACGACAGCGAGGCCAGCCGCTCTCTCATGCAGTACCTGGCCACTGCTGAGGCACAAGAGGTATGGGTCAACCGGGGTGGGTTCACCTCCCCCAACAAGCAGGTGAGCCTGGCAAGGTATCCCGATGCCCTGGCCGCCAAAGTCGCCGAGCAAGTGACCAGCGCCGAGATCGTTCGCTTCGACGCCGACGACATCTGGGGCGGTGATCTGCAGGCTGCTTTCTGGCAGGGGGTCCTGGACTACCTGGCGGACCCCACTGAGCTGGACAGTATTCTCCAAGAGATTGAGGCAGTGGCAGCCCAGCAGTTGGGGTAATCGGCTATCTGAGACTTCTTTCACTGTGGGCAGCAGTCAAAGCTGTCTCATTACGTCTCCATACCAAAGAGACGCTCAGGTACTTCAAGTAACTCCCTTCTAAGGTCAGCGAGCATCACCCCGCATACCCCCGTCAACGACTCGGTGATCGGCGAGCATACTCAAAGGAAGGGCCTTAATGTTGGCTTCTTCCACAATGTGTTCCGCTGTAGCTCTGCCAACTGGGCGCGGTAAGGTCTGCAACAAAGCCCAGATCAACATAAAGTCCCCAGTAGTTGAAGTCAAGTGGCAACCGAGGAAACTGGCTAGTATAATTTGGAAAGATTGGAGAGGAAGTCATAGTGCATAAGAAAACCGTAAAACCAATAGAGTGGCTGGGGAACAAACTCAAAATCCTCGACCAGTCCAGGCTCCCCTGGGAGGAGGTCTACCTCGAGCTTTCTAGCTATCAAGAGGTCGCCCAGGCAATCAAAGAAATGAAGGTTCGCGGTGCTCCTATGATTGGGGTCATGGCTGCCTACGGAGTAGCCCTGGGAGCTCAAAGGATCGAGGCTAGCGGCAGGGAAGGATTCCTAGCCGAGCTGCGACACATTACCGAGGCGCTGGCTTCCACCAGACCTACAGCAGTCAACCTCTTCCGAGCCATCAATCGGATGAAGGCGACAGCCCAGGCAAAGGAAGATATCCCCAGGATTAAAGCCGCACTCATCCGTGAGGCAGAGAGGATCCACGCCGACGAAGAACGAGCTACCAGGCAAATCTCTCAGTTCGGGGCTGAACTTATCCAGGATGGCAGCACCATCCTGACTCATTGTAATACCGGGGTTCTAGCTACAGCAGGGTATGGGACAGCGCTAGGAGTAATCAAGGCAGCCAAGGAGCAAGGGAAACGGATTCGTGTCCTGGCCACTGAGACTCGCCCCTTACTTCAAGGGGCGCGCCTTACTGCCTGGGAGCTGAGGCAGGAGGGTATCCCGGTTACCCTTATCACCGACTCTATGGCAGGTCATTTTATTAGTAAAGGAGAGGTGAGTTGCGTCATAGTGGGCGCTGACAGGATTGCTGCTAATGGGGATGTAGCCAATAAAATAGGCACCTACACCTTAGCCGTCCTAGCCAGGGAGAATGGCATCCCCTTCTATGTGGCTGCCCCTACCAGCAGCATTGACCTCTCCCTCCCCTCAGGTGAGCAAATCCCCATTGAGCAGCGAAGTCCAGAGGAGGTGACTCACCTTCAAGGAGTGCCCATCGCTCCAAAGGGGGTAGAGGTGGCCAACCCCGCCTTCGATGTCACCCCCCATCGCTACATTTCGGCTATAATTACTGAGAGGGGGATAGTGCGCCAGCCTTATGAGGTAAGGCTAAGGGAGTTGGTAAGCCCAGGCTAACAGTTATTAAGAAGGGAGGTTCTGTGGCTGAAGCAAAGATTGGCGTCATCGGTGGCAGCGGACTCTACGAGATAGAAGGTTTGAGCAGTATTGAGGAGGTCAGGATAAGCACGCCCTTCGGTGAACCCAGCGATGCTATCACCATAGGTAGTCTGGAAGGAATGAGGGTTGCTTTCCTTCCCCGGCATGGCAAGGGACACCGCATCAGCCCTACCGAGCTTCCAGCCAGAGCCAATATCTACGCCTTGAAGTCTCTGGGCGTGGAGTGGATCATCTCCGTCAGCGCAGTAGGAAGCCTGAAAGAGGAGGTCCACCCCCTCGATCTGGTTATCCCTGACCAGCTCATTGACCGCACCAAGAGCCGGGTGAACACCTTCTTCGGAGGTGGGTTGGTGGCTCATGTTGGCTTCGCTGAGCCCTTTTGCCCTGTTTTGAGCCATATCCTTCACCAAACAGCTAAGGAAGTCGGGGCTCAGGTGCATAGTGGAGGAACCTACGTGGTAATGGAAGGTCCCCTTTTCTCCACCAAGGCAGAATCCTTCCTCTACCGTAGCTGGGGGGCCAGCGTTATCGGAATGACTGCCCTCCCTGAGGCTAAGCTAGCCCGAGAAGCGGAAATCTGCTATGCTACCCTGGCTTGCATCACCGACTATGACTGCTGGCATGAAAGCTGTGACTCAGTAACTATAGAGATGGTGATAGCTAACCTGCTTAAAGGTGTAGAAATGGCTAAGAGACTCCTGAAGATAGCGATCACTCAGATCCCAG
>Ga0209636_10007480_pt1 | contig 11138 bp, 10 predicted proteins | sample DeeMarSWOR152_54_FD_187464 | JGI IMG/M metagenome (GOLD analysis project Ga0209636, IMG submission 187464) | Marine sediment microbial communities from White Oak River estuary, North Carolina - WOR-1-52-54 (SPAdes) (version 2) | ecosystem: Environmental > Aquatic > Marine > Intertidal zone >... | reverse complement strand
TCCAACATGGGAGGGCAGAAGTCCACGGAGACAATTTTAACCTTCTTATCGGCTTGGCGAGAAAGATTCAGAGCCATCTCTCCGGTGCCGCTGCAAACATCCAGCCAGTGAGAGCCTCCCTTCCTGGAAGCCAATCGTGCTGCTTTTCTGCGCCAGATGATATCGAGCCCGAATGTCAGAACATGATTGACAAGCTCATAAGTTTTGACAACATCAGAGAATATTCTTTGAATGCCCTTTCTCACTGACTTTTTGCCTCCAAAAAGTTGACGTCCATATTAACTTTGCCATAACTAATCCAAAGTCGCATCTCAACATTTGACATTTCTCATATTATCGTCTTTTTTCCCTGATTTTTACAAAAGAAAAGACCTCTCTTTTAATATTTAAATAAATAGATGAAATGTCAAATGTCGAGATGCGACCGCTCTTCTTTTTTGTCCAGTTAATCCGGAGGGGCTGGATCTTAACATTTAAAATTTGAAATTTTATTGAAATATAGTAAGCCTGAAACCAATGCTCATATTATTGACCTTTTTTCTTGACAGGTCAGCTCTTTCTTTATAATTTGAATACCTGAATTAGATTTTGGTAGGAGGTCCTATGAAAACCAAGACTTTCTTTTTGGGTATGGTTCTATTTTTATCTATGTCCCTTTGGGCGGCTATTGACCATTCTGTTCAAACAAAGAATAGTCCTGACTATGATGTGTTGATCAGAAACGGGAGTGTATTTAATGGGTCTTTGAGTCAGGCGATTCGGGCAGATATTGCTGTTAAAGATGGTGTTATTGTTAAAATAGATAAATCGATAAAAGGAGCAGCTGCCAAGGTGATTAATGCCAAAGGGCTTACCGTGACTCCTGGTTTTATCGATCTTCATACTCATGTCGACGCAGGAATGTATTTTCCTGAGAACAGGGCGTGCCTCAATTATCTGAAGCAGGGAGTGACAACGGTTATCGTTGGTCAGTGCGGACGCAGCGCCTGGCCCATTTTCGAAAAAGCAGAGGACCTGAGTCAGCGTTGGACCGAGGAAGGGATCGGACCGAACGCAGCCCTGCTTGCCGGCCACGGGCAGGTCCGGGAGCTTGCAATGGGGATGGAGGATAGAGAGCCCACACCAGATGAACTGGAAGAAATGAAGGCTCTGGTCAGGGAAGCCATGGAGCAGGGAGCGTATGGATTATCGACAGGATTGGAATATTTGCCAGGGAGGTATGGCAGCACGGATGAAGTCATAGAACTGGTGAAAGTGATAGCTCCCTATGGAGGTATTTACCACACCCACATGAGGAATGAGGGAGAGGAACTGCTTGAGGCAGTTAAGGAAGCCATTGAGATCTCGGAAAAATCTGGAGCTCCGGTCCATATCTCTCACTTTAAAGCCGTAGGCAAGACGAATTGGGGACTCGTCAAAGAAGCGTGCGCCATCATTGAAGAGGCCCGGGCAAGAGGATTAAAAGTGACGGCTGACCAGTATCCCTATCGATTCTCGAGCGGCTATCCGTACTCGAGCCTTATCCCGAGATCCGCATGGTTAGGAAATCGGGAATACGAAGAGGAGGGTGAAAATGATAGGCTTGACTCAGATGACGTCGAAGAAGTGTTTGACCATCTCAGGGATTACCAGTTACTCGATCTGTATAAAAAGATTACTCCTTACATCCCTCTTTCCGAACGTCACGAGCAGTTTCTCGCGGAACTGCCAAGAAAAGATCTGGTGAGGCTTGTTGGCAACAGCCTGGTCAGAACCGGGAGTTTTGGTGGGCCGGGAAGTGCCAGAGAGAGAATGCTGTTCCTTGAGCGGATGAAAGATTCGGATGAAGCCCAAAATATTCGCCAGCAGATTAAAACATATATAGAGAGACGAGCAGGCGCCGAGAACATCCTCGTTGGTATTTGTGTTGAGAAGAACCTTGAAGGCAAGTCTTTGGAGCAGGTGGCTGCCATCAAAGGTAAATCTGTAGAGGATGCAGCCATTGAACTTGAGCTCATGGGAGCCAGATGTGTACCTCTGCGGATGTGCGAAGAGGATATCGAGTATATCATGAAAAAAGACTATGTGGGCACGGGAAGTGATGGAACTGCCCCTTTCTACGGGATAGGACTGAATCATATTCGCTCCTATTCCACATTCCTGCATAAAATTAAAAAGTACGCCTTAGAAAGGAAGATGGCTTCTCTCTCCCATATCATTCGCTCTCAGACGTCACTTCCTGCTCAAATCATGAACTGGGATGATAGAGGCTGGATAAAGGAAGGATATAAAGCAGACATTGTCGTACTTGACCTCGAGAATATCAGAATCAGAACATCAATATCCAATCCCCATGCCTACAGCGAAGGAGTTAAATACCTGTTGATCAACGGAGAACTCGTCCTGAGCAATGGACAGTGGACAAAGAAACTTCCCGGAGAGGTTATCAAATTGAAAGAGTAAAGGAAGCCTTGAGTGTAAGATTTTAAGTTTGAATAAAGCCAATCCAACAGAGAGGTGACTTCTATGTCAGGCAAAAAGCATACAGTCATTCTGGCTTTTTTACCGCTTTTCTTTTTTCTTTTCAATCTCCCGGGTTTATCACAGGACCATCCTTATCTTCTCAATAAACAACTCATGGACATCATTCAAAATGAGGTTTCGGGTGAAAGAGCCTGGGATATGGTTTCCAAGATTTCCCGCTTCCACCGCATCCGAGGAGGAGGGGATGGCTCGGATTATAACCGCTGTGTGGAATTCCTGGCCAAAGAATTGAAGGCGCTCGGGCTCAAAGAAATCTCCATAAAGAAATACAGGGCAGACGGATTCCAAAGATATTTTCTCTGGCCTTCCCTTGTGGGGTGGAGAGTCAAGGAGGCCGAGCTGTGGATGGTGAAACCCAGGATGAAGCTTATCTCCCGTTTTTCTAATCAAGCCGTCAGTTTGATGCCCTATTCTCAGGGCGGTAAGGTCGAGTCGGAAGTTATTTTTGTTGGAAAGGGAAAATCCGATGAGGATTATAAGGGAAAGAATGTCAAAGGGAAGCTGGTTTTTGCTGTGGGTGGAGATGGGGCTGCCGTGCACCGGCAGGCGGTCTTGAATAGAGGTGCTGCGGGCGTGATTGTCGGTCCATCCGACCGAGAAGACCGCCTGGAGTTTCCTGACCTGATCGAACTCTACCGTCTGTCTCCGACTGGAGAAGAAAGAGCCAAAACAGGTTTTGGATTTGCTCTCTCCAGGAGGCAGGAAAAAGAACTCCTGTCTCTGTTCGAATCCGGAGAGAAAGTCGTGATGAAGGCCAGAGTGGATGCCGAGCTTTTTGATGGAGATATGCCTGTCCTTGAAGCCGAGATCATCGGGAAAGACTATCCGGAACAGGAAATCATCCTGATGGGGCATCTTGACCATTACAAGCCAGGAGCGAACGATAATGCGTCCGGCTCGGCGGGCCTGTTTGAGATGGTCAGAAACATCCTGACTCTGATAGATAAAGGGGATATTCCTCCTTTAAAAAGAACTCTCCGGTTTCTCTGGCTTCCTGAGATACATGGTGCGGCTGCGTACTTGACAGAGCATCAAGGTTTGAAAGAGAAAGGAATATGTGGGATGAACCTGGATATGATCGGCGAAGACTATGTTTTATGCCGGTCGAACTTTAACTTGTACTGCTCTCCTTACTCTGTTCCCGGATACATTGATGATGTCCTCATCAACTTTCTGGGATGGCTCGAAGGGAGTGCATTCTTTTCGCCAAGAGGGAGCCAGCACCGCTTCAATTTCCGCGTGTGGCCCTATTCAGGCGGCTCTGACCATATTCTATTTAACGACTCCACGTTCTCTATCCCTACCCCTATGCTGGGGCATGGAGATGTGTTTCATCACACGAGCATGGATACTCCCGATAAATGCGACCCCACAGAGATGAAAAGGATAATCAGCCTGGCTCTGGCGGCCTCTATCCTGATTGCCAATGCGGATGATGAAGACGCGCTCAAAGTTGCTCGCGAAGTCCACAGTCAGGCCCACGCGAGAATGGCGGCCAGGACGGAAAAATCTGTCCGGCTCATGCATCAGTTTGCATCCGACCAAAAAAAAGAGAAAGAATTAACCGAACTTCACTTCAATTTGCTGAACTATCCCCATCTCCAGGCCCAGATTGAGGCAGAGAACATACGAGAAGTGAACGAGCTGTGCAAAAATAAGGCGAGTCAGATGATGATCCATCAATTGGCCGAAGACCTGGACCAGCAGGCGGAAAGAGAGGTAGAGAAGATCGAACTCATGTATAAGATCTTTATCAAACGCTATGGTTTGAAGTCAGGAAATTTTCATTCACGCAGTGAATATAAGGAAGCCTCCAGGTTAAGGCCGAAACGGCTGTTCAAGGGGCCTCTGCCCTGGGATGCCATGAGTGATAAGCTCAATGCAGCAAGTTTGGATTGGTATGATAAAAACCGGGCAAAAGCCGGGGGCAGCTATGGATCAAAGACATACGAGATCGTCAATCTGATGAATGGAAAAAGGACACTCATGGATATCAGGCATATTATCTCCTGTGAGTATGATGAGACAGACGTTGAATTTGTCCTCCATTTTGCCAAAGATTTGGAAAAGATTGGCTTGGTATCATTTGACTGAGCGTGGATGGGAGCAACTGAATAATTATGGCTTTTGGGCCAGATAATGGCTCTTTGACAGATAAAATAATGAAACAAAGATTCCGAGTATACCCAGAAAAATAAAAGGGGAATTTATTCCGAACTTATCCGAGAGAAAGCCGTCGATAAGGACGACGAACGCACCGGAAAACATCTGGACATTGGCGGAAAGGCTGAACGCCTGAGCCTGGTTTTTCACCGGAACTTCATTTCCGACAAACGATTGGAAACCCGGATAGACAAGGAAGAGGAAAGTTCCGAAGAAGAAAAGACTCAGCAGTGCGAGTTCCATCACATGTGCAAAACCCAACAAGAATAGAAAGACTGTCGCGCCGCTGAATGCATAAAGAGATAACTTCAGACGCCCGAATCTCTGGCTTAAAAAACCAAAGAAATAAGTCATCACGGTCCCGATTCCGATCCATGCAGCCAGATAGAGACCTGTTTGCCCGAGAGGGACCTCGAACCTGTGGTTGAACAGGGAAGGAGCGAAAAACACTGTTGTTCCCCAGCAGGCGCCTCCGAAGGCGAATCCGGGAATATAGATTTTGATGTTTTTCAACGTCTCCATCCAGGAGGAAAAATCTGGCTTGAAGATGTCTTCGCTTTGAGTGGATACATTTCTCACAGCAAAAAAGCTTATCGAGCCCAGAACGAAGCCTGCACCAGCCCAGACATAGAGAGGTACTTTCCAGCCTAAACTCTGAGCCAGGAAACCGGAAGAGACGAAGGCGATGAGCACGCCGAGATTTCCTGAGCCGCTCTGGATTCCCATCGCAAAGTCCATTCGCTGACTGGGGTGGGTCCTTGAAACCCAGGCAAGCCCGATGGAATGGTAGAAACTGTTGAATACCCGCATAGTCAAATAAATGATCATAAAAGTGGCGAAGGTGGAAGAAAATGTCATCAGAGTCAGAGAAAGGCAAATCCCCAAGTAACTCAGAAGAAGCATGTGTTTGTATTCATGCTTGTGAGAGGCGTTGGCAATAATAATCTGGAAGAGAAATGTGATCAAGAGTCCCAGGTTGGATAGGATTCCAATGTGAAAATATTTTTTAATGATGAATTGTTGACTGTAAAGGAGAGGAAAAACCATAGGGACAGTTACAGTGGCCGCATCGTTGAGCGCATGAAAGAATGAGGCAGAGAAGAGAACCTTTTTTTGCATGCTATCTTGGAGAGAGAGATTTATACTAAACCTCGCTTCATCTGTCAATCATTAAGAATCATGTTGATTCTCCCTGATAAATTCAGTAATGTAATGAGGAACAAAAGGCAAGTCAAAAAGGAGGCGCAATGAATAATAAATTTTCTAGAAGGGATTTTCTCAAGACTGGCGTCGGAATTGGAGCAACAGCAATGCTGACCGGAGGAAAGAACCTGCTGAGGGCAGAGGGAGATGAAGGGAAAATGCGCGTTGTGTCGAGCGGAAATGGCTTGAGAGCCACAGAGAAGGCCATGGAGCTTCTCAGTCAGGGAAAAGACCCGTTAGATGCAGTTATCGCAGGTGTGAACATCGTCGAAAATGACCCCGATGACAGGTCAGTGGGTTATGGGGGGCTTCCAAACGAAGAAGGAGTGGTGGAGCTTGATTCTTCGGTCATGCACGGCCCAACTCATAACGGTGGCGCTGTTGCCAGTCTGAGGAACATAAAAAATCCGTCAAAGGTGGCTAAGCTTGTCATGGAGCGAACTGACCATGCGCTCCTTGTTGGAAATGGAGCTCTGAAGTTTGCCAAAGCCCATGGTTTCAAAGAGGAAGACCTTCTTACGGACAGGTCGAGAGAAACATGGTTGCGGCGCAAGGAAGGATTGTCAGAGAGGGATTTCTGGTTTCCTCCAAAACCAGAAGAGGCTGAAGGAGAATTCGCGTCCTTCTTTGAATATCACGGGACGATCAACTGCTGTGCGATAGATGCTGCAGGTAACCTTGCAGGAGTGACAACGACCAGCGGTTTCTTCTTTAAAATCCCAGGGAGAGTGGGGGATTCGCCCATTATCGGCGCCGGCCTTTATGTGGATAATGATGTCGGGGCGGCTGGGTCCACCGGCCGGGGAGAAGCCAATATCTTGAACTGTGGCAGCTTTCAGGTCGTCAATTTCATGAGCATGGGAAAATCTCCAGAAGAAGCCTGCCTCAAGGCCCTGGAACGAATCGCCAACACGTCCAAGCGTCTCCCTCATCTTTTAGACGATAATGGACGCCCGCGTTTCGGGTTGAATTTTTATGCGGTCAACAAGAAGGGAGAATACGCCGGCGCTTCGATGTGGAGCGGTTCGAGGTATGCTGTCCACGATGGAAAAGAGAACACAAGGAAACCCTGCGCTTTCCTGTTTAAGAGAGAAAAAAAATAGGCCTCATAAAACAGGCGGGATACCGTCTGTGTTTGAGATTCAGTTCAAAGGCATTCGATCAAATCAAATTCTGTTAATCAAAATAAAAGACTGAAAGTGTTCTCAATACTCTTCTAAGATGTGAGCGGAGTAGCCTTTCATATGGAGTCTTTCAACAATTTTTTGGGCTGCCTTCATACTGCGTGTCCGGATTCTTACCCTGTAAAAAATTTGTGAGGTCGTTTTATGTTCTGCGATGTATACATTATCGTAATTCCTCTGGAGCTTTGCTCTGAGGATATTCGCGTTCCGTTTTTCTGTGAATGAACCCACCTGGACAGCATATCTTTGTGAGGATTTTTTTGGGGAGAATCTTTTCAGAACTTTAATCACAACGGGGGCCACACCAGTATCAGCCAAGCCGAGCTTTTGTGCGGCCGCATAGGAAAGGTCGATGATTCGGCCTTTGACAAAAGGGCCGCGGTCGTTGATGCGGACGATGACTGATTTCCCGTTAGTCAGGTTTGTCACTCTGACATGCGTTCCAAAGGGAAGCGTTTTATGGGCTGCGGTCATGGCGTGCATGTTGTAAATCTCTTTGTTAGAAGTCTGTTTTCCATGGAAGTCCTCTCCGTACCAGGAAGCCATTCCTCTTTGGGTATTCCCTGTCGGAAAATAATTCATTCCCGCACAGGAGGAGAGGAGAAGGGAAGCGACAAGCAGGAGTAAGAATCTTCTTTGCCTAAGAAGAAGTCGGCGCATGACGGGTTTGCCTTTTAAATGAAGAGATTTTCCTTCCGGCTACATGTTTTATCAGAATATTGATTTTTCTTCAATCGCTAAAAATTTGATTTTAATTTTATTTTTGGCTTCAGACATGTCAACCACATCAAACATGATTCAGTTAGATCATTGTTTGTATCTCTGGATAAATAGAGGCATTTTTAATAAAATACATCATCCCAATTCCTTTTTATCTTGCTGAAAGAAGATAAAAAAAAGAAAAGTCTGAAGGAAAGGAGCTCTCGAAGCTCTGCCTGAGTATAAATCTTTCCAATAAAGAACGATGAACCAAAATATGAGGTTAAAATGAGAAAAGTTCTCTTTTTTGTTCCGGCGGTTCTCTATTACGCATTAATATTTATTTTGTCTTCTTTAAGTGTTAAAGGTCAGGTCAGTATACCTTTCTTTGATAAAGGATTGCATCTGGTGGAATTTGCCCTTCTCGGCTTCCTTCTTTATTTGGGTTTTTTTCTTAGCTCCGGGTCTTCGGTTCGCGTTAAATCCGGATTAACACTGGCCATAGGCATTCTTCTCGGATGCTTGGATGAGATCCATCAGTATTTTGTCCCCGAACGCTCTTTTGAAGTTTTGGATATGGTGGCAGACTCTATCGGAATTCTTATCGGCCTTACCGCTTTTTATTATTTGTCCCGCACCAATAGAGGGAAAGTGATTACAGGACGTCTGGAAAAGATAGGGGAGTAGATCTTTTTTTTAGAAATTTTTCCCCTCAGAGCACGGCTCTAGAACAGGGAACGCCTGATTTTTAGTCTGGGATCTATCCTATTATTCGCTTTTCCACAGGCCGTGAAGATTGCAATATTCCCGGGCTGTGATGCTCTGGGCCTCTATACTGAACACAGCTTCAGGTTCTTCACCGGGACTTAAGAATTGACGGTAAGCGCGTCCGTCAGAGATCAGCTCGATCCACTCGATATAGTGTTCTTCCTGCATAGGATGAGGAACGCTTCCCACCTTGACTTTGATGCCGTCTTCTGTCTTTTCGATCACGGGAACATGCTTTTCCAAGGCTGCATCGGTTGTATTTTCTTCCATTAGTTTCATAGGCTGGTCGCAGCAGACAAGCTCTCCAGCTCCTTCATGGATAATCTCGACCATGTTTCCACAAACTTCACATTTGTAGATTTGTAGTCTTTTAGTCATTTTTTCACCTCATGAGATAATTGATTTTTTCTTTGTATTTTTTCATAGCTTCACCTGCCGTTGTATCTGAAGGCATGAAAATGGCAGAATATGAATACACAAAAGCCAATCTTATTATTCCTCTTAATTTTCTCTTTCAAATTTGTCTTTGTCTGCTCCACAGACCGGACAAACCCAATCCTCGGGCAACTCTTCAAAAGAGATCCCGGGCTTTATCCCATAGACCGGATCACCTACGCTCGGATCATAGATGTACCCGCAGACCGAACATCTGTATTGGCTCATTTTTCAACTCCCTTTTCTTTAGATTACCAGTTTTCACTCAGTAATTCATAGTATGACTTCGGATGAGCGCAGGCCGGACATTCCTCTGGCGGCTCTGTGCCTTCGTGAATATAGCCGCAATTCCTGCATTTCCACTTCACAACCTCGTCTCTTTTGAAGACCGTATTATTATTCAAGTTATTGAGCAGGCCCAAGTACCTTTTCTCATGCTGTTTTTCCGCCCCTGCGATGGCTCTCATCGTCTCAGCGACTTCTGGGAATCCTTCCTCATCCGCAGTATTGGCAAATTCAGGATACATGGTGGTGTGTTCGTAATTTTCACCGCCTGCAGATTCTTTGAGGTTATCCATAGTGCTTCCGATGATTCCAGCGGGGAATGATGCCTGGACCTCTGCATCACCGCCCTCTAAGAATTTGAAGAGCCTCTCAGCATGTTCTTTTTCATTGTCTGCTGTTTCCAGAAAGATGCCGTGGATCTGTTCATACCCTTCCTTCTTTGCTTTGGAGGCAAAAAAGGTGTATCGGTTTCGTGCCTGTGATTCTCCGGAAAACGCAGCGAGAATGTTTTTTTCTGTTTGAGTTCCTTTCAAGCTTTTCATTTATTTCTCCTTTTATTGAATGATATTCTTATTGACTCAAGTCCATTCAATCAATTCCACATTCAATTGCCTTATTACCCCAATCGTTGAGATAAGCTGGATGGACAAGCTAAATTTTAAAACGCTCTAAACAGTCTCTGCAGGTGCCCTTGAAATACCCATGGATTTCCTCAAGCCTATGCCCATCCACGAGTTCTCCCTTTTTGGCAGCGAGTGAGCAGGGAATATCAATATCTTTGATCTGTCCACATTTCTTACAGAGGAAATGGTGGTGAGATTCTGTGTTGAAGTCATACCTGACTTCGGTCCCTGTGATGGTCACGCCGCAGACTAACCCCTTTTCTATGAATGTATTCAGGGTGTTGTAGACAGTGGTCATGGATATTGTAGGGATTTCTTTTACCAGTTCTGCATAGATCATTTCAACTGTGGGATGATTCCTGATGTTTTGACTCATGTAGTCAAGAATTTTAAGCCTCTGGTACGTGGGCTTGATTCCTTTTTCTTTCAGAGTGCTTTTTATGGTTTCTATCATTGTAAAGGTTACAAGAATGTAATTATTACAAATAAATAAATCCATGTCAAGAAAAAATTTGGAAAGAAATAATTTTTTAAAATGAGTGCTCTGGTTCCTGTGCTATTTTCACTGCTTTGTTCGGAGCAGGATTGAAAATTCAATAATAAAACCCCCCGTCTATTATTTTTCACTAAATAAAGATTATTCTTTACAGAAACTTGACCAATTTATCCTTGAGAAACACAAATGCGTCTTCCGGATCAGAGCTGTAAGAAAAAAGCTTCAGATCCTCTGGGGAAATGCTCCCGTGTTCCACTAGAGAATCAAAGTTAATGATTTTCTTCCAGTATTCCTCTCCGTAGAGAAGGATGATGACATGATCTTTCTGTATTTTTTCCGTCTGAACAAGGGTGAGAATTTCAAATACCTCGTCGAGCGTACCATAGCCTCCGGGAAATGCAATCACAGCTTTTGCCTTGTAGATTAACCAGAATTTCCGCATGAAGAAGTAATGGAACATAAACGACAATTCAGGAGAAACATAGGAATTCAGTGTTTGCTCCATCGCCGGGAGAGAAATGTTCATGCCGATAGATTTGCCTTCTGCCCTTGATGCGCCCCTGTTTGCCGCTTCCATCATGCCGGGGCCGCCTCCGGTGCAGATGACGAAATTTTTCCCTTTGTGTTTCAAATGAATCGCCCATTTAGCCAGCTTATAAGCCAGTTCTTCAGCTTCCCAGTAGTATTTCGTTAAAGGAGAGTTCTTGTCTTCAGGATTGGCCTGAGCAGACCCAAAGAAGAGTACTGTGTTATTGACCT
>Ga0209636_10007479_pt1 | contig 11138 bp, 10 predicted proteins | sample DeeMarSWOR152_54_FD_187464 | JGI IMG/M metagenome (GOLD analysis project Ga0209636, IMG submission 187464) | Marine sediment microbial communities from White Oak River estuary, North Carolina - WOR-1-52-54 (SPAdes) (version 2) | ecosystem: Environmental > Aquatic > Marine > Intertidal zone >... | reverse complement strand
TGGACACCAGCCATTTCCATCTTCTATGCCCTTGATACCACACTGGATTTAATACTAAGCGAGGGGTTAAACAACATATTCGCCAGGCATGCTCGAATAGCCCAGATAGCCAGAAATGGAATCAAGTCGCTGGGATTCTCCCTTTTCCCTGAAGAAGCTTATGCCTCCGACACGGTGACGGCAGTGAACGCCACTGATAACATTGACGTCCCTAAATTAATTCAGGTGCTCAGGGAGGAGTATGATGTAGTCATTGCCGGAGGCCAGAGGAAACTAGCAGGCAAAATATTCCGCATTGGCCATCTCGGCTCCGTGGAGGATGATGATATCAAGTCGGTACTGGAGGCATTAAACAAAGCTCTACCCCGAGCAAAGAAGGGCTAACCAAAAGATGAAAATCTTAGTCGCTGACCCAATTGCTGAAGAAGGGATACAATCCCTGCGTAGCCATGCTCAAGTCGATGTCAAGACCAAGCTGGAGCCTGAGTATCTCAAGGCTATAATTGGCGATTACGATGCCCTGATTGTGCGCAGCCAAACGCAAGTGAGGGCAGAGGTTATTGAATCGGGGAAAAAACTTAAGGTGATCGGCCGAGCCGGAGTGGGCACAGATAATATCGATGTCGATGCCGCTACCAAGAAAGGCATTGTGGTGGTTAACGCCCCTACAGGCAATACTGTGGCTGCCGCAGAACATACCATCGCCCTCATGCTTGCCCTGGCACGTAATGTGCCACAAGCAAATAGCCGCCTTAAATCAGGTAAGTGGCAAAGAGAGGAAATGGTTGGCACGGAACTCAGAAATAAAACACTGGGCATCATCGGCCTGGGTAATGTCGGCTCTGAAGTAGCCAAACGGGCCCAGGCCTTTGAGATGCGTGTGGTCGCCCACGACCCGTTTGTCTCTAAAGACTATGCCCGCAATCTCAAAGTAGACCTGGTGTCCCTGGACCAGCTTCTTAAAGAGGCTGATTTTATTACTCTCCACGTGCCTCTGACAGCGGCTACCAAGAAACTAATTGGAAGTAAGGAGTTGGCAAAATTAAAGCCCACAGCTCGGATTATCAATTGTGCCCGGGGCGGATTGATTGACGAGGAAGCAATAGTCAAAGCAATTAAGACTGGGAAAATAGCTGGCGCCGCCTTTGACGTCTTTACCAATGAGCCAGTAACAGATAGTCCTCTATTCAAAGAGGACAAGATAATTGTTACCCCTCATCTAGGCGCTTCTACAATTGAAGCGCAGACTGGCATCGCCCAAGACATCGCTGAAGAAGTCCTGGCTGTGCTTCAAGGACGATTTAGCAAATACGCCGTTAACGCTCCACACATAGCTCCTGAGATGGTCCCACTCATGAGAGTAGCTGCAACTATCGGCAACCTTGCCAGCCAGCTAATGGAGGGACAAATAAGCTCAACACACATCAAGTATAGCGGCGGAGTAAGCAACTACGATTGCGACCCGATTAAGACTGCGCTCATCAGCGGTCTATTGCAACAAACAAGCGAGGAAAGAATCAATCTGGTCAATGTCGGTCTTATCACAGCCCAGCGTGGCTTAAAGATCAGCGAAGAAAAAGAGGCGATCTGTCACAATTACTCCAACTTGCTCACCCTGGAGGTCAATACCAATGTAGGAACCACTACAATATCGGGCACAGTTAGAGATAGCGAGATCCACATCGTCCAGGTTAATGACTTCTGGATGGATATCGTGCCCACTGGGGGATATTTCCTTTTCTGCAACCATCTCGACCGACCTGGGCTTGTTGGCACCATCGGTAATATAACCGGTAAAGCCGATATTAATATCAGTTCCATGCACCTATCCAGACTCCAGCCCCGGGGAACAGCCCTCATGATTTTAGCTCTCGACGAACCACTGGGTGAAGAGCAACTACAAGAGATACTTGCCCTTCCTGGTATTTACAGTGCTAAAGCAGTAAAGCTATAAATAGTCTTTTTGCAAACCCAGTCAGTCCAAAGGATTAATGATTAAACCAGCGGGGAGCTTGGGGTAAAAATAAGTTGATTTGCTTGGCATTCTGTCTTGAGCATCGGCAACAGCCTTGACCATCTCCGGCTGCGGAGGATTTAATAGGAAAGCTAATTGATATTTCCCTTCCTTTATTTGCTGGGAGGCTTCTTTCAAATCCACGGTATGAGCGACGTCTAGATCCTTCGCTCCGCTCAGGACCTTATCCAAAATAATGTGATTAAGGATGCTAACGTCAAACTCCCGGTAAGCTTGGGACCTGTTACCGGGCATCATGGCCTCAAGAGAAATATCTTGACGTCTCTTCAATATGACCAATGAGCCAGGCTGTAAACCTAGGATTCCCAAACAGCTATCAGCTGGTAGCCCCAACGCGTCGGGGCTACCAGCTTTTAAGGGAACAGACTCAAGGACAAAGAAGTTCCTGAGTTGGTCTCCCAGTTGCGTCAATATAGAAGGCACTATATTGCGCACTAGTCTGTGCAGAGGTAGAATAACCAGTCCAGGGTCAGAAAAGTCCACTAACTCCATCATTACATACTGGAAACCATCGCCCGACGGCTTACAGCTATCCGCTTGCTCCTGTGCTCTTTCTTGCTGGTAAGTCAACGCTGTTTCATAGCGGTGATGACCATCAGCAATATAAAGGGGTTGAGAGGATAGAAACTGCCTTAGCTCCCGCTTGATTTTTGGTTCAGTTATCGCCCGTAGAGTATGAGCTTCTCTACCCTCATCTTGACCCCCGCCTGTCGAGAGGGAGAGAACTGATGTCTCGATCATGGGCTTAGCTCGGGACGCTTCAGATAACATCGAGGCAATTTTTCGCTCAGAATCATGGTAAAGAGAAAGTAATGGGCTGAAATTAGCTCGGCAAGATCGCATCAACTGCAAGCGGTCGCCTTTAGCTTTGGGAAAAGTTTCTTCGTGAGGATATATGCCGCTGCCCCAGGGTTCGAGCTTGACACGAGCTATTAACCCACGCCTTACCTTTTTTTCGCCTGAATACTCAAACCGATGGTCATGCAAATAGAAGCTGGATACGCTGTCAAGCTGAAGAACTCCGTGCTTCAGCCATTGCTGAAAGGTAATAGCTGCTCTTTGATATATATCACCTGTCGTCTCCAGGCTTTCAGCGGGGAATTCCAGGCGAATAGCGTTGTAACTATTTTCTTCATAGTAAAGTTTTTGTTGTTCAGAAGTGATAACATCGTAGGGAGGACAAAGGACCCGAGCTAAATCTCCAACTATTCTCTGGTTGTAGCATATACCTCGAAACGGAGAAACTTCCATCATTTTCACAAAATTAAAAGTCACTTGTAGCCATCGGCTTTCAGCTTAGTTTTCTCATTTCCGCGATAACTGCCTAAGCCCATCCCGCCAAGCTCTCACCCTAGCTGCTGCACGATAAGCTTATATTCCTTTTCGCTTAAAGCAACTTCATCCAGAATTTCCTTAGAGATATTCATTAATCGGCTCCGTTCACCAAGATGTCATTCGGAGGAACAAAGCATGAAGAGCGCAGTAACAATCTTGATCAGCCCAGGTGCTGGCAAAAATAACGATTCCAAATTTCATGCTGCAAAGAATAATGGCGGTGCTCTTTTGCCGCCATCACGCCATAATTTAAAACCTCGACCGCCTTCTAAACCTAACTAGCAGCAAGCAATTTTGAAACTATCTCGCTGACTTCTTTGCCATCAGCTTTGCCTTTGAGTTGAGGCATAAGCTGAGACATGACTTTGCCTTTGTCGCTCGGCCCCTTGGCTCCAACTGCATCAACCACATGCCGTGCCGCTGCCACGATCTCCGCCCGACTCATTTGCTCAGGAAGATAGCTCATAAGAACAGCCAGTTCTGCTTCTTCCTGCGCCACCAGATCGCTACGATTCCCCTCCTTAAAGGCTTCGATGCTCTCCCGACGACGTTTTACTTCCTTGGTAATAACATCAAGCACTTTGTCATCGTCAGCGGGCTTTTGCTGCGCAATCTCAGCATTCTTTATTTCAGATAATAATAACCTTAATGTAGCAACCTCTACTCTCTGCTGCCGCTTAAGCGCTCTCCTGAGAGCTTCCTGAATACTATCCTTCAGCGCCATCTCTGGGCTATCTAGAACTTTTCCGCCTTTTCGCTGCCGCTTTCTTTCTCCTCTCTTCACTAGGTTTCTCATAATGCTTGCGGCGGCGAACTTCAGCTAAAATGCGGTCTTGCTGCACCTGCCTATTAAATCTACGTAGCAGGGCCTCGAAACTCTCGCCTGAACCAAGCTTTACATCAGCCATATCAAAACAATGTATTTTACCCCGGTCACTCAAGTGTGTCAATTACAGGGTGGTAGAGGTAGGTTATCGTGTTTGACAAATAGCAGTAAAATGTGATAAGAATATAGTATCTTGGTGAGAACGGACATGGCATTAAAGGGAAAAAAGCCCAGCCTTGATTCGGTAATTAGGTCCCTTGCAAAGAGGGGGCTTTCCCTTTTTGTGAAAGTAGTAGATAAATACGCTCCAGATAGGCTGCTGCTCTTTGGCCTCAATTTTTTGGATAAACGTGTCCCAAATAGACTGATTTCCTTCGCAATTAAGTGGGTCGAGAGATTAGCTCCTCGTAAGCTGATTTCTAGCGTTATTGCTACCGCTGATGAGTATGTCCCTGACGAGGTAGCGAACTCGAGAAAGGTCTGCACTGTCCTTGCTGGAGTAGGGAAGTATATTCCAGATGAGATAATCCCCCCGGAGTCCGCAGGAAGGTGGGAAAATCTTAGAACAAAGTTCCATATTCCGAAATTAATATCGAGCAGGCAAAAGTGAGCCTGCGGAGTTGATATAGCTACTTTCATCGTAGCTCCTCGCGATTTTGGTGAGGGAGAAATAGGGTACTGAATGCAGTACAAAAAGGTCTGTATTGAGTCTTTTGGTTATGAGCTTCCCAGGAATATCATTACATCTTTGAACCTGGAAGAAAGGCTAGCCCCGATATACGACAAATTCAATCTCTCCTACGGGCGCCTGGAGTTGATAACCGGAATTCGCGAACGGCGATTCTGGGATGATGACATAACGCCGAGTCACGCCGCTATAAAAGCGGCAGCAAAAGCCATCAGCAAATCTGGAGTCAACAAAGAGGATATCGGGTGCCTGCTCCATACCTCGGTATCCCGCGATTTCCTGGAGCCAGCGACAGCTACTGTGATCCATGACTATTTGGGCCTTCCTCCCACAGCTACCATTTTCGACATCTCCAATGCCTGCCTGGGTTTCATCAACGGCATGGTAACCCTGGCAAATATGATTGAGTTGGGTCAGATAAAAGCAGGAATTGTGGTTGGCTGTGAGAGTAGCAAACGGCTTGTTGACACAACAATCGATAAACTCCTGGAAGACTCGGATATCACCAGAGATAAGCTCAAACTCGCTTTTGCCACTCTAACTTTGGGGTCAGGAGCAGTGGCAGCGGTGTTAACCCACTCCTCGCTGTCGCAAGGCGGTCATAAGCTTCTTGGCGGGGTAACGCGCGCTGCTTCACAGCATAATAGTCTTTGTCGTATAGAAGCCGATGCTTCTTTCCTCGACCTGGATGAGCTCCCAGATATGCGCACAGACTATGAAGGGGTCCTGAAAAATGGACTGAAATTGGCGCCTAACACCTGGGAGAGCACAAAACAAGAGCTTGGGTGGACCAACTCCGACATAGATAGGTTTTTTACTCATCAGGTTAGCGCCGTGCATAGTAAACTATTGTTCAAGACCCTAGGACTAGATGATACAAAAGACTTTTCCACTGTGGAATATCTAGGAAACATCGGGTCGGTTTCCCTACCCATTACCATGGCTATCGGAATTGACCAGGGTTGCCTTAACCCTGGTGATAAGGTTGCCATGCTGGGGATTGGCAGCGGCATAGTCTGTCTTATGCTGGGTCTGGAATGGTAGAGAAAATGGCCCTGGCAAGATGAGTTCAGGGAAATACTCCTTCGGAGCGATGCAACTAGATTTCTTTAAGCCACTCTAATATATACATTTTTGGCGGAAGTTTTATCCCATGGCGGCAAGGAAAGCTAATGAAGCACGAATTGTAATTACCGGGGTTGGCCTGACGGCGCCAAACGGAAATAATCTGGCGGAATTTCGAAAAAATTTACTGGCTGGCAAATCCGGGATACAGAAATTCAAGATCCGCTACATGGGTGAAGTATTGGCTGGTATATGCCACTTCGACCCACTGAAGTATCAAAAAAAGAAGGAATTGCGTCGGGGAACGAGGGCAGGCTCTATTGCTATCTACTGCGCCCAAGAGGCAATCGCTGATGCCAAATTGGACCTTGACGGCCTTGATAAATCAAGGACTGGTGTCTACCTTGGGATTACCGAGCATGGCACCGTGGAAACCGAAAACGAAATCTATGAAATTAAGCAATTTGACTACAATGTAAAATATTGGTCGCACCATCATAATCCGAGAGTAGTGGCTAATAATCCCGCTGGCGAAGTCACCCTGAATCTGGGAATTACCGGACCACACTACACATTGGGGGCTGCCTGTGCAGGCGGCAACATTGGACTCATACAGGGCTTACAAATGCTGCTGCTGAACGAAGTCGATTTAGCTTTGAGTGGAGGGGTTTCGGAGAGCACTAGTTCTTTTGGTATTTTTGCTGGCTTTAAAAGTGAAGGGGCTTTAGCTTCCCATCCAGACCCCGAGAAGGCATGCCGCCCCTTTGACAAGGATAGGAATGGTGTGGTTGTTTCCGAAGGCGGCTGCATTTTTGTTCTAGAAAGACTAAGCGACGCTCTTAAAAGGGGGGCTAAGATCTACAGTGAAATTGTTGGCTATGCTATCAACTCAGATGCCACTGACTTTATTTTCCCCAGCGCAGAAAGACAAGTTGAGTGCATGAAACTTGCTCTTAACAAAGTCGGTATATCTCCAGGAGATATCGATATTATCAATACCCACGGGACAGGCACCACCGAAGGAGACCCTGTGGAGTGCCAGGCAATTAGAGAAGTCTTTGGCGAATATCCCCATGCGTATCTAAACAACACCAAGAGTTTTGTTGGTCATACTATGGGAGCCGCGGGTGCCTTAGAATTAGCGGGTAATTTACCCTCTTTTGAAGACTATATTGTCCATCCTACGATCAATCTGGACCACTTAGACCCTGAGTGTCCTCTTAACAACCTGGTTATCAATGAACCAAAAAAGATTGACAAGGTCGACTATATATTGAATAATTCTTTCGGAATGTTAGGCATCAATTCGGTTGTTATCGTAAAAAGATTTGAGGAATAAAGCTGAAAGCATTTTTGGAATAACAAACGGGGGTACATGACCAAGGAGCAAATTAAAGACACGATTCTGAAAATCATAGCCCAAATCATACCAGACGAAGACCTGAGCAATCTCAAGGATGATATCCCGATACGAGAACAAGTGGAACTAGACTCAATGGATTTCTTAGACATCATTATGGAGTTGCGAAAGCGCTACGGTATTGAAGTACCCGAGGATGACTATATACAATTAGCCACGTTAGATAGCTCTGTAGCTTATCTAGAGCCGCGGATGAGAGAACTTTAATCAATAGTGTTGGTAGGCTAGGAACACAAGTTTTTATTTCATTTTGCCCGAGGATTGAAGGTTTAGGTTAGCCTTCGATTTTAAAAAGAGCCTGACCATGCATTACGATGTTCTAATTATCGGTGCTGGAATGTCTGGCCTCGCCGCTGGCATCAGGTTAGCCTACTACAGTAAAAGGGTCTGCATCGTCGAAAAACATTATCGTGTTGGAGGACTGAACTCTTTTTACAACCTCGGGGGACATAAACTCGACGTCGGCCTCCATGCTATGACCAATTATGTTCCCAAAGGTGTTAAATTAGCGCCATTGCCGAAGCTGTTGCGACAGCTCAAGCTAAAAGCTGAAGATTTCGGCCTCTGCCCGCAACGGATGTCAGTAATTAAATTTCCCGATAAAACCCTCAGATTTAATAACGACTTCGACTTTTTTGTCCAAGAGGTCGTCGATAATTTTCCCAGGCAAGCTGACAACTTCCAAAACCTGCTTAAGACGATTTTCGAATATGATGAACTGAACTTGTATGCCAAACCGATTTCGGCTCGTGAAGTTGTGAGTTCTATTATTTCCAACCCGCTCCTCAGCAATATGATTTTTTGCCCGCTCATGTTTTACGGAAATGCTCAAGAGAATGACATGGAATTCGGACAATTTGTTATCATGTTCAAGAGTATCTTCTGCGAAGGCTTTGCCCGACCCCAAGCTGGGGTACGCCAAATCCTTGATGTGCTGGTGAAAAAATACAAGGCCTGCGGCGGTGAATTGAAGACGAGGTGCACGGTAACAAGTCTCAAATGCGCTAATAGCAGGGTTGAATCAATCTTGCTCGAAAATGGTGACGTCCTGACAGCCGACAGGATACTATCATCCGCTGGCTATGTTGAAACGATGAAACTGTTGACCGACCATGACTCTTCAAAATTCAATTGCCATGTGGGTCAACTTTCATTTGTAGAGTTTATTCTGGTTTTAAATAAAGAACCCGCCGAAATGGGCTACAACACAACAATCACCTTTTACAACAATTCAGGTAGATTTGATTATCGGAAACCTGACGAGCTAGTTGATGTTTCCAGTGGTGTTATTTGCTGCCCCAATAACTTTCAATTCGAAAATCATCTGCCAGAGGGCATGATCAGGATAACCAACATAGCTAACTTCGACCTCTGGAACAGATTGGGTGAAGAAGAGTACAAGGCCCAGAAAGCTGCCTGGCTGGAAACCACGCTCAAAGAGGTGATGAAATTTGTGCCCGATTTCCGCGACTCAATTATTTTTACCGATATCTTTACTCCGAAAACAATCCACAGATTTACCGGCCGCATAAATGGCGCGGTCTATGGGACACCAAATAAAACCAAAACGGGGAGGACTCATTTAGACAATCTGTTTATTTGCGGCACAGACCAGGGATTCCTGGGAATCGTGGGAGCAATGCTTAGTGGTATCTCTATGGCAAATCTTCACATTCTGCAAAAGATCTAAGGAAAGGGACAGAATCAAAGGGAAAATCCATGAGCCACGATTGGTCGAAAGATATAAAGTCAGAATACGATGTCGTCGTCATTGGAAGTGGACTGGCGGGATTAACATGTGCCAATATGTTGGCCAGAGGAGGACACTCAGTTTTACTTCTTGAGCAGCATTCCAAGCTTGGTGGCCTAGCTACCTGGTTCAAAAGAAAGGGGCATATCTTTGATGTCGCCCTGCACGGATTTCCGGTTGGCATGATTAAAACCTGTCGTAAATACTGGACTCCTGAAATTGCTAACATGATTGTTCAACTCAAAGGGATCAGATTTGACAACCCCCAGTTCTCCTTTACCACAACTTATGACAGGGAGGATTTCACACGCATCTTGGAGCAGCGATTCAAAATACCCCGAGAGAATATTGAAGGCTTTTTCGATACAGCGAGAAACATGAATTTCTATGATGACCAAGGCATGACCACGAGAGAATTTTTTGAAAAATTCTTTCCTGACCATGACGACGTTCACCGCATGTTAATGGAGTCAATCACCTATGCCAATGGGTCAACTCTAGATGATCCTGCGATAACTTATGGAATTGTGTTTTCCAACTTTATGAGCAAAGGTGTTTATACTGTGCGGGGGGGAACAGACCAGTTTATCGGAAAAATGCGAAAAGAGCTTCTAAAAAACGGCGTTGATATTCAGACCAAGTGCCTAGTGGAAAAAATTGTGCTCGAGGAAGGGAAGACAGAATCAAAAAAAACTGCCGGAGTAATAGCGAAAAGTGAAAGAGGCTCTCATCATCATATCAAGAGTAAGGCTGTTGTCTCGAATGGTAATTTGTTATCAACCATCCACAAACTGGTCGGAGACGAGAATTTTTCTGAAAGCTTCGTTACAGAGGCCAAAAAAGTACGCCTCAATAACAGTAGCTGCCAGGTCTATATAGGCATCAAAAAAGGTGAGAAGATAGACTACATCGGGGATTTGCTTTTCACCTCAGAGGCAGAGAAATTCGACCCTCAAGAACTTTGCAGCAAAAATACTACCAGCCGGACCTTTTCCATCTATTACCCGCAAACCCGGCCGGGCTCTGGTATGTACTCCATTGTTGCCTCCTCCAATGCCAATTACGACGACTGGGCAAACCTGTCTGAAGGGGAATATCGTGCTTCCAAGGAAGAACTGGTCCAACGAACGCTTGATGCTCTGGAGAAATATGTTCCTAAAATTCGAGATAAAGTAGACCACCTGGAAGCCGCCACTCCAAAGACATTTCAAAGGTATACACTCCATTTAAGTGGTGCTTCTTTTGGCACCAAATTTGAAGGGTTAAAGGTCAGTATTGAGCTTCCTAAAGAGATACCAGGACTTTTTCATACTGGCTCCGTGGGGATTATTATGTCAGGTTGGCTAGGCGCAGCTAATTACGGAGTAATTGTCGCCCACGATGTAGACAAATTTCTCTCAGCAGGAGCAAGAAATGTATGATTTCAAGGGACAGACTGTCATCATCACTGGTGGAACCAGAGGGATAGGCAAAGCCATCGCCGAGAGTTTCCTGAAGGCAGGTGCCAGAGTTATTGTCACCTATTCGGCAAACGAAGCTGCGGCGGCACAATTTAGAAAAGACAACAGCCAGTTTGCCAAAAACATTGATATCCAAAAGCTTGATGTGACCAAATATGAAGAGGTGGAAAAGTTTTTCAAATACATAGACACGAAATATGGGGACTTTGAAGTCCTGGTGAACAACGCCGGTATCCGAAAGGACTCTGTCCTGGCGATGATGAAAGAATCGGACTGGCATGATGTGATGAATGTCAATCTCACTGGAACCTTTTACATGTGCAAATTTGCTGTCATGAGTCTGATGCGCAAACGATATGGACGGATTATCAACATAAGCTCTGTGATGGAAAGATACGGCTTTGAAGGCCAGGCAAACTATGCGGCTTCAAAGGCAGGCCTGGTTGCGTTGACTAAATCATTGTCCAAGGAGGTCGCCACTCGGGGTATTACGGTTAATTGTGTCTCACCGGGATTTATTGCCACCGAATTGATCCAAGACCTTCCGGATAAATTGCGT
>Ga0209636_10007478_pt1 | contig 11139 bp, 6 predicted proteins | sample DeeMarSWOR152_54_FD_187464 | JGI IMG/M metagenome (GOLD analysis project Ga0209636, IMG submission 187464) | Marine sediment microbial communities from White Oak River estuary, North Carolina - WOR-1-52-54 (SPAdes) (version 2) | ecosystem: Environmental > Aquatic > Marine > Intertidal zone >... | reverse complement strand
AAGATGATTCCAGCAGATGTCAAGAAGAGGCTAAAACTCCTCCGTATGGACTTGCCGGGAGTTGAAGTTGCGGAAGAGAGGGCTGATGCAATAAGCTTTCACGCGATAATTGATCCAGCAGCTTTTTTGTTGGAAGCTCTCATAGAAAAGACTTCTTCTTTTTCACGTCATTTACAGGAGGATGCTGTAAGATCCATTCTTGACCACGATTTTCAACTAGCTAGGGAAGTGATTGAAAGAAGTAAGGAAGCCTTGAGGCATTATAGAATGACGATAAGGCAGGTTGCTTTAGCAAGCTTTAGCAAAACTATCGCAAGAAAGGTTGGAGTTAAGAACTGCCGTGAATGTGTTACTTTCGCCTTGATTGCCCGAGACTTGAACAGGCTGGTCTATCATTCCTCATCAATCGCAAAGCAATATCTGACTCTTAAAGGTAAAGCGAAGTTAAGTCGTGAAATATTGCGTACAATAGAGGATACATCGAACATCGTCCTTGAGATGCAAAGGAATGCAGTGCAAGCTTTTCTGAAAAAGGATGTTATGCTGGCAATAGCGACTATGGTGAGGATGAGCGATGCCAGACAGAAGCAGGAAGGGCTTCTAACGACTATTTTGAGGCAGGTTAAAGATGCTGACCTTGCGGTCGCTTTGAGTCATGTCGCTCGCGACTTAAGGAGGATTGCTGGTTATTCGGTTGCCATAGCTGACGACGCTATGAACCGAACTTTGGCTCCAACACCCTAAGTTTCTAGATGAGTTCTTAAACCATTACTTGGTGATTCGTTGTTGAAGACAATTGAGAAGGGTTCGGTTAAAGAAATACAGATGAAGTCCATCGTAACCAATAGACCTTTCTTCTATTATTTAATTTGAGATAAACTTAAATGCAACTTATCAAGAATAAAGAGGAAATTGGGAAATGGAGGGTTATATATGAAAGTAGAGAGTAAGAAGATGAAAGTAGGTTTGTTCTTAGCTGCGGTTGCGATTTGCGGCTTCTTATGCGTGTATTTCTATGCAGACGGTGGCGGCGGAAGTGACATCATAGCCCAAGCGGGGCAGATTTATAGTTTCGTCAATCCAGATTTTGCTCTTAGTGCAGAGTCAGAGACGACGTTTCTTGAAGAGGAGGCTGGAATGTCGATGTACGTCAACATTGGTCGGTCCATAGATTTGGAGGTAGCCAAGACTGTGTATAGAACCATAGAAAAGGAAACCTCTAACTACACAATTGGCTCTGTTCCTTTGCCTGATCTTCCGGAAAGCGAGGATGTTCACTGCTTTGTCCACAAGGACGGTTGGATTGTGACCTATTACCTCAAAACAGAGCCAGTAAGCAAGATTATAGACTGGAACTATTGGTCCGGGGGCGAACTAACCAAGAATAAGCTGCAAGTAGGGTTAGAACAGATGGGCAACGCCTTAGGAGCATCTGTGACTGATGCGAGATACTATCATTTCCAATATCCATACGCAAACAAGTGCATGATAATTATTGAAACCCTAGTGGGTACCGGATCGTGTTCAGAGGATAACTTTAACATCACAATACCTCTGGAGTTCACAGTTTATGAGCGGTCTTGGTCGCATTACTCTGAGCATGCTTATCCTATGGACGCACCTGATACGCGGTCGCGTTTCAAGATCGATGGAAACACAATTAACATTATATCTGAAAGCAGTCCCCAAACAAAATATGGGCAACTTACCGTTGTGCAGCTAAGCCCTGACATGTTCCATACTGTGAGCGTTTCCGGCTATTATTCGGGCAGACTGTATGGCGTTTGCATTGCGCTAGCCTACCAAGAACCGTAAAAAACGTACTGGACGTGCATAAATGTGAACAAGGCTACCCTGCCGTGCGTAAGCATAATTCTACTACTAGCCGGGAGTATTGTAGGGTCTATGCTCTTCTCAAGAAAAATCAGAGCACAAGGGGAAGGAATCATTGTGGAAAATGCCGACTATAATTCGACCCTCCTCACCGAATGTTCAGCAGACCTCGTCAATATAACCAAGAATGTGACACCAAGAATAGTTATGGAGTATGCAGCCACAGCATTTACGCTGAACCTAGATGAATCTGACGATCTAAATGAGGCAATCAGCATAGTGTCCTCGAGGATAACTGTAGAATATGCAGACTCCATATCCACATACGGATTAAATGGTTCTGAAACCCTAACTCAAATAGCCACCACGGTAACGCCTAGAATAATAGTGGAATATGCAGATTTTATGTTCAGCACCGATCTAGGACCTAAACCAATGGAAGACAATACTCCACCCGTTATAGAAAATGTATTCCAGCAACCAGCTAATGACAGCGTTTATCCGTATGATAAAGTTGAAGTTTATGCCAACGTCACCGATGACTTAAGCGGAGTAAAACAGGTGATTCTGAACTATACGACAAATAACGGAACATGGTTCAGCAAAGAAATGACAAATCTTGAAGACACAATTTACAACGCTACAATCCCAGAATTTCCATACTGCACTAACATAACATATATAATCATAGCCGAAGACAGCGCCAACAATACCGTCACAACAGAAGGCATGGGATATCAATATCATGTAATTCCGGAGTTTCCATCATTAATAATCGTGCCACTATTTATAATAACAACGTTGATCGTAAACATAATATACAGAAGAAAGCATTCCAAGCAACCGCAAGGTATAGACGTTTCTAGAAAGAAATGCCAAATGAATAGGGCCAGATGACACAAAATCTAATTCAGTGATCCAAAAGTGGCAATTGAGAAAGGAAGTGCAAGGAAATTGGAGAAGGCAGTTTCTGGAATAATGCTAACACTGCTTCTGACAAACATGTTAACGTTGGCAATTAACATTCAACCAGTTAAGGCGTCTGCGACGATTTACATTAGGGCTGATGGGTCGGTTGACCCACTAGCAGCACCTATTCAAAGAGATGGAGACATCTACACTTTTACTGACAATATTTATGACACCATTGTAGTTGAGAGAAGCAACGTAATATTAGACGGAGCAGGATACACGCTTCAAGGCTCAGGAAGTGGAAACGGTTTTTACTGGTATGGCATAAATAATGTGACAATCCAAAACATAAACATTAGGAATTTCTCTTTTGGAATTTGCTTATACTATTCTTCTAACAATACTCTAACTAATAACACCTTAAACTTCAATGACATCAACGGTATCTGTGTAATTTATTCAGACAACAACGAAATCTCAAACAACTTCGTCAAAAGTAGCGGATCTTCGGGCATTTACTTTAATCCTGGGTCAAACAACGAGATTTCAAACAATACAATCTGCCAGAATAATGGTTATGGCATACGCCTATGGTATTCCCCGAACAACGAGATTTCGAGTAACTTTTTAGAGGACAATGGAGGAGGAATCTTTTTAGGGTATCCCTCGACCTTGAACAATAAGATTTGGAACAACAACATATGGGAGAGCTCCTATGGTGTCTCTCTCTATGAGTCTTCAAACAACATTATTTACCATAATAACTTCGTGGATAACACTGAACAAGTGTATAGTGATAACTCAACAAATACTTGGGACGATGGTTATCCTTCTGGTGGCAATTATTGGAGCGACTATACCGGCGTTGATGAACTTAGCGGTCCTAACCAAGACCAGCCTGGAAGCGATGGCATAGGCGATGTCCTGTACATCATTGACGAAAGCAATATTGATCATTATCCATTGATGAATCGTTACATGCCGCTTGGTTTTCAAGCTGGTTATAGCACCAATCTTCCCCTGATTGACGGAGGTGTAACAGATGCGGAATGGAATGATGCTAACAGTTATGAAATCATTTTAAGAGAGTATCAAGGTGTTGGAACAGTTCGTGCTGGGGTGTACTTCAAACACGATAGCATAGACATATACATAGGCCTGAAAGTATTTGCTGGTCAACATGATTTTGATCAATTCATAGTCTATTTTGATGAAGGAGACGACGGGGGCTACGGAAGTGGAACATGTGATGGCATCTTAACGTTCAATCAAGAAGACCTAAAGGCCTGCTTCTCTAAGCCAATTGAAGGTTATAAAATTGAAGATGGTTGCTATAAACATGGGCACGCGGGCGCAGCTTGGTACGGATACTGGGGAGGTGATTTCAATGCTGAATGCTCTTTTGTGCTTGACCACTGGGAATGCGAATTCTCGATTCCTTTCATTGGCAATGATGGAGGAGTAGACGATGTTAGCGACCTCATCTGTACAGTGTCGGACACGATAGGTATCAAGATACAATACTTCACTCAACCTGGAGCTGTTAACTACTTTTATCCGAAAGGTAGCCAATATTCCATCCGAAATTACACTACTTTGAGTTTTGAGCGCGCGCCAGACTTTTCGATCATGGTTTCCCCAACTTCATTAACCATTCAACAAGGCAACTCAGATACATCAGTAATCACAATAACGTCAACAAACGGCTTTAATCAACCCGTTCAGCTAACCGTTTCAGGAGCACCTATTCTTAAGTGGACGTTTGAAGCTGCTTCGACAATTAGTGGAACATTGGCTGTTGGTTCAGACAGCATTATTTATTATGGTTCATATAATAACAAGCTCTACGCCATAAATCCTAATGGGGTGCCTAAGTGGATTTATGATGTTGGTGATATCATCACTTCTTCTTGTTCTCTTGGACCTGATGGCACAATATATTTTCTATCTTATTACAACGATGAACTTCACGCTATATATCCGGATGGTGCACACAAGTGGAGCTATAACACATCATGGCATTATACCGGATGGTGCAGTTCTCAATCTCCAGCTATAGGCATGGATAGCACCATCTATTGTGGTTATTGGGGCACGCGTGCTTTGTATCCTAACGGAACGTTAAGGTGGACACTTAATTGGTTCCTCGACACGCCGTATGCCAAAAGGCAAGCCTTTACTTCTTTCCCAGCCATTGGCCCGGATGGCACTGTATATGTTGGTGTGGGTGGCTGCAACCTTTCTGCTGTAAATCCAGATGGCACACTCAAGTGGAATTACTATACAGGCGGAAATGTGACAGGCGGTTACCTTCCTTGTCAGCCTGCAACTGGCCCTGATGGAACTGTTTACTTTGCCTCTTTTGACGGCAAACTTTGCGCATTGAACTCGAATGGCACACTCAAATGGAGCTATGAGCTGGGAACAATCCCCCATTCCAATCCCGTTGTTGCTCCGAATGGAGATATATATCTTGGTTCATGGGAAGGAAAATTATACGCCCTAAGTTCTAGTGGCACACTTAAATGGAGCTTCAACATAATGAATCGGATTACCTCACCAGCTATTGGTGAAGATGGGACCCTGTATTGCGGTTCAGGAAACGGAGAGCTTTATGCTCTAAGCCCTAACGGGAAGCTTGTGTGGAGTTTTAAGGCTGGTGGAGGCATAAGTTCGCCACCCGTAGTGGGTCAAGATAACACAGTGTATTTCGGCTGTGGAGATGGAAATCTCTACGCCATTGGTTCATTAGAAGTTACAACGACCCTGAATCCTGAACAGGTTACTCCTCCACCAGACGGTTCAGCCACCTCTACCTTAACAATTTCAGTCGGCACAACAGCCACGGATGGAAGCTACACGTTAACCGTGACAGGAACTAATGGCACACTAACCCACAATGTGGACATCTCTCTTGAAATCACGACTGTGCCTCCACCGGATACCACTCCACCGACAACCCCAGTAGTTACGGATGATGGCGAATATACCTCAAGCACGGCATGGCTACACGCCATTTGGAGTTCCTCAGACTCTGAATCAGGCATTGCTGAATATCAATATGCCATTAGCACTTCTCCCGGCGGCACCGATGTGGTTGACTGGACATCGGCGGGGACAGCCACCGAAGTAACACACAGCGGCCTCAATCTCATAATTGGTGGCACCTATTACTTTTCAGTTAAAGCAAAAAACGGGAAGGGGCTATGGAGTGAGATCGGAACAAGCGATGGCATCACCGTAACCACTATCACCTTCGATTTATCGCCAGGCTGGGGAAGTAAAGAACTATTTGTCCCTATATTTTTCCGGTCCCGTGAGGATCCAGGCACCATCGTGCTTGGCGTTCATAATAGGCGTGACATGTGGTATTTAGTCAAGGTCTATAAGAGAACGCCAGACAATACTTGGATGGAGATAATTCCCGACGAATTTTTGAAGGGAGCAGGACCTTACTTGGGTCCTTGGAGTGAGAAAACCTTTCTTTACACCCCACAAATGGGTGATGAGATAAAGATCCAAGTCTGGAACGATATGACTGATGGCACATTAATGGCTTTATGGAGTCTGGATTTCGTAACAAGGTTTCTCACTGGCATACGAATACCACCTAAATTCCTGGAATATACTGATTGGCAGACGCTTAAGAGCCAACTCAATGATTTCTACAACGGTTTCGTAAAGCCGGTGAAGGATGATCTGCTCAGCAAAGCATGGAAAAAAGCTTTCACAGAACTTTGCAAAGCAATACTGAAGGCTCCTCAGCTTTACTCTTCTATTCTTGTAGAGCTTGGTTTTGAACCCAGCGTTGGAGCTGGAATCATTGTAACGATGAGAAAATTTGTCGAAGTAGCGTTCCGCTTCTTTGCTTTTGCTGTAAACATACCGACTTGGTGGGATTTTCGGAAAAACCTTCAGAAAGAACCCTTTATGGAGGAAGTCATTTTTACAAAGAAGTATAGAGCCCTACCAGCGGTTCCAAACTTAAGAGTAACCAAAAGTCTCGCAATCATTCAAAAAGAGCCCTATTACGTGGGGCAAACCATTGATGCACAATTTACAATAACAAACAAAGGCACAGCACCTATCACCTTCAATGTCCTCACTGTTGGAGGTCGTGGTCCTAAGGGGAATGAGGACGTTCGAGATTTTACCTTAAAGACAGACATTACAATGTACCCCGGTGACTCCTATAACTATGAAGGTGAACTGAAGCTACTGGATAGTGACTCCTATCACTTTTTCATCGCTTATCAGACTTCAGACGGAAAGTGGGAGACAAGCGTCCCGACTGAGGCAGGAACCGTCAATACTTTGGACATAACTGTCAATCCGATTCCAGAAAGATGGATCGCGGCAGAGCTTGGTAGCCCAGGTGAGCTAAGGGTTTACGACTCCCAGAATAGAGTTACTGGCTTGGTGAGCGGGGAAGAGAAGAATGAGATTCCCTACTCAACTTATTGCGAGAATATTGTTGTTATACTCGCCCCAGCCGATTCCTACAGGTATGAAGTCGCGGGTACTGGTGAAGGATTATATAGTTTGACGGTAATCAATACCACAGAACAAGAAATCGCCACTTTCAATGCAACTGACATTCCTACATCGTCTAACACAATACACCAATACACCATTGATTGGAGTGCCCTTTCTCAGAGTGAAGAAGGGGTCACCGTCAAAGTGGATTCTGATGGTGACAGTGCTTTTGAAAAGATTTTCACTGCTGGCAGTGAGCTTACTCGAGATGAGTTCATGCTGCAAGTTTTTCCTGAAGCATTTCCCATGTGGATTGCAGGTGTAGCAGTCGCGGCCACAGCGATAGTCACTATAGCAATAGCAGCTTTCTGGAGAAGACGAAAACATCCTCCCACAAGAGGATAAACTAACACTGCATTTCTCTCTTTTGCAGGATCGTGGCTATTTTTAGAAGTCTGGGGTTAAGACGACTCTTTTCATCAGTTTTCTGTTGTGCGCCTCTTCAAAAACCTCTTTTATTTGGCTCATTGGTTTGAGTTCAACGAATGGTTTGATCTCTATTGTTTTGTTTATAATGAGTTCTAACGCTTTTGGATAGTATTTAGGTAGGCAGCCCCACGTGCCTATGATCTCGGCGTCGAAAGCCATAAGCCTTGACAGGCTGTACTCGTTCTTCTGCATACCGAAGCCGACCCAAATAAGCTTGCCAATGAAGGATAAGAGGTTGAGAGCTATTTCCTGTCCAGGGGCTGTTCCAGTCACTTCGAATATTATCCACCCGTAGTTGTGAGGGAGATCATGAGCTTTACACAGTTCTCTAAACTCGTTGCGGACTGCTGCTCCGTCTTTGCCTGCTGAATTTATGACGTAGTCCACGCCATACTTGAGGGCTTTTTCAAGCTTCGCTGGACTTCGGCCAATGCCTATAACCGTTTTAGCTCCGAAAGCTTTAGCCATTTGAGCCACGTAACCGCCAACACCGCCTGTTACGCCGACGACGATGGCGTTGTCTCCTTTTTTGAGTCCGGCCCTCACGCATGCCTGATACGGAGTTGTTACCGCATCAGCTATGACAGCAAGCTCTGCAAGCTGAAAGTCACGTCGATTTTCTATTATGCAAAGGTCTTCGGCTGGAACAGGAATGTGGCTGGAAAAGCCTCCATAAATTCCAAGGCTGTTGCCAGGCATTTTTTGCGCTAGACACCGATTTCCTCTTCCTGCTTCGCAAATCGGACACTTGTTACAAGGCATAACAGCTGGTATGATAACCTCCTTGCCGACCAGCTTGTCTTCTCCGGCCACCACAACACCGCTTATTTCGTGGCCCAATGTGAGAGGAGGTTTGGTCACTGTTGGAACACCGTCATAAAAATAGCCAAGGTCAGTGTGGCAGACTCCACAACCAGCTATCTTAACGAGAGCCTCTCCCTGTTGAAGTTGAGAAACAGGAATCTCAGTTTTTTCCAGTCTGCCCTCAATTAGCTTGCCAGTTTCAGGATCTTTTCTCCAAGGTTGCACCATTTGCCAAGTCTGTATTTTTTCCGGTATATCCACAGTTTTTCACCAAGCTAATGATAAACCTAATAGATTATGTTTGTTTCCTTATAAAATACGCGTCAACTCATCTGGAAATCACACGGCAAAAGCGACTTTTGAATTGTATGGAACTCTCGCTGCATCTAGCAAGTCTTAAATATGTTTGGAAATAACTGCGTTGAATGTGGTCAAAATGGCACAAAGACAATATGACTGGTATCCGGCTGAGGATCCAAAGGATTGGCGAACTGTTAAGTACGAACCTAACTGGTATGATCACACAGCCAGTATTGCAATTAACAACCCTGGAGAAATGAATTCGTATGTTCTGGGCACCCTCAAAGAGGTAGTCAGCGGTTATGAAAAAGCGATGGGGGATGATGCCGTCCAATTCGTGGTAATGACAGGTGTAGGCGACAAGGCCTTCTGCACTGGTGGGAACGTGAACGAGTATGCTGAGATATACAATAAAAAGCCTTGGAGGTTTTGGGAGTGGGGAGAGTTCTATGGTAGAATCTTCGACATGATAATGCACTGCGGGAAGCCAGTTATCGCCCGAGTGAACGGCGCAGTAGCAGGAGGTGGCTGGGAGTTCGTCGCCTGCTGCGACCTCGCAGTCGCGGCCGACCACTCAAGGTTCATCTCTCCTGGTCCTAGGGTTGGTATGACCAGTATTGGGGGGCTGTCTCAATGGCTGCCCTTACACATGAGTATAAAGAAGTCCGCTGAAATGGTTCTTCTGAGTTCCCAGATAAACGCTGAAGAAGCTCTCAAATATGGAGTAGTGAACGATGTAGTCCCATTAGACAAGCTGGATGACAAGGTTAAAGAGTATATCGACAGGATGAAAACTCTGTCTCCGTCCAGCCTCTGGTATTTCAAGGTTCATCACAACTGGTGGAAAGAACTCATCTGGCGTCCTACGTGGGAGCACGGCAAAGCATGGTTCGCACTCAACATCGGATCAATTGAGCCCACCGAAGGCTTATGGGCGTTCAAAGAGAGAAGAAAGATCGAAATGGAAAAAATTCGAGATTTCATCGGCAAAGGAGGAGACCCACGAGTTCCTCATGGACCATACAGGCGCAAATGCAGCAAATGCGGAGCAGAATACCTCCCAGAAAACTCTGAATACTGTCTAAAATGCGGCGCCAAGCTCGAGTAATCAGCGCCTTTATTTCCCTTTCCATACTGGTTTTCTTTTCTCTAAGAAGGCTTCTAAGCCTTCAACCGCGTCTTCAGTCCTAATTAATCTGTTCAAATAGATGTCGGTTACGCCATCTAGTGCTTCTTTGAAGTCCTTGTTTAAGCCTTGATAGACTGACATTCTGATTAGTTTGAGAACGACAGGGCTTTTCTTTTTGAATTTTTCGATCATTTCGTTAGCAGCTTTGTCAAGTTCTGCAGAGCTGCAAACTTCATTTACTAAGCCTATTTTCTTTGCTTCTGTCGCTGTTATGGTGTCTCCTGTGAAGATTATTTCCAAGGCTTTCTTTCTACCGATTATCCTTGGCAAGAGCACGGTCGCAACGGTTGGTATTGCCCCGACCTTGACTTCTTGTTGTCCGAACTGAGCGTCTTCAGAGGCTAAAACTATGTCGCAAGCTGATGCCAATTCGCATCCTCCTCCAAAGGCAAATCCCCGCACTACTGCCATTGTCGGCTTGTTGATTTCAATGAGTAGGTGGAAAACTCTGTGAAATGATTCTAAGGTTTCTTTGATTTTATCTGGCAAATGATCTTTTATTTCCACGCCAGCTGAGAAGGCCTTTTCTCCAGCGCCAGTTATCACCAAAACCTTGACGCCATCATCCTTTCCAACATCTCCAAGGACTTTAGAGATTTCCCGCAAAGTCTTAACATTTAAAACGTTAAGGGGCGGACGATTTATGGTTATTCTCGCAACTCCGCCGTCTTTGCCATAAACTATGTTCTTGAATTCCTCCATCACTTGTGCATCTCCGAGTCTGCAATCTCTATTTTCTACAATATATAAATCTGCGCTCGATTGGATTTGACGCTCAACTCTTTGCGTATCGGTTACTACCGGTTTAGTATAGACAAGGCTTATTTCCACGGAAATATTCTGCTTGAAAGGGAAATATCTTGTTTCCTATCTATGATGAGAACAAACCTACAAGAAGGCCTTACGTCAACTACGGCCTTCTGCTAATTAACATAGTGGTGTTCTTTTACTTTCTGCTCCAAGGGACAAGAGAGCTGATTGCGGGAATTGTTTCTTTCGGAGTGATTCCAAGCTACATTATTAATGGAGAAAGATTGTGGACTCTTCTCACCAGCATGTTTATGCACGCCGACATCATGCACCTTTTTGGAAACATGCTCTACCTCTGGATTTTCGGAGATAACATTGAGGACGCC